>JAEEGH010016872.1_pt1 | contig 15660 bp, 16 predicted proteins | sample 9134181 | NCBI WGS metagenome assembly JAEEGH01 (sample SAMN16246544, study PRJNA631951) | gut metagenome | biome: gut microbiome; feature: rumen; material: DP-attached | host: Bos | place: Iran: Karaj | collected 2018-10 | reverse complement strand
TAAATTAAAACAATTTGAAACAATTCATAACGCATAAAAAATATAGTGAAAATAAGGAGCAATTTGCATATAAGAAATAAAAAAAGAGGCAATCGCCTCTTTTTTTTATTTCAACCATTTATCCAACCATCCTAAGAATTCTCTTTGCCAGAGAATGGCATTTTGCGGTTTTAATACAAAATGGGTTTCGTCAGGGAAATACAATAGTTTGCTGGGAATACCTTTTATTTGTGCTATATTATAGGCTTGCAAACCTTCGGTGTAAGGGATGCGGAAATCATTGCCGCCATGTATCACCATAATAGGGGTGTCCCATTTGTCCACAAAGTTGTTAGGAGAAAAAGCGTAGCTGTGGGGTTCCGGTTTCTCCCAGAAAGGACCGCCTATATCGTGGTTGGCGAAAAACAATTCTTCGGTGGTGGCATACCAACTTTTGAAATTAAACATGCCGCAGTGGGCAATAAAAGCTTTGAAGCGTTTTTCGTGGTGTCCGGCCAACCAATACACAGAGAATCCTCCATAACTGGCACCTACACATCCCAAGCGGTTTTCGTCCACATAGTCTTCTTTGGCAATGGCGTCTATAGCACTAAGATAGTCTTTCATATTTTGTCCGCCGTAGTCCAAACTGATTTGGTCGTTCCAAGCTTTTCCGAATCCCGGCAAACCGCGTCTGTTGGGGGCTACAACCACATAACCTCTTGATGCCATCATTTGAAAATTCCAGCGATAGGAGAAAAACTGGCTCACCATTGATTGTGGTCCGCCTTCGCAGAACAATACGGCAGGATATTTTTTTGTCTTGTCAAAATCGGGTGGCAATATCACCCATACCAACATTTTTTGGCCGTCGGTAGTGTTCACCCAGCGTTCTTCCACTTTGATGGATGCCACACCTGCTAATTTTTCTTTGTTGACAAATGTCAATTGTTTTTCTTTTCCTGTTTTTAAATCAATGCTGTATATGTCAGACGGCACTTCCATGGATTCTCTTGTGCCATACAATTCTTTTGCTCCCAAACAGATAGAAGTGTAGTCATGTTGGCCGAAAGTGAGTTGGTGAATTTGCTTTTTGGCAATATCCAGATAGAAAATTTGGTTGGTACCTTTTATCGGACTGATAAAATAAAGTATTTTTCCATCTTTGCTAAAAGTGAAATTAGATGCACCTTCTTCGAAAGTTCCGCTGTAATTTTCGGTGGTACCTTTGTCAAAATTGTGGATAAAAATACGTTTTAAATCCGATTCAAAACCGTCTGTAGCCATGCTTGCCCATACCAATAGTTTTCCGTTAGGACTGAATGTCGGGTCAATGTCGTAGCCGGGATTGGAAGCGGAAAGGTTGGTAGTGGATTTTTTTGCAATATCATATATATAAATGTCAGAATTGGTACTTAAGGCAAAATCTTTGCCGACTTTTTTCTTGCTGGTATAAACAATTTTTGTTCCGTCCGGACTGAAGCAAATTTCTTCCATGCCACCATAGTTGGGAATAGGACTTGCGAAGCGTTCTCCTTCCATAATGTCAATAGCATTTTGCATGGCAGGGAAGTCGGCAACAAAAATATGGCTGTAGGAATAGTTGGTCCATGCATTCCAATGACGATACATCAAGTCGTCGGCAATAAGTGCATTGGCTTTGGGGAGGTCTGGATAGATATCTTTGACTTCTGCATCCAATTTCACCAAATGCGTATAGAGAATTTTGCTCATGTCGGCAGAAATTTTAAATCCCTCAATACCGCCTTTTACGGCAGAAATTTTAGTTTTTTGGCTGCCATCGGGGTTGATGGTGAAAATTTGCATGTCTCCGCTTTCGTCAGGAGCCAGAAAGGCAATTTTTTTGCCGTCAGGAGTCCAGACAGCTTCAAATTCGCTGATAGTCGGTGTGTTGGTAATCAATTGCATATTGCCGCCTTGTGTGCTGATGGTGTATAAATCACGATTGCCGGTATTGGCATTGACATCGTAATGGGTGAGACCAAATAGCAGTTGTTTGCCGTCAGGAGAACATTCCATGCCGCTCAACCGATTCAAGTCCCATAGCAATTCAGGGGTATAACGTTTTTCTTGTGCATTCATAGACCAAGTGATAATGATAAAACAAATACTAATAAAAAATCCTTTTTTCTGCATATTTTTTAAATTTAAAATGCAAAGATAGTATTTTTTTAGTACTTTTGCCAAGATAAAAATTGAAAATTAAGTAAAAAAATAACATGACAACCATTTTATATATTCACGGATTTAATTCAGCAGGAACAACTTTTAAAAGTCAGGCTCTTCGCACGGAGTTGCCGAATTATAAAATTATTTCTCCCACTTTTGACTATAAACAATTCGATTTAGCCTTAAAATTGTTGCGATCTACTTTTATTACCAACAAAATAGATATAGTGGTAGGAACGTCTGCCGGAGGTTTTATGGCTTTGTATGCAAGTGCCAAATATCATTGCAAATGTATAGCCATCAATCCGGTAACCCATTTGACAGACACTTTGAAACGATTTTTGGGAGAAAATCAAAATTATATTACCAAACAAAAATATGTTATCACCGAGCAGGATATTGAAAAATGCAGGCGGTTTGAGGAGGACGAATTTTCTAAGATAGTCTTAACCGATGAAAACACTCGTTTTTTGCTGTCAAATGACGATGAATTGTTGGGCGACCATCATTATTTGGAAGAAAAATATCCACAATGCCACCATTTTAAATATTTTGATGGCTATGGGCATCGTTTTACCAGCATCAAGCCTATAGTGGCGGAAATAAAAGAATACTTAAAAAAATAGGCGGAACTCAGTTCCGCCTATTTGATGTTAACAATAGGTCATTATGCATTTTCTAATAGAAAATGTTCTGCGTCAACAGCAGCCTTGCAACCGGCTGCAGCAGCGGTAATGGCCTGTTTATATTGTTTGTCTTGTACGTCTCCTGCGGCAAATACTCCCGGAATATTGGTCTTGGAAGTGCCGGGTTGGGTGAGAATGTAACCTTCGGCATCTAATTCCAATTGATTGTTGAAAACTTCGGTGTTAGGGTGATGTCCGATGGCAATAAAAACACCTTCTATATTCAAGATGGATTCTTGCTCGGTTTTGACATTTTTTATCTTTAATCCGGTAACATTTTTGCTGAATTTTTGTTCTTCACCCAATATTTCTACAGGAACGCTATCCCATACCATTTCGATATTTTCTGTATTAAAAACACGTTGTTGCATGGCTTTGCTGGCACGGAGTTCGTTTCTACGATGTACCAAATAGACTTTTCGGCACAAAGATGCCAAATAGGTGGCTTCTTCGGCAGCCGTGTCACCTCCGCCAATCACGGCAACATCTTTACCGCGATAGAAAAAACCATCACAAGTAGCACAGGCGGAAACGCCATAACCATTGAATTTTTTTTCAGAGTCTAATCCTAACCAACGGGCAGAAGCTCCTGTTGCCACAATAACCGTGTCGGCAATAATAATCGTGCCGTCGTCAGCGGTGCAGTGGAAGGGACGTTGTGAAAAATCTACTTTTGTGATCATTCCGGAGCGAATGTCAGTGCCAAATTTTAGAGCCTGTTGACGTATATGTTCCATCAAGTCGGTTCCTTGCACGCCTTCTGGAAATCCGGGAAAATTTTCTACCTCTGTGGTGATCGTCAATTGTCCGCCGACTTGCAATCCTTCGTAGAGAATGGGATGCAGGTTGGCACGTGAAGTGTAGATACCGGCAGTATAGCCGGCAGGTCCCGAACCGATAATCAGGCATTTTGTTTTTTCTTCCATGTTATTTTGTATTAAATTGTTGATTTTTAGGATTGTTTTGTTGTTTATTGGATTTTTTCTTCTTCTTTTTCTTGGCTTTGTTAGATTTTGTATTGCTAATATTATTTTCGTTGGCGTCTTTTAGGATAGATTGTGTGCTTGGCAATTGAAAATCACCGCTTAAGTGTAATTTCCCGTTAGAAAGTGTGTCCAAATGTTCCAATATCAACTCATCGCTTACCGAATCTCTATTCCAAGTGAGGTATTGTTTTTTTAAATGTTTGGCAATATTGTTCACTACAATTTCTTTTGCGTCCCCTTCCTCTTCGGCTACTTTTTTGATAATGGATTCCATCAAATGGCCGTAAGGACGGAAAGTAATTTGATGTTTTGGATAAGGAATGATTTGCGGGCGTTTTTGAACCGTCTCTTTGTCAGGACGTTCAAAAGGGCTGTCAACATCTAATTGAAAATTAGAAATGATAAACAGTTGGTCCCACAAATTGTGCCAAAAATCTTCGGTATCTTTTGGTCCGGGATTCAACATAGCCATTGTGTGGATAATGCTTTTGGCTTGTTCGTTGCGTAAATCTCGGTTTTTAATGCCGGCACAGTAGGCAATCATCTTTTGAATATGACGACCATATTCGCCATTGATCAACTTTTCTTTTTGTGTATTATATTCCATGTATGTCTCTTTTTAATTCAATTTTGTAGATAAAATGGCATTTTTGTAAGTATTTTTCGTATTTTTTTGTTAAAAATTTTTCTCTTTAACAGGTATAAAATAAAAAATACAACTTATAAACCATTGAATACAAGTTTTTTATAGAAATTATCTTTGACTGAAATTTTTTCCATGAAAAAGTATAATTTTGCAGCAAATATACAAAAAAAATAAATATGGGAAGAGTTTTAATTATAGGTGCAGGTGGAGTAGGTGCAGTAGTGGCACATAAATGTGCATCTGTACCGGAAGTTTTTGAAGAAATTATGTTGGCAAGTCGTACAAAATCCAAATGCGACAAAATAGCCCAACGTATCGGTGGCAATCGTATAAAAACAGCACAAGTGGATGCCGATAATGTAGAACAAACTGTTGATCTTATCAATCAATTTAAACCTGATTTATTGATCAATGTGGCTTTGCCGTATCAGGATTTAACATTGATGGAGGCATGTTTGCGTACCAAAACCAACTATTTGGATACTGCCAATTACGAGCCAAGAGATGAAGCTCATTTTGAATATAGCTGGCAGTGGGCTTTCCAAAAAAGATTCCAAGATGCAGGCATTTTGGCAGTATTGGGTTGTGGATTCGATCCGGGTGTTTCAGGTGTTTATACAGCTTATGCCAACAAACATTATTTTGACCAAATGCACTATTTGGATATTGTGGATTGCAATGCAGGTGACCACGGAAAAGCATTCGCTACCAATTTCAATCCTGAAATCAATATCAGAGAAATTACCCAAAATGGCCGCTACTATCAAGACGGCAAGTGGATATCTACCGAACCTATGGAAATTCATAAGCCAATTTCTTATCCGAATATCGGTGAAAGAGAATCTTATCTTTTGTATCATGAGGAATTGGAATCTTTGACTAAGAATTTTCCAACCATCAAAAGAGCTCGTTTTTGGATGACGTTCGGACAAAAATATATCACCGTTTTGAATGTCTTGCAAGAGGTGGGTATGACCAGCATACAACCAATTGTTTATGAAGGAAAAGAAATAGTGCCATTGCAATTTTTGAAAGCAGTTTTGCCGGAGCCGGCATCCTTGGGTGAAGGTTACAAAGGTGAAACTTCTATCGGTTGCCAGATAAGAGGTATTAAAGACGGTAAAGACCGTACCTACTATGTTTGGAACAACTGCAATCATGCAGAAGTTTACAAAGAATGTGGTGCTCAAGCCGTTTCTTATACCACAGGTGTACCGGCAATGATAGGTGCCATGATGGTTCTAACCGGCAAATGGGGCGGCATAGGCGTGAAAAATGTGGAAGAATTCGATCCGGACCCGTTCATGGAAAAATTGAATCAGTATGGTTTGCCATGGAATGAACAAATTGACCAACCTCTCCCTGTAGAGCAATAAAAATGAAATGTGAGCGTTGTTGATAATGCTCACATTGTTTTATATATGAAAAAATATCTTTGTTTTTTGTTGTTGTCGGGATTGTTCTTGTGTCCGAAAATAAGTTTGGCACAACAAGAAGATAATGATGTCAACTATCATTATCAATCGAATGATGATGCCGTACAGCAACATATAGAACAAGTAGAAAAGAAGAATGCTATTTTGTCAAAAATTGGAGTGGGAGGAACTGCAGGATTGCAGTTCGGCTCCTATTTTCATGTGGAATTGTCGCCGGATGTTACCTATCACTTCAACAAATGGGTGTGCGTAGGTGCCGGAGGTACTTATATGCTGACATATATGAATACCACCGGTTTTAAAGATTTTTCACATGTATTTGGTGCAAGAGTGTTTGTGGAACCGCATTTCTTCAATTATTTAGCCTTACATGTAGAATATCAATGGCTGAATTATGATTTGTACACCATCTCCAACAATCGATATAGCGTAAATAGAACCAATTCCCACAATATTTTGTTGGGAGGAGGCTATTATCAAAGGGCAGGCAGAGTGGCAATTTATTTGTTGCTATTTTACAATCTTAGTGATAAAAAATATCCTGACAATATTTTGGATAGTTTTGTTGTAAAAGCAGGATTTACATATTTTTTAAAATAAATATCAGTGAATAGTCACCAAATAGCAGCTAAACTTTATAGTCAAACACAGAAAGGTAAATCTTATTCTACCATTCGTTTGGCAATATTAGGCGTGGCATTGTGTATGGTGGTGTTGATACTTACTTTTGCCATCATGACGGGATTTCAAAACGAAATCCAAAACAAAGTGATTGGTTTGGGTGGTCATATAGAGGTGCATCATTACGAAAGCAACGATTCTTATCAGCGAACCCCGATAGTGGATGAAGCCCGATTAAGAAATGCCATTCTTGCCGTTGACCATGTAAGTCACGTGCAGGCAATTATTGACAAAGCAGGTATTGTAAAAGGCGAAGAACATATCGAAGGAGCCGTTTTTAGAGGTGTGGGCAATGATTATGATACCACATTTTTTGCTCAATATATGGTTGAAGGTGCCTGCTTGCAGTTTGATACCGCCCAAGTAAGCAACCAAATTTTAATTTCAGAAACTTTCTCTAAAAAGACGGGTTTGCGGTTAGGGGATGCTGTCAATGTGTATTTTGTGCAAAATACAGTCCGCATGCGAAAATTTACCGTGTCAGGAATTTACAACACAGGTTTAGCTATTTACGACAAAACTTATATTATTTGCGATATACGGCAGTTAGTGAAAATCAATGGTTGGGCAGCAGACAGAGTGGATGCATTGGAGGTGTTTATTGACAATTTCTCCAAGTTGGACGAAACTACCAATGCTGTCAATCAAGAAGTGGATTACGATATGGAAGCCGTAAGTGTGAAAGAGAAAAATCAAGAAATTTTCGACTGGATAGATTTGGTAAGGCAAAATGTGGTGGTGTTGGTAGTGTTAATATTGATTATTACCGCAGTTACATTGATTTCCACACAATTAACTTTCACCATAGAACACATTCCTACAATAGGCATTTTGAAGACAATCGGTTGCACCAATGTACAGATAAGTCAGATATTTCTATGGATTTCCGCCAAAGTTTTATTACGGGGCATGGTGATAGGCGATTGTGTAGGATTGTTGATTTGTTTTGTGCAACAACAATTTTCTATCATTAAGTTGAATCCGGAAAATTATTATGTTTCTTGTGTGCCAATAGATGTACAATGGCTGCACTTGTTGTTGATCAATGTAGGAATATTGGTAGTCAGTTTCATGTTTTTAGTCCTGCCGGCTTATTTAGTCGCCAAGAAAGTAAAAGTTACCAATGCGGTGGCATTGAAATAATTATAACAATTCTCCCAAGAGGGTGGCAGCGGTGCAGGCAGTAATTTTTACCATCACAAAATCGCCTTTCTGGCAATTGTCTTTGTCAAATATCACCACCTTGTTTTGGCTGTTACGACCGAAATATTGATTTTTATTGCGTTTAGAAGGTCCTTCTACCAATACTTCCATGCTTTTGCCAACATCTTTTTTGTTGCTGATGTGTGACAATTCTTGTTGCAAGGCAATAATTTCTTCCAAACGTTTTATTTTGATTTCTTCCGGAATATTGTCTTGCATGTGTTTGTGGGCGGCAGTTCCTTCTCGCATGGAATATTTAAACATGTAGGCAAAATCAAAGCCGACTTCTTTCATCAAAGAGAGAGTGGCTTGGTGTTCCTCCTCGGTTTCATCGCAAAAACCGGCTATCAAATCGGTGCTGATAGCACAATCGGGTAGGTATTTTTTTATGCTGGCAATACGGTTAAGATAGTCTTCCCGTGAATATTTTCTATTCATCCGTTTCAACATGGCTGTACTGCCGGATTGTGCCGGCAAGTGAATGCTTTTGCAAATGTTGTTGTATTTGGCCATCACCTCTAACAATTCGTCTGACAAATCTTTGGGGTGTGAAGTGGCAAAACGAATTCTTGTAGTGGGAAATTTTTCTGCAACTATTTGCATCAATGTGGCAAAATTATAATCTTCAAAATGGTAGGAATTGACATTTTGTCCCAACAAAGTTACTTCCTTGTAGCCATCGTTGACCAAATGTTGAATTTCATTGAGGATGCTGTCTATTTCACGACTTCTTTCACGACCGCGGGTATAAGGTACCACGCAATAGGAACAAAAATTATTGCAGCCACGCATAATGGAGACAAAGGCAGATACACCATTGCCTTCGTATTTAAAAGGAATAATTTCTTTGTAGGTTTCCGTTTGGGAAAGTTGAACATCTATAGGAGAAATTTCACTTTTCAATATTTCAGGCAACATACGGTAGGCATCCGGACCGACAATCAAATCTATGTTCGATTTTTGAAAAAGGTCGTCTTTCAATCGCTCCGCCATACATCCTAATATGCCGATTTGCAAATGTTTTTTCTTATTTTTCAAATTCGTCAATTCATTCAAGCGGTTGAAGACTCTTTGCTCTGCATTGTCACGAATCGAGCAAGTATTCACCAATATTACATCGGCATCTTTTACATTGTCCACTATGTCGTATTCCGGTGATAGAATTGCCGCAACAACCTCACTGTCAGCAAAATTCATTTGGCATCCGTAGGTTTCTATATATAATTTTCCTTTCCCCATTTGGCGTGAATATTATTTTTGCAAAAGTACTAAAAATGTTTTTTCATTTATAGTTTGTAATAGATTAAATTATGATAATTGGTTTTATTGCTTTTTTATCATTTGTTCTAATTTTTGGAAATCTTCAATTTTCCCCATATCCATCCACATTCCTTCTTGATGTTGGTAGGCGAGGATTTTTTCTTTTTCCGCAATCTGTTCATAAAAGGCAGTGATGGAAAACTTTTCTTCTGTCGGAAATAGTGAGAATATCTTTGGAGAAATAATATGTATGCCACTAAATGCCAATGGTTTTAGATTTTTATCTTCCTTGTTTTTCACTATCAATCTTTCGTTGGTATTCAAATTGACTTTGCCACATAGTTGATTGTTGCTGTCAAATAGGAAAAAACGTTTGGTAGTTCGTTCTCTTACCGCCAAAGTTGCCAAAGCCTGCTGTTGACAATGAAAATCATACATTTTTCTAATATCCAAGTCGCTGATAATATCTACATTGTGGACAATAAATGGTTCTCCGTTGTCTAAGAATTTTCTTGCGTGTTTAATGCCGCCACCTGTGTCCAGCAACAATGTCCTTTCGTCAGAAAATTGTATGTTGACGTCAAAATAGTGTTTTTGTTCTACAAATTGTATAATTTGTTCTCCAAAGTGGTGTATGTTGATAACAAAATCATTCACTTGATAGCTTTTCAGTTTTTCAATGCAGCGTTCCAACAATGTAATTCCACCTGCTTCTACCAATGCCTTCGGGCAGTGTTGTGTCATTTCTTTGAGTCGGGAACCCAATCCGGCTGCCAATATCATTGCTTTCATTGTCAATTATTTTTATTGATTTGTTGTGCTAAAATAGTTTGTTTGTGTTTTCTATAACTTTTCGTCATCACTCTCCAGTCGAATGTTTCATCGTTTTGCGAGTTGCACCATCGCATGATGATGTAGGTGACCAAAAAAGCGAACAGCATTCTAAAGACAATAATTCCTGACCAATGTCCACCTATAGAAAGCATTAAAATAGTGTCTTCAAAAATGGAGTGGAACACTCCCATGAGTGTCATGGCATAAAAAATATCTTTTGCTTTCACATCCGGACGTTTGCCTTCTTCTATAATCAATCCACCGCCATAGGCAATGCCGAGTGAAAGTCCTGCCACTGTGAGCGGGAGCATGGTGCTGCTAATTCCTAACCATTGCAAGGCCGGTAAAATCAATTTGTTGAGCCAGTTGATGGCACCGGTAACTTCCAATAGGTGAATGAGTGTTACCAAAGTAAAAATAATGCAGGCAATCATGCCGTAGTTTTTCAATTCGTGAAGTGCCCAACTGCTCCAAGTTGGCGTGTCGGCACTAAAGGTATTGGCAATAGTTACAGGCGTTTGGCACCAGTTGGTAGCCTTGTAAAACCAAGCTAAAAATATGCCTGCAATAATTCCGCACCCAAAACGAATCAGAAACATCACCCAGACTTTTATGCCGGTTTTGTTGGCAATGCCTAATTCAATCGGAAATGTATGAGCAATAAGAATCATTGTTAGCAAAGTTGTCATTTGTGCCACGGTAAGCGGCTCTGCCAAAGAGGAATAAATAGAAAACAACGATAACAACCCTCCGTAAATATTCACCACCATGGCTGTCACCCAGACTAATGCCGTTTCAACGGGCAAATTCACCACTTTCATAATCGGTGATAGGATATTGCTTAAATGGGGTAATATGCCTGCTAACTGAATGCAATGAATAATAATAGAAACAGGAATCATCAATTTGAGTAAATTCCAAATCGATTTCCCGGTTTTTTTGAAACAATATGTAAAAAATTCTTTTATATTTTTCAAATTAAATTGTTTATTGACAGTGTTTTACGTAATTTTCCCGCCGAAAATCAACATGTGCAAAGATAGCATTTTTAACCGATAAAAAAGCGAAGAAAAAGTTGACCGCTTGCAAAAATGGAAAATGTCAGTAAAAAGTGCTATCTTTGCATTTTATTGTCAAGAATGAAAAAGTATTTAAAAGATATTGTCAAACTGATTATATTTCTTGCTTTGGGATTCTTTTTTGTGTGGTTGTCACTCAAAGATTTAACACCTGAAGATCGTTCACAATTGTGGATAAATGCAAGAAATGCTTTCAGTGGTAATGGTTGGATTTTTCTTGTTTTGTGTGCATTGATAGGGATTTTGAGTGTTTGGCTTCGTGGCAGACGTTCTGTAATCATGTTGGAGCCGATGAACTATCATGTAAAATCCACTATGGCCTATCATTCTGTAATGATCGGCTATTTGGCCAACCTTGCCATTCCGCGTTTGGGAGAAATTTTGCGATGCACCATATTGCAAAAATACGAGCATGTACCCTTCCAAAAGTCATTCGGAACGGTAGTCACCGAACGGGTTTTGGATGTGCTTATCTGTGGATTGGTTTTCGTTGCAGCCTTTATTTTGGAATCCGACCGATTGACGACTATCTTTGTTGAAAATCATGTCGCAGACAATATTGTTAATATGCTTTCCGGTGTCACCAAATATATTGTCATAGCCGGTTTGATATTGATAATCGTGTTGATATATATTTTTAGAAAGTGGATATTACAATTTAAGATAGTACAAAAAATAAAACAAGTTTTATTAGGATTTTGGGAAGGATTGATTTCGATAAAAAATACCAAGCATCCTGTTCGTTTTATTGTATATTCGCTAAGCATTTGGGTATGCTATTATTTTATGTTTTTTGTAGCTACATTTGCTTTTCCTGAATTGGTAAGCACACTGGGAGTAAGGGTGGCATTGGCATCACTGTCTTGTGTGGTAATAGGAACGCTCGGTTTTATAGTCGCACAAGGCGGTTTGGGAGCATATCCTTTGTTGGTGTCAATGGTGTTGGCATTGTATGGTATGGGTGCTGAAGTCGGTTTGGCAGTCGGTTGGGTGATATGGGCAGTAGAATCAGCCATGTATCTTATGATGGGATTGTTATCCTTGGTAGTTATTTCTTTTACTCATGAAACCACCCGAACCGAAACAGTGGAAAATCATCAAAATTAAAATTTCATGGATTATCAATCAAAATTGTACGAAAAAATCGCTTCTACTGCAGAATCATGTGCTTTGTTGCCGAAGTGGAAGGCAGAACATCAAAAAATTGTCTTTACCAATGGTTGTTTTGACATCATTCACCGCGGTCATGTGGATTATTTGATGAAGGCGGCTGCTTTTGGAGACAAATTGATAATAGGTTTGAATACAGATGCTTCTGTGAAAAGATTGAAAGGAAATTCGCGTCCGATTATAGATCAGCAATCCCGGGCACAACTTTTGGCAGCTTTCGCTTTTGTAGATGCCGTGATTTTTTTTGACGAAGACACCCCTTATCAACTGATAGAAAAAATACAGCCCGATATACTTGTCAAAGGGGCAGACTATCAAGTAGAAAACATTGTCGGTTACGACATTGTCACCAAAAAAGGCGGAAAAGTAATGACCATAGACTTCGTAGAAGGTTGCTCCACTACCAACATAATTAATAAGATAAAAAATCTTTAATGGAAAGAAAAGTCGTACTTACCCAAGACGGCTCTTCCAGTTTGTTTGTGCCGCAGTTCAATCAGTGCTATCATTCTATACATGGTGCCATTCAGGAATCAGAACATATTTTTATTCATCACGGTTTAAATGCCGATATATTGTCCGACAGGCAGGAATTACATATTTTTGAAATGGGCTTTGGCACTGGTTTAAATGCCTTGCTGACTATGTTGCATCAAAATGACAGAAAAATTTACTATACTGCTGTTGAAAAATATCCCTTGGAGCAAGCTGAGATTCAAAGTTTGAACTATGTGCAACAATTGTCTGAATATGAAAGCGTACAGGATTTTTTTTCCTTGTTACATCAAGCCCCATTCGACAAAGAGGTGGCAGTCACTCCTCAATTTTCTATCTTGAAACTAAATACATCATTGTTGGATGTAAGCCTTTCACGGAATGGCTACAATTTGGTCTATTTTGATGCTTTTTCTCCCGATATGCAACCCGAATTGTGGTCAGAGGAAGTCTTTTTACAACTATATCAATCTATGACAAACAATAGCATATTGCTTACTTATTCAACCAAAGGAATAGTAAAGCGGGCTCTCAGGGCAGCAGGTTTTACCATAGAAAAATTGTCAGGTCCGGCAGGTAAAAGAGAAATTTTGCGAGCAAAGAAATAAAATCAATGAAAACAGAGTGTTGTGAATGATTTTTATTTTGTACCTTGTGTTTAACAGCCTGTTGATAACGTTTTTTCATTCAAAAAGGTTTTTGTATTATTTTTTTTTGTATATTTGCGGAAATTTATTTTTATTATTATTAATATTTAAATTTAAGTCTTATGAAGAAATTATTATTAGCTTGTTTATTATGTATTTATGGATTGGTTGATGCCCAACCGTATGAATCTTTCTTTAACAAAGATAAGATAGAATATCATCTATGTATGCAGACTTTAATGTATGAATATAGTACTTTTACATTTTATATATGTCAAGAAGATACCGCCTATTATCACAATGTATGCTACTACAAATGTAGATTTTGTTTGGGAGGGGTGCATGCATATTTACGTGAAGACACCTCTTGCGGAAAAATATATCGATATTATCCGAATATAGATAGTGAGTATGTATGGTGTGACATGTCTTTAAATGTTGGAGATACATTTTATTTGCCTATCATCAATGATCGTTTGTACTTGTATCCAGAACAAGGTACTCAATTGGTAGTGGATTCTATAGCTTATATCAATGGGGAAAAAATTATATACTTTCCATATATTGAAGTTTCTGAGATGTGGCGTAATGAATATTTGTTTAGAGATAAAACAATTGTTAAATTAAGTTTTATAGAAGGAATAGGTTCGACTTATGGACCTATGGGATATGATCCATTAGGAGGGGGTTATGGATTGAGTTTTCTGTTATGTGTACATATCAATGATTCTCTTGAATTTATTGCAAATGCAAATGCAGGATGTGACATTAATTATGTATCCATTGAAGAAAAAAATATTCCTCAATATATTCGAATACATCCAAATCCGACCAAGGGAATGATAGAAATTAAATCAAATAATTTGAATATTAAACAGATAGAGTTATTTGATATTTTCGGCAAATTGCTGATGGAGAAAAAAGCAAATGAATCTACTGTCACTTTGGATGTTTCTCCATACGCCAAAGGTATGTATTTGTTACGCTATACATTATCGGATGACACCCAGCAAACAAAAAAATTAATTAAAGATTAAATCATCAATAAAACTTAGTAATATGAAGAAATATTTAGTTATAATAATATCAATTATTTGTGTAGGAAGTTTATTAGCACAAAACACAAAAACCATTACCTTTACCGCACGTTATACGGATGATAGTTATGTTTCATTATCCTCTGTAAGGGTGGAAAACCTTAGCAAAAAATGGGTGCAGACCTTGGAATGGCCGGATACCGTTCTTGTTATCCGCCAAACAGGCATACAGGAAGGGAATGCAACTGCTTTTTCCATAGCCCAGAACACGCCCAATCCTTTTAACGGTCAGACAAGTATAAACCTGCAATTACCGCAGGATGAAGAAGTAAGCATGGCTTTGTATGACTTGTCAGGCAAACAATACATGAATGAACAGGCAAACCTGTCTGCTGGAAATTATACCATACATCTCAGCGTAGCTACACCGCAGATGTATCTCTTACAAGTGCAGACCGCACAGGGTAGCCAGAGCATAAAAATGTTGGCAGAAACAGGTGCAGGAAATTTTTCCATGGAAGTACAAGCTGTTGAAAAACATATTCCTTTAGTCCGCAAAGCAGAAAGCCAATACAGCTTTGAACCGGGAGATACAATTGCCTATACCGGACGTATTCAAGGGATAGAACAATGTGTGGGCTGGAAAGAAGTTTTTACCGCCAATGACACCACCATCACCTTTGTTTTCAGTAAAATATCCGGCTACACCTTATTGGATATCTATTATGACAGTTTGGACAGACCGGAGGGCATCGTATGGCATTTAAGCGACACCATAGGTTATGACAACGGCAAACCCTACGGCAAACACGGGAAAATCATGTCGTTTAATGTGGGACATGGCATGTATAGTTCGTATTTTGACATGAAATTCGCCTATGCCTTTGATTCATTGGACGGAGAAGCCAATACTGATAAACTGATGAAATTGAGATATGACACCACTTTGAGTTTTCCTGAAAGAGTACAAGCCGCTACATGGTGCAGGGAAAAGGGACCTGAATGGTATATGCCTGCCATATTGGAAATATTGGAATTCAGAGTATTGAGTGATTCTTTAAATGCCAGATTTACCAACTATTCGGGGTGGAGACGTATAGGTCGCTTTGAATTTGCTGGAGATTTGGTGTCCAATTATTGGAGCAGTACCGAAGTGGATAATGCGGTGAATGAACCAAGCAAAAGAAAAGCCTATTACTGCAACTTTTCACCATTTATTGATATTGGAAAATATGATGAGGAGACAGGAGAATATTTTGACTATTATTCGGGTATAAATATAGGACATACTTATGAAGATATCACAGTTAGGGCTGTTAAAAAGTTTTAAA
>JAEEGH010016871.1_pt1 | contig 15660 bp, 15 predicted proteins | sample 9134181 | NCBI WGS metagenome assembly JAEEGH01 (sample SAMN16246544, study PRJNA631951) | gut metagenome | biome: gut microbiome; feature: rumen; material: DP-attached | host: Bos | place: Iran: Karaj | collected 2018-10 | reverse complement strand
AGTTCAAGAAGCGTATCATCATCAAATATTGTTCTAGGCTGATTAGGATCTTCATCAATCAGATTGATATCAAGTTCCATAGCACCTGTGTTTGAATTTGGATTTGAGAGGCTGCCCAAATCATTAAAATCGATACCCATTATCCTTCCTCCTGTATCATGCAAGTTCAATCTTATTCAGCACCCAGTTTGTCAGGCTGGCAAGTTCAGCAGTTGCTCTCTTGGCACTTGCCTTCTTGTTGTAGCCTATCCAGCTTCTATCAGATACGGCATCAGCTATGCTGGATCTTTGAAAAACTGAGTACGGGCATACAAGTTCAGGAAACGCCTGCTGTATTTCAGCCAACTGTTTGCGGTGATTATGATTGCGATTGTCTACACGGGACGGCAATAAACCTAATTCCTTGAGTGCGGTATTACGAGACTTAACATTGCCGATAACTGTTCTCATCTTTTTAACGCCTTGAAGAGAATATGCTTCAAGTTCAATCGGACAAAGAACATAGTCAGTAACTAATAATGTACTAACAAGAGCATTACCCATTGAAGGTGGCGTATCAATAATAAAGAAATCTACATCTTGTTCAGATAATCTTGTTTTTATCCTGCCGAGTTTTTCTGCAATTTCAACAACATCAATCTTTTCAATGTTTGCCAGCCTGTAATCGGATGAAATAACATTGAGATTCCTTGTTGCATTGACTGATTCAATTTTGTTATCAAAGAAGATATCTCCGACATTTGCAACGATATCTGAAGCCAACGTCCATGACGCATTTCCTTGAGTATCAAGATCTATAACAGCAACTTTTTTATCATGCTGGATCGCTGTAAACTGAGCTAAATTTATTACAAGTGTTGTCTTCCCAACGCCACCTTTCTGATTTGTTATCGCAAGAGTTTTCATGAAATCCTCCTTGATGAAAGATCACTTACCAGATTTTGAGAGACTTTTGATGTATCTAAAACAACTCCGTATTGAGTTTCTAACGTATAAACGATGTACCACTTGATTCGCTTGTCAGTCACAATGTGGTCTTCAGTTAAGAGTTCCTTAGAACAAAAGTCAGCAAAGCGATCAGACCAGAGTTTTTCAAGTGAACATTCATTTAATTTCATATCAGCAGCTTTTGAAATACTAGTGTTGCCTGATTCAAGTGCAAGATTGTGAAACTTGACAAAATCAGAAACAGATTTAGTTTTCCTGAGCTTTTTTACTTCGTCTTTTGGTATCGCAATTTCATGACACACAAGGTTAACAGTTAACATTTTTAATCCCATAGTCAATGTAGTCAAACTTTACAGTTTCAAGGAAAAGAACCTTGGACTGTGCCGTTTCTCTCGTAAAACCGCACATCACTTCCTATAATGGGTATTATGTTAAATAAGAGATACGGTCATTTTATAACCAAGTAAGGTTATTTCTTAACCATTCTTAATCTGTACGTCTGCCCTATTTTGACTCGCTAGATGCTTGATTAGATATTGTAGCTTTGTGAACACTTTCTACGGTTCTAAACAACGAGTTATTTATGGGTACTTATACTAAACAAATATCTTCATACAAGGTGAATCTTGTAGCTCATGAGCTTCAGTTATCTGACGCTGAACGACAAGAACTCAAATCTATTCTTGATTTTAATCTGTTTCATAACTTAGCACTGGAACACGGATTCCGCCACATTTCTGCATCTCATGAAATAAATTTAAACGAATATTCACTTGAAAAACTCTGGTCTGATCGCTTTTCTGATTTTTGCTCAAAGGAACTCTTAACTGAAGACCACATTGTGACTGAAAAAAGAGTCAAATGGTACTTCGTTTACACGTTAGAAACTGAATCAGGCGTTGTATTGGACACATCAAAGGTATCTCTGAATCATCTAATAAGTGATCTTTCATTAAGGAGGAATTCATGAAAACTCTTGCTATTACAAATCAAAAAGGTGGCGTTGGTAAAACTACGTTGGTCGTAAATTTAGCTCAGTTTACTGCTATCCAACATGATAAAAAGGTAGCTGTTATAGATCTTGATACTCAAGGAAATGCTTCATGGACTCTAGCTTCTGATATTGTTGCGAATGTTGGTGATATCTTTTTCGATAACAACGATAACAAGATTGAATTCAATGCTACAAGGAAGCTTAACGTAATTTCTTCTGATTTCAGGCTTGCAAACATTGAAAAAATCGATGTTGTAGATATTGCAGACAAACTTAGCAAGATTAAAGCCAGATTATCTGAGCAAGGAGTCGATTTCTTTATTATAGATACGCCCCCATCTATGGGTAACGCTTTAGTTAGCACACTATTAGTTACCGATTATGTTCTTTGTCCGATTGAGCTGGAAGCTTATTCACTTCAAGGTGTTAAGAAGATGAGAACTGTTATCGGCAATGTAAAGACTCGCAATACAGCTCTCACTGAATTAGGGTTATTGCCATCTCGTGTAGATAACAGAAATCATAACCACCGTAAGCAATTAGTTGAAATACAGCAGGCTTTTCCTGAACTTGTATGTCCTTATTCAGTATTTCAAAGAGCAAGCATAGCTGATGCTGTTTCTGACAGGAGTTGGATAGGCTACAACAAGAAATCTAGTGCAAAGAGAGCAACAACAGAACTCGCCAGCTTAACTAACTGGGTATTGAATAAGATTGAACTGATACAGGAGGATTAATAATGATTGATTTTAATGATTTGGGAAGTCTTTCAAATCCCAACGCAAATACTGGTGCTATGGAAATTGATATCAATCTGATTGATGAAGATCCTAATCAGCCAAGAACCATATTTGATGATGATACTCTTTTAGAGCTTGCTGAAACAATAAAAGATCGTGGCGTAAAATCTCCAATTTCAGTTCATCGAATTGATAATGGCAGATACATGGTCAATCATGGAGCAAGACGGTTAAGAGCCAGTAAACTTGCAGGAAAAACAACAATTCCAGCTTTTATTGACAATGACTACAGTAAGATCGATCAAATTATTGAAAATATCCAAAGAGATAATCTTTCACCTATGGATATAGCAAAATTCATTCAATCTGAAAAGGATCGTGGATTAAAACAATGTGAAATTGCAAATGAACTAGGGAAGAAAGATTCATGGGTATGTGTCATGTATTCTCTGCTTAGCCTCTGCCCGACAATTAAAAAATTATATGAGCAAAATAGATTCGACAGTGCTACTTCAGCAGTGGAACTGAACAGATTGTATCTAAAGTATCAGAATGAAGTAGAAGCTTTTATTCAAGATATCAATGATGATTCTGATGCGATCACTGTGCGTGACGTAAGAAAACTGAAACAAGCCATTAAGGATTGCAATTCTTTAATGAAAGATTCTGCATTGGACAAGCTTCAAGTGCCTAATGGTAGTCAAGAAGTCGAAGATAAATCCTCAGAATCTGAAAATAAACCTGAACAAGATTTTAATAACAAAAAAAATACGGATACGGAGGTAATTAACGAAGTAGGTAGTACAACGTCTAATAATAATAATGATGAAGATACCTTTAAAAGTCTGGATGCTTTGGATGATAGTCAGGATTGTGCTGATGAATGTCCTAAAAAACAGATATTTAAGACGGTTAAAGAAATTCATTGTAAATGTGATACTTATGGCTCGGTTTCAGTTGTCTTTCGAAAAGCTGAACAGGAAGGTTTTATAGTTATCCTTACGGATGATGGAGTAAAAGAAATCGCAGCTCATGAATTAAATATTGAATCTATAGTTTTTTAATCAGAAATTAGAATTATCCAAAATGCAACAAGTTCATAATATAAGTATAGCTCCTTTTGCGGAGTATGTACCTTTTACTAATTTCTACAAGGATAGGCAGGCTAAAGCTTGCCTTGTAAAAGGTTGGAAATCGTTAGATAGTGTTAATGCTAAATTTACAATAGAAGATTGTCCAAATAATACATGGATTCAACGTAGATTAAGAGTTACTGATAATGCAGGAAATTATCAGTATTGTGGATTAATCGTTGTAGATGTTGATGATTCCAAATGGTTTGAGATTGTTTTCAATAAGATTAAAGAAGAGCAAATTAAATGCCAAATCAGAAGAACTAAGAGAGGCGGTCATTTAATTTTTCGATTTGTTCCAAATCATTTTAATGCTGCTACTTCTGATTATTTGTTCAATCTTAATATACCTGAACCATCAGAAAGTACGCACCAGACAACGCCTTTTATAACCGATCCTATAGTTGACTACAAGTTTACAGAAATTGTAAGACACATTGTCAATGTGAAAGGTGATTATGTTGGGAGAGTAAGTGATCGATTCGATCATGTGGTACTGCGAGATATATGCTACGATGAACACTATTCAGAAATTGAACAATTAAAAAGAAATAAAGCAGAACAACTTCCTGAGTGGTTTCCTGCATACGACGATATTCCAGATTGGTTAATCCCAAATAAAAGCGAAGAAGGAATCATACCAATGGATATAATGTTTCGAAAAGAAGTTGTAGAAATGGTTGGGTTATCTGATAGCTACACAAACGAAAAACAACAATTAGACATAGCTCAGTTCATGAGATGTTTGAATTCAGTTTTTACATACAAGTTAGTTGTTAATAGCAATAAAGATCGGGAGCTGTATATATACGATGAAGGATTTTATCAACTAATTTCAGAGCAGGATTTTATAAGCATAATCACATCAATCCTACTTAATTTGGACATATCTAAGTACAAGGATTGTTCAGGATACGCAAAAAGTATTTGTGAGCAATTTATAAACCATACACGAACTAGCTATATATGTAATTATACAGATATGAATGCCGATGAAAATATCGTCAATTTCAAAAATGGGGTTCTGGATCTTAGAACAGGTGAACTCAAATTACACTCACCAAGATATTTAAGTTCAATACAGATTCCCTGCAAGTGGGATACAAGTTCAGATACTCCTGAGCCAGAAGTATTTATGAAATACATACACCAATTAACTGATGGATTGCCAGATCAGCAACAAATTATCAGCATGATTCTGCAATATTGTGGATGTTGTATTTCCAATGTACCAGTATATCGAACTAAGGGTGCTTTGATATTTCAGGGTAAGTCAAATGCAGGAAAATCTCAAATTTTTAATATGATGTTTGATCTTCTGGGTAACAGGAATAGTATGCCATCAGATTTACAAGTATTATCAACTAACAGATTTGCATCATCAAATATTTATGGCAAACGATTAACAGGTCATTCAGATCTTCAGCACAACACTAGCATAGAATCGGCAGGTATCTTTAGACAGCTAACGAGTGGCGATATTATTTACGCTGAAGAAAAATATAAAGGCACATACAATTTTAAATTTTCTGGAGGTTTGATTTACTGTTGCAATGAGCTTCCAAGATTTAAGGACGAAGATCAAGCTCTTTACAATCGTCTCTATATTGTTTCGTGTAATAACGAAATTCCTGAAAAGGATCGAGATCCTGAGCTACTAAAGAAATTCCAAAATGAGTATCCTCAAATTATTAAATTGATGCTTAGAGAATTGATTAAGCTAAAGAATAATGACTGGGTACTGTATTCAGGAGGTACAGTAAGTGAGCAACGTGATAACTATGAAGTCGAAAAAGATAACATTATGGAATTCATTGAAATTGCAGTAGCTGAAGATAATGAAGGCTTTCAGACAAAGCAGACAATTCAGTTCTGGTACGATGCGTACATCAGTTTTTGTAGAGAATATAGGTATTCAGGCATACAAATTCTAAGAAAGCGGAATTTTCAAATGAGATTTGAACGCTTAACTCATTGCCAAAGAACAAGAATCAATAATCATAGATGTTATGATGTGTATCCAACAATAGCTGCAATGAAGCTGAAAGAAAAAATGCTATAACGAATCAATCAAAAAAAACAAAAGGAACCAGTTGCAACAAGACTAGTTCCTTTTTTTTTAGAAAAATCCAACAAGTATTCTACTTAAATGAGTATAAATAATCAATCAAAAATGTACTTTTTTTACTAACAATCATTTTTTATCAAATCATATTTATCTGATGTTTATTCAGTTTACATCAAAAGTGGCAGTAAAACGCATGAAAGTGGCAGTAAAACGCATGAAAGTGGCAGTAAAACGCATGAAAGTGGCAGTAAAACGCATGAAAGTGGCAGTAAAAATTCCTTAAATATCAAAGAGTTATAATATATATTTGCCACTTTTGCCACTTTTAAAACAACAAAGTATTATAGTAATTAAGTATCTATATAAAAAGTTTTTAAAATAGTGGCAAAAGTGGCAAAAGTGGCAAACTTTAATAAAAATCCCTTAAAAATCAAAGAGTTATTTCTGCCACTTTTGTACTTTAAAAGTGGCAGTAAAACGCATGAAAGTGGCAAAAAGAAGGCGTGATAATTCACGCCAAAAAGTTAGACAAATCAATTTTTAGTGTTTAATCAAGAATACTAAGGCTGCCACCATTATAGTAATTATAGCTCCAAAGCCTAAACCTCCTAGAAAGAAGAGAGTATTTTTCATTTTCTGATCAGTTCCCTTCTCTACCCTATTAGTTTGAACTTTTACCGCCTGTTCGAGCTTTGCGGTTTCAGAATTGAAACGGTTTGAAATCTTTTCAAGAGCTTTATTTACACCAGTTAGCACAGCTTTGTTTGCATCTTGCCGGGTTTTTTCTGTATCTTCTAAAAGTTTGATACTAGACAGATCAAGAATGGTTTTTGTAACATCCTGAATAGCAGCATCCATATTTTGAGAAAAATTATCTGTAATTTCTTTTATTACTTGTATATCTTGTTGCCTACGTTCTTCTAATCCTATAAGAGAAGCTTTAAAATCCTCAAGTATTTGAGATTGAAGATACCATGCAACGAGTGAAGGATCATCACTTTGTAGGACAACATTAAACTTATTTTGAAGATCGACTAAGAGATCTTCTTTTTCTTTAGTTGTTATCATGATAAATCCTTAAAGCCCGGCTTGCTGGATAGCGTCATAAAACTTCTTCTGCATGGTATTGATACGGTGTTTAGCCATTAGTCGAATAGAAGCATCTTGCCTTGAGTCATCAAATGTCTGTCCTGTTTTTAAAAGCAATTCTAAATCCTTTCCGTATAGTTGTTTATCTAAGTATGGTAAATAGACTTTGTAGTCAATGAAATTCTTAACACTCTCATAAATATCTAATTCAGTAAAGGATTTGCCTTTCCATTCAATCGAGCCGTTGTATGAATTAAACCAAATCGCTATGCGAGGACGGAATTCTGAATTGCCGAAGGTGCTAAGCAAACCCATTACGCCTTGCAAAGTGTCATTTGAATCTGAACCTCCACTTAAAATTGTGTGAAAGAAAGGCATACAATCGTTCTCAAGTAAATACTGTACAAGTTCACAGTCTTTAATATACTTATTCAGTGGAATGAAGGTAGAGGCTCCTGAATCAATTACGATAGAGTCACAGTCTGTGTTAAATATCTGTTCAACCATAACATCAAACTGTGAAGCATCAATTATTTGTTCTTGTAATAACGAAATGATTTTTACATCAAATGATTTAAATCTATAAAAAGATCTGTTTACTGCATCAGTATCAATACATAATACTTTTCTATCTTGAGATTTAAGATATTGTGTAAGCAAAACAGAAACCAAAGTTTTACCTACACCGCCCTTTCCCTGCATTATAAAGTGAACATCTTTCATATTATTTTCCTATCCATTCATCTATGTATTTTGTAGAATCACCATCCCAATTATCGAAATTGGGAAATTTAAACTGTTTTTTTTCTGTATTTTCAGATTGCGATTTATCTGTTTTTGTAATCACATCTTTTTTAGGAATGTTATTCTTAACTGCATTAGTAGAAGTTTTGCTTTTCGATATCTGTACTTGTTTAGTGAGTGTTGTATCAGAATTGATACTACCATTTTGAGAAGCAAAAGATTCAATCCGCCATTGCTCAACAGAATCAGCATTTATAATTTTCTTTCTTATTAACCTGCTAAAAGTTACATACGGCATAGAGACAGCCTGATGTTTTTTTAGCGTGTCATACAGATATGAGATTTCCAATCCATACTTTAAGCCTTCAAGAATAAAATTCTTACATGAGAGAATCTGGATTAAATATAATCTTCGTTTTTCTCTTTTATTTTTAGCTTCAGTATTTTGAGTTGCAGCAATGCAATCTTCGATTTTTAGATTAATTTCAAAAGACATACTTAAATCTCAAATCATATATCGTAAGAGCATGATATAAGGTTATTGTGAAGTAATCAAGAGTAATAAACTATAATAGTATGTAATAATCATTGATATATTACGGATTATCATTGATAATGTTTGATACAATTTGATATGTATCAACAATGAATAATATACATTTTTATAATTTAATATATAAAAATATAAAGTAATATACTTTGACATAAAGTGATAATCATTATCATAAGAAAGTGAGGGCAAGATAGGTGTTTGTGTTGCACTTTTACAAACAAACACGATTCATTTTATTCGCAACCTACGGTTGCTCAACATGAAGAATCTTGCTCTGCGAGGCTGAATCTAATGAAAACAATTATTCATAACTTAAAAAGTCGGTTAAGTAATTCTGAACTACAAAGACATAAAGATATTGTGAAGTCATTGAACATATCTTCACAGAAGTATCTATACCTTCATGTACTCAACTACCAACCAAAAACTGATCCTCGTCTTTCTCTTGTTCAGGACTTGCTAAAGTACGTGGATAAGGCAAATGAGATCGTCCGAAAGATGAAACTATACATCGAAACTGATCCATTTGCCCCACCTCCAGAAGTTAAATACTGGTCAGCTGATACTGTAGCTGTTTTTCATCAGAGACTTAATGATCTTCTCACTAAAGATATCCATCCCAGACTGGAGGATATTTTTACTAAAGATCCACACACAAAACTCATCAGAGAAGAAGTAAGGACTAAAGATTCAGAAAAGTTTACGAAAACTCTCTATATCAGAGTAAAAACAGATGAAAAGGAGTTAATCAGAGCAAATGCTGAAAAATGTAGTCTTTCAGTTTCTAGCTATATTAGGTTGATAGCAACTGGTAGGCAACCACAATCAGTTGATAGTCTTAAAGCCTGTTATGACATGGCTAAAGTAGCAGGAGATTTAGGACGTATCAAAGGAATAATGCACTACTGGATGGGAACAAAATCTAAATTTGAAAATTTACCTCAATTAGCACAGACCTTGATATCAGACAACGCAAGAGAGGCTCTTTCAAATAAAATTATTGCCTCGAAGATAATGCAACAATTCTCGTACATTATGAGTTAACTATATGCTTACAAAAGAAATCAAAATGACCGATACCGGGAAGAGCAGCTTTGAGCGTCTGACAGATTACATAACAAATGATCAAGGTAATGAACTTAGAATTCAGGATGTAAATATAACTAATTGCCGTTCTGTTGATATAAAAGATGCTGTTCGTGAAATACAGACTGTTCAGCTACGAAACAAAAGAACTACAAAAGATAAAACACTTCACGTTCTTTTAAGTTTTAGAGCCAGTGATGAAGTTAATCTCACTCCTGAATTACGACAGAAAATTGAACAGGATTTTTGTGAACAGATCGGGTTTGGTAACCATCAGCGTATCAGTGCTTATCATGGTGATACAGATAATCCGCATATACATATCGCTATAAACAGAATAGATCCTGAAACATTCTCTATAAATAATCCAAAAGGATTATGGACAAAAATGGCGAAAGCTGCAGAGGCAATCGAAAAGAAATATCAGATTAGTATGCTCAATCACCGGGGAGAAAAAACACACAGCGAAAACCTTGTAAATGACGCTGAAGCCATGAGCAACGAGCAAACATTGTGTTCGTACATCAAGAGTATAGAAGCACTGAAGATAGCTCAATCATGGGCAGAATTTCACAAGATTTGCAGGGATCATAACATCACGGTTAAGTTGAGAGGAAACGGTCTTATCTTCACTGACGGGAAAATTTTCGTTAAGGCTTCAACCATAGATCGCAATTTTTCAAAAGGAAAACTGGAAAAACTGTATGGAAAATTTATAGATGATGAACAATCTTCAGAATTTGAACAGTCACAAAATGATATTTCAATTTCAAATAATTTGAATCAGGCATCCAGTCAGGATGATCAATCTTATGCAAACAATACATATAAAAAAGGTAAACCAAAAGAATCGCTCTATACCGATGAGCAGAAAAAACTCTTTGACGAGTTTGTGATCCAGAAGGAGCAAGTCAGCTACCAGAAGAAAAAGGAACTTTACTTCAGCGAAACGAAGCAACAACTTCACAGACTTGTCAAACAGCGTGAAAAAGAATTCAACTTAATTCGCACCAGTCGTATGCCATCTTCAGTTAAAAGATATATGTATCAAAAGCTGAACAGCCAGATAGCAAAAGATCGCCAGATGTATATATACGCAGAGCGATATATGCTCAGAAAACTCCGTGAACAGGCTACATGGAAAGGCTTTTTACATACAAAAGCTTTGGAAGGCAATCAGACAGCTATAGAACTGCTTGAAAGTAAAAAACAGCAGAAGTACAACGCTGAAAAGCTTCAGGAATTAGAAGGTAGATTGAAAAAGACTACTGATCCTGTCTATATAACAAAAAGCGGAACAAGGATTTACCACACTAAAAAACACTATATTCACATATCAAAAGACAGAATAAAAATTCAGGAAATCAAATCTGAAAAGCAGAATCTTCAAACTATTAACTGGAAGCAAGGTTTTTCAGGAACCAATTTTGTTGATTTAGTCAAAAATGATCCTGAAGTAGATCGCCTTATGAAAGAAGAAAATGAAAAACATCTAAGAGACAAACAAAGACAGGCAGAAATTCAACACCAGACGCTTATGGCAAGAGTTATGGCTGCAAGGGAATTTGAGCAACGCAAGAAAGTCGAAGCATCAGAAAAAATCAAACGCAACATTAAGAGGAGTAGATAAAATACATAGTTAAACTTAATGCTGAATACAATAAAAAAGCACTAGAATTATAACCTCTAGTGCTTTTCAAACTCGTACAACTTAATCGAGTGCTGATAGTGTATTACAGATAACTTTCAGTATCTATCGTGTTAGTCTCACTTAGAAGTGTACGAAGCTTCTGTATCAAGCTACCCATACCCACATAGTTTTGTGCTTCGTATATGTAGTGCTGAAGATTGTCAGGAACTTCATCTATCAATCTGTGAATGTATTCATAGTGATACTTATGTCTTCTGAGATCTTTTTTGTTGTCGTCTTTATACAGCCAGTTTTGTAACTTGTTGGTGTGATGCTTATAACTCTTTTTTTCGTTATAGAATCTTTCAAGTATCTTTAGCTGATAGTCGTATGTAGCTCTGTAGAACTCTTCTTTAGAGCTGCAAAAGTTTTCTGTTATGTACTTTTCACATAGTGATTCATACATAGTATCAGATGGTACTCTCATTTGAAGACAGCGTATGATGTCGCTTTCCCAGTTGTCATGTACAACTTTCGTATTTTCTTGTGTTGTATTAGTGTCTTTGTGTTTAAACTCAAACTGGACTGCTGTTACTTTCGGTCTGGTCTTCGCTTGAGTTTTTATCGCTGAATATGTGACTGTATATGGTGTGTGTTCGTTGATTTCTCCTACTGCAACATTAAGAATCTTGTCTCTGATGTTTGTATAGTTATCGTATGTTTTCTTGTCTTTTGTGCCTGTTATCTTCCTTAATTCTTCTATGCTTATCTGGGGTATTTTAGGAGCTTTCTCATATCGTTTGAGCAGCTCATAGATCACTATACTGTGCTTGCTTGATAAGTTATTAAACTCGTTAAGTTGTAATTTTGTAAAGTAGTCAGTGTCCTGTAGAAGTTTATAAACTCGATTATTTAATTCAAATCTATATACACCAGCTGGTATATCTATGCTGATATCAGCAATAGGTACCGTTGCTATAAATTTTTTCGGATCATCTCTTAAAATAACTGGTTGCATTAACTTAATCAATGCAGCTTGAAGTTGTTTGAAGTCATGTACATGTATATCTGCAAGACCGTTGATTTTTGATACATCAACTTCAAAAGTGAATCCCTCATGATTATTGAACTTTATCTGTGTCTGTGCGTACTGGAGAAAGAAGTTAAGTAAGTGCTTCGCAGTTCGTGATACAGCTATCTGATCGATAGCGGAAATTAGCTCGTTAGGCTTGTAGAGTTCTACCTCAGTCATTACACACCTTTTAATTTTGTTGTTGGTGTAAATATGTTAATAAACAATATGCACCTCTGTCAATAATTTAGGGTGTGTATTAAAATAAAATCCCCTAAAAAGGTGTGTATCTCCCCTAAAAAGGTGTGTATCTCCCCTAAAAAGGTGTGTATCTATCTCTATCTCCCCTAAAAAGGTGTGTATCTCCCCCAACAAACCCTTATGCCACCTAGGTTTGTTGAACTCCTAAAGAAGCATATGCATATAAGTATTTGTAAGAATAAGAAAGTAGCATATGCGTCCTCAACACCGCCAAAGCCTGTTGATAACTTCAAGCTCGACACTCACTTTTCACAGAAAATGTGAATAAAATAAACTATGTATTTTTCACATAATGGTTCTAGGGGCTATACCACTAGAAACCAGACAAGGTGATCCTTGAAAAAAACTATAATTTTCATGAATTGTTACATCTAAATTTTTTATTATTTAATTGCTATGTATTTCTAACATAGTAACTGTATGATACAATGTTATGTGAAAGATACATAACAATTTAGGAGTAAGACTGTATGACTGACAAGACTATCACAGCTGATGAAATCACAGCTGACACGAAAATATCAATCAATCACGTTGCTCGAGATGATATTTCTAGTGTGAATATTGTAGAGACAGTAAACGGGAGACGCAGATATACACGCATAGGCGCTATCTACAGCAAGACTAAAAGAGAGTACACAGCAGAGAATAGCAGATTGATTGCTTCGGGAACTGAAGAAGACGATCCGGCAGTTGCGCAACTTAAGCAAGAACTCTCATACTTTTACACAGAAGTTTTATACAAGGAATACAGATTTTTTGCTACAAGGGGACTTCCTGCAAGCATCATAGACAAACTAAACGACACTGAACGAAATAAAATCACCAGTGAAATTATAAGACTTAACAAGCAACATGAATCAATACTGTCGACGCTGTTATCAACTGGGTTTGAAGTTAGACAGAAGCATTCTGACAGTAAGATACGCATCAATGCTGCAAGTCTCAGAGCCAGAGTGAAAGAACTGGAGAAGAATTAATCAAAAATAGGGAACTTTTTTATAAATTTTACACTGAAAAGTTCCCTATTTTTTATCATGTAATATATTGATATGTATAAAATACATATCTTTAATCATTCTGTATTACTCTCGGATGTCTCAGATACAAACGGATATAGATGGATACAAACGGATATAGATGGATATGAATGGATATAAACTGATATAGATGGATATAAATGGATATAAATGGATATAAACGGATATGAATGGATATAAACGGATATGAATGGATATAAACGGATATGAATGGATATAAACGGATATAGATGGATATAAACTAATATTCAGGATCTATTTATATCTATTTATGTCATGTGAAACTGAGGGCAAGATAGGTGTTTGTAGGACACTTTTACTACAAACACACTTCCCTTATTCGCAACCTACGGTTGCTCAACATGAAGAATCTTGCTCTGCGAGGCAAATAATGAATAAGACAAATCCATGTAGATTAAGATGTAGACTAAGCAATTCAGAACTTGAAAAACATAAAGAACTTGTAAAGTCTCTGAACATCACTTCACAGAAGTTTTTATATCTTCATGTACTCAACTACCAACCTAAAACTGATGTACGTCTTGCACTTGTTCAGGACTTGCTAAAGTATATGGATAAGGCAAATGAGATCGTCAGAAAGATGAAACTATATATCGAAGCTGATCCGTTTGATCCACCGCCAGAAGTTAAATACTGGTCAGCTGACACCGTTGCCGTTTTTCATCAGAGGCTTAATGAGCTTCTTATCAAGGATATTCAACCTAGACTAGAAGATATTTTTACTAAAGATCCACATACAAAACTAATCAGGGAAGAAGTTAGAACTGGTGATTCTGAATTGTTTGATAAGGTTTTATATGTCAGAGTAAAGCCAGAGGACAAGGAGTTAATTAAGGCAAATGCCGAAAGATGCAGGCTATCTGTTTCTAGTTACATTCGTTTGATAGCAACAGGAAAACAGCCTCAATCAGTTGATAGTCTGAAAGCTTGTAGATTCATGGTAAAGGCTTCTGGAGATTTAGGACGCATTAAAGGCATTATGCACTACTGGATGGGAACAGAATCAAAGATAAAAACACTACCGGAGAAAACAAGAAATTTGATTTCTGACAATGCAAGGGAGGCTTTGGGAAATAAAATCATAGCTTCAAAAATTTTACAGCAATTCTCCTACATTATGAGTTAGTAAATCATGCTTACGAAAGAAATCAAAATGACCGATACCGGGAAGAGCAGCTTTGAACGTCTGGCAGATTACATAACAAATGATCAAGGAAACGAACTGCGAATCAAAGATGTGACGGTTACAAATTGCCTTTCAACAGATCTAGAGGGTGCGGTAAGAGATATAGAATCTGTTCAATTACAAAACAAACGAACCACTAAAGATAAAACACTTCATGTTCTGTTAAGTTTTCGTGCTAGCGATGAAGCAAATCTAACACCTGAGTTGCGACAAAAAATTGAGCAGGACTTCTGCGAACAAATAGGCTTTGGTAAGCATCAGCGTATCAGTGCTTATCACGGAGATACAGATAATCCGCATATACATATCGCAATAAACAGGATAGATCCTGAAACATTCTCCATAAATAATCCAAAGGGATTATGGGCAAAAATGGCAAGGGCTGCGGAAGCTATCGAAAACAAGTATCAGATTAGTATGCTCAATCACCGAAGAGAAAAAACACATAGTGAAAATCTTGTAAATGATGCAGAAGCAATGAGCAACGAGCAAACATTGTGTTCGTACATTAAGAGTATTGAAGCACTGAAGAAAGCGCAATCATGGGCAGAATTTCACAGGATATGCAGAGAGCATAAACTTACGGTTAAATTGAGAGGAAACGGAATTGTTTTTACTGATGGAAATATTTTCGTTAAGGCTTCAACCATAGATCGCAATTTTTCAAAAGGAAAGCTGGAAAAGTTGTATGGAAAATTTATAGCTGATGAACAATCTTCAGAAATTGACCTGTCAAAAAATGATATTTCAAATGAAAAAATTTTGAATCAGACATCTGATCAGGATGAACATACCTATGTGAAAAACACATATAAAAAAGGCAAGCCAAAAGAATCACTTTACACGGATGAACAGAAAAAACTATATGACGAGTTTGCGATCCAGAAGGAGCAAGTCAGCTACCAGAAGAAAAAGGAACTCTACTTTAGTGAAACAAGAGATCAGCTTCGCAGACTTGTCAAACAGCGTGAAAAAGAATTCAACTTAATACGCACCAGTCGTATGCCATCTTCAGTTAAAAGATATATGTATCAAAAGCTGAACAGCCAGATAGCAAAAGATCGCCAGATGTTTATATACGCAGAGCGATATATG
>JAEEGH010016870.1_pt1 | contig 15661 bp, 9 predicted proteins | sample 9134181 | NCBI WGS metagenome assembly JAEEGH01 (sample SAMN16246544, study PRJNA631951) | gut metagenome | biome: gut microbiome; feature: rumen; material: DP-attached | host: Bos | place: Iran: Karaj | collected 2018-10 | reverse complement strand
CGCGGGGCGGGCGTGGACGTGGTGTACCTGATACCGTTCGTGGAGATGGACCGCGACATGGCCGAGAAGGGGTGGAGTCCGCAGCAGAGGAAAAGCGGCTACCACACGCCGAAGAATCCCTACCGCATCTCCAACTACGACAGGATCGACCCCGAGTACGGCACGGACGCGGACTTCAAGGCGTTCAACGACAGGGCGCACGCGCTCGGCATGAAGACGTACATGGACCTCGTCTACCTCCACTGCGGGCCGAACAACGTGCTGAAGGACATGTTCCCCGACGCGTTCCAGAAGAACCCGGACGGGACGGTGCGCACGACGAAATGGCACTTCCCGTACGTCAACTTCGAGTCGAAGGGCGTGCGGAAGTACCTGATCGACTCCATGCTGCACTGGATCCGCCTCGGCTGCGACGGTTTCCGCTGCGACGTGGGCGACGGCGTGCCGATCGACTTCTGGGTGGAGGCGGTGACCGCCTGCCAGAAGGTGAAGCCCGACCTCGTGATGATCAACGAGGGGTCGAAGGTGGAGTGGCTCGAGAAGGCGTTCGACGCCTGCTACGCCTTCCCGTTCAGCTTCGCCGTGCGAGATTTCCTCACGCCGGCCGTGGCGAGCAAGCCGTACACGAAGGGCAAGACCCTGCCGCAGATGATGGACCACATGCGCAAGTACGAGGCGAACGTGCCGGAGAGCTCGCTGATGTTCTGCTTCATGGACAACCACGACTCGGCGGCGAAGTACGACGGTCCCAACCGCTTCGACCGCGTTCATCCCGTCGAGGCAGGCAACGCCGGGTTCGTGCTCGTGTTCCTGCGGCGCGGCCTGCCGATGATCTTTAACGGCAACGAGATCGCGGACAACGCGCTCAACACGTTTTTCGCGGCGGTGGAGGACGTCGGCCGCGCGCGGAAGACCGTCGACTGGGCGCGTGCGCTGCAGCCGGCCGGACAGAAGCGCCTTGCGCTCATCCGCACGCTCGCGAAGATGCGCCATGAGCAGAAAGTCTTTGCGGACGGCTCGCAGGAATGGGTGACTGCCGGCGAGAAGCAGGGCGCGATCGCGTTTGTGCGCCGTGCGGGAAGCACGGCGGTGTTCGTGTCGGCGAACCTGACGGACAAGGACGTGGCGTTTACTGCGCCCGGCATCGCGCCGAAGGGGACACCACTCCTGGCGGAAGGCGGCAAGCTTTCGCCCGACGGCGCCGTTAGCCTTGGTCCCTGGGGGTATGTTGTCTCCGAAGTGAAGTGATCGCGCCCATGACGAAAAGATCATCGGTAGGAATGTTGGCGGCGATTGGACTGATCGCATGCACAGGGATCGCCGACGGAACGATCAAGGATGCGTGCGGGATTGCGCCTGACGCGTTCAAGACATGGCGTGAAACGTCCTTGGCCCGGCGAAGCGGCTGGTATGCGAAGGCGGAGAAGACGGTTCCGAAGCTTTACAGCCGGGAGATCAAGCCCGTCGGGCTCGTCAAGGTCCAGACGGATGCCGCCGCCTTTCAGGGGTGGCGCGCGCTTCCCGCCGGCGAGCTTGCCGCGGCATGGGGGCGGCCGCTCAATCCCGGTGATTCGCTGACGTTCGATTTCGGGGAGCATCTCGTCGGGTATCTGTCGTTCTCGCTCGTCGACACGAAGCGCGTGATCGACGCTCCGGTGCGCCTCAAGTTCACGTTCGCCGAAGTGCCGCTGGAGCTGGGCGAGGACGCTCGCAAGATCGAGAAATTGCCGACGCTCTCCCGCTCGTGGCTCCAGCACGAGGTGGTGACGGTCGACGTCGTGCCGTCCGAGGTGCGCCTCCCGCGCCGCTACGCGTTCCGCTACGTGAAGATCGAGGTCGTGGCGAGCCCGGGCGGCGGACGCTTCGGCATCGGCGCCATGTCCGCGACGGCGGTGACGTCGGCGGACGCGTCCGTGCTCCGTCCCTGGACCGCGCCTTCGCCGTCGCTCGCGAAGATCGACGCGGTCGCCCGGCGCACGCTCCGCGACTGCATGCAGACCGTGTTCGAGGACAGCCCGAAGCGCGACCGGCGTCTGTGGCTGGGCGACCTGCGTCTGGAGGCGCTTGCGAACTACGAGACGTACGGCAACTTTGAGATCGTGAAGCACTCGCTCTACGTGCTGGCCGGGACGGCCGACGACGACGCGCGCATCTCCAGCGACGCGTACGAGCGACCGCACATCCACCGGGGCGAATGCACGATCCTCGACTACACCGCGCTCTACGCGGCGACGGTGCTGGAGTACCTGGAGGCGAGCGGGGACCGCGAGACGGCGGAGGACCTGTGGCCGCTCTGCGTGCGGCAGCTCGATTTCATCCTGGACACGATCGGCGCGGACGGCGTGTTCCGCGACAACGGCAAGTGGTGGTGCTTCATCGACTGGCAAAGCAAGCTGAACCGCCAGACGCCCGAACAGGGCGCGCTCGCGTACGGTTTCCGTCAGACGCTTCGGCTGGCAAAAGCCCTCGGGCGCACGCGCGACGTGGCGTTTCTTGAGGATGTCCTCGCCCGCATGGAGAAGGGCGCGGAAGAACGTCTCTGGAACGAGGAGCGTGGCGTCTATGTGTGCGAGAAGGACGGGCAGGCCTCGTGGATGGGGCAGGCGTGGATGGTCATCGGCGGCCTTGCGAAGGGCGAGCGCGCGAAACGCTGCCTGCAGACGGTCACGGCCGATGCCGCGGCGGTCGGTCCCGTGACGCCCTACGCGAACCACTACTTCACCGAGGCGCTTTATACGGCAGGCTTGCGTCGAGAGGCCGAGAAGCATCTCGTCGGCTACTGGGGCGGCATGGCGGAGCTGGGGGCCGACACGTTCTGGGAGGTGTACGTTCCCGGCGACCAGCAGGCCAGTCCGTACAAGACGCCGCTGATCAACAGCTACTGCCACGCGTGGAGCTGCGCTCCCGCCTACTTCCTCCGAAACGCGAAGTTCCGCGCCGCTCCGGCGCATGCCCCACGGCGCCGGCTCGTGCTGGCGGACGAGTCGCGTCCGCGTCTCCACTACTGGGACTCCGCCGATCCCTCGGCGTGCTTCTCCATCCCCGGCGAGCGTCCGATGTGGGACCTGAAGCGCGTCGGCGACATGAAGTACCGCGCCGTGTGCAAGAAGGGGTTCCTGGTGTTCGACCTCCGCGCGCGGAAGGTCGTGGACGAGTTCCGCCATCCGCTCCTGGACGAGGTGACGGCCGTGTGCGACATGCCGGACGGCGGGTTTGTCGCGTCCGTGAACCCGCGCACGGGTCCCGACAAGAACAAAGTCGTGCTGCTCGTGCGCTTCTCCGCCGACCGCAAGCCGGTGGCGACGTACCGCTGCGAGGGATTCTTCTACGCCCGCTCGCTGGAGTGGGACCGCGACGGCAAGACGCTGCTCCTTTCGTGGGAGAAGGGCTTTGCGCGGCTGCGCCTTCCGGAGACAGGCAGCGTGTGTCCAGTCGTGGGCGACTTCCGCCAGCCGAAGGGGCGCAACCTTTTCGACGTGGTGCCGCTTCGTTCGGGCGACGGCTATCTTGCCGGCTGCGGCTACGGCGGCGGACTGGTGCGCTTCGGGGCGGACGGGAAGGCCGTGTCCACGTGGTTCATCCCGGAACAGGGCGGATGCCGCAGCCTCTTCTACGCCCAGCCGAAGCAGCGTCCCGACGGGCATGTCTACATGGCGCACTGGACGGGGCACGGGGCGAACGACTCCGCGCACGGCTGGCAGGTGGTCGAGTTCGACGGCGATGGCCGCGTGGTGTGGCATCTGCATGACCCGGAGCGGTTCGGCTCCGTCTCCGGGATAGATGTCCTGGAATGACCGAGGCACTTGACATATGATGGCAAGGTTTGGGATAGTCTTCTCGACGATGCTGCTGTGCGCTGCGGCGTGGGCGGCGCCCGAGATCGAGGTCGATGTGGCCGTTGTGGGCGGCGGGAGCGCCGGATTCGCGGCGGCCTGGAGCGCGGCGACGCTCGGCAGCAGCGTCGCGCTCGTGGAGAAGGAGAGCGTTCTCGGCGGCACCTCGACGATCGGCGGCGTGAACAACTGGGAGCCGGTGTGGGGCGCGACCGGCGTTCCGCGCAGAGTGTATGAGAGGCTTGTGGAGAGGCCTGGAAGGGCGGGGGTGTACGAGTTTGTCCAACATTGCAGCTGGACGAAGAAGGGCGAGAGGCGTTTCCCCGGGGGGCTTCTCCGCGTCAATCCCGACCTGCCTTACGACAGAACGCTTCGCCGGCATGGGCCTGGCATGGGCAACGAGGCGTGGTTCCGGGAGAACTGCCACGGCGTCATCTTCGAGCCTTCGGCGATGGAGGAGGTGATGGTGGCGATGCTCCGCGAGACGGGGCGGTGCCAGGTCCTCTTGGGAACTGCCTGCATGGGCGTGGATCGGGAAGGTGGGCGCGCGGCGGCGCTCAGGCTCTCGGACGGAGGCACGGTGCGCGCCAAGGTGGTGGTGGACGCCTGTGGGGCGGTGTGCGCGATGATGGGGTGCGAGATGATGCGCGGGCGCGAGGCGAAGAGCGAGTTCGGCGAGCCGGGCGCGCCGGACAAGCCGTCCGGACGCATGAACGGCGCCACTCTCATCTACCGCGTGGCGTCGCGCGGCGACGGCGCGGAGTCCCTGCACGAACTGCCGCCCGGCGTGCCGGAGAAGTGCTGGTGGGGCTCTTTCCCGTATGCGTTCTGCTGCACATATCCTAACGGTGACGTCGGGGTGAACATGCTCCCGACGATGGCCGGCGACGAGGCTGCGCGCCGCGGCGAGAACGCCGCCTACGAGGAATGCCGCCGCCGCGTCCATGCCCATTGGCGCTGGATGCAGACGGTTTGGCCGGACTTCCGCCGCTACCGCCTCAAGGAGATCGCGCCTGTTCTTGCGCTGCGCGAGACGGTGCGCGTGCGCGGCGAATATGTGTTGAACCAGAATGACCTCATCGCCGGCGTCGGCGGACAGCGCCACGGCGACGTCATCGCCCTTGCCGACCACTGCATGGATTCGCATGGCGGCGGCGGCCCCGGCGGCGAATTGCGGTCTCCCTACGGCATCCCGTACCGCTGCCTTCTGCCGAAGGGGACGGAGAACGTCCTTGTGGCCGGGCGGTGCGCGAGCTTTTCGGCGATAGCGGCGTCCAGCTGCAGGCTCTCGCGCACGATGATGCAGCTGGGCGAGGCGGCGGGGGCGGCGGCGCATCTTGCCGTTGCGCGCGGCGTCGCGCTCCGCGAAGTGCCGCCGGCCGACATTCGCGCTGCCATGGAACGCCGCCTTGACAGGCGGTCCCCACTAGCTACTAACCACTAGGCACTAAGCACTAGGCACTAGGCCAGGATGTGGCTGGATTTCGCAACACCAAGCGGCGGATATTTGGTATAATTCGCGCCATGGAAATCTACACAATAGCCCACAGGCTGCGGATGCAGTCATTTGTCATTCTACTGCTTTCCGCAGCATCCATTTCCTTCGCGGCGCCGGTGCGTGTTGACGTGGCGGCTGGTGAATCGCTTGTTGCGGTGCGCGACAAGGTGCGCGCGATGTCCGCGGACGACAGGGCGCGGGGCGTGGAGATAGTCCTTGCGCCGGGCGAGTATATCCTGAAGGAGGGCCTGGAGCTGACCGAGGCGGACGCCGGGGCCGTCTGGAGGGCGGAGAAGCCAGGCACCGCGCGGATCGCAGGCGCGGAGCGCATTCCCGTGGCGTCCTTCGCGAAGGTGACGGACCCAGCGCTCCTGGCGAGGCTTCCGGAGGAGGGGCGCGGCAAGGTCTACGCCGCTGACGTTTCGGCGTATTGCCCAGAGACGATTCCGGCGATAAAGGATGCGTTCTTCGGCACGCCGCCTCCGCCCGTGGTGTTCATCGGGGGGAGGCTCGGCAGCATGGCGTGCTATCCGAACGGAGGGGGCTGGCTTACTTTCAGGAAGCGCGTTGACCAGGGCAAGCCGATCGTCGGCAAGAAGGAGAAGTTCACCGGCGGGGCGTTCATCTGCGGCGATTCCCGGATCAAGAGGTGGGACTTCTCGAAGGGCGTCTGGCTCAACGGGTATTTCACGCATGACTGGTACAACTGGTCGGTCAAGGCCGTGTCCTACGGCGCGGAGAACGGGACGAACGACGTGGTGCGCATCGCCCCCGGCGCCCCGGTGCCATACGGCATACTGTCCGGCACGTGGGGGCGCAAGGAGCGGCGCTTCCGCGCCATCAACCTCTTCGAGGAGCTCGACGAGCCGGGAGAGTGGTGGCTCGACCGCGAGCGGAGGGTCCTGTATGTGGTGCCGCCGGGCGGGGAGATGACTGATTCGACCGACGTCCGCATTGCGTTCTGTGAGACGGCTCTTGTGCATGGCAAGGGCGTCTCGGGCCTGCGGTTCGAGGGCCTTGAGTTCGCGTTCAACTGCGCGCGCCTCGCGCATTTCGGCGCCGCGAAGGGCGTGTCCTTCTCCGAATGCCGGTTCGTGGGGACGGCGAAGGGCGCGCTTTCCGTCGATGGAACGTCGAACGTCGTGTCCCGCTGCGAGGTGGCGTATTCTGGCGGCGGGGGAATATCGGTGTCCGGCGGCGACCGCAAGACGCTCGCTCGCAGCGATTCGCTCGTGGAGGGCTGCCGCATACACGACTTTGGCATACTCCAGCGCACGTATGCCGGGGGCCTGGGCATAAGCGGGTGCGGCGTGACGGCGCGCGGGAACGAGATATGGAACGCGCCGCACCTCGCTGTGGCGTTCACCGGGAACGAGCAGCTGTTCGAGTCGAACGACGTCCACCACGTGCTGATGGAGACCGGCGACGCGGGGGCGCTCTACACTGGGCGCAACTGGACGACGCAGGGGAATGTGCTCAGATACAACTTCATCCACGACATCGGCGCGGGGACGACGGCGAGGGAGAGCGACGACGCGGCGGTGTCCGGCGCGAACGCGATGGGCTTCTACTTCGACGACTGCGATTGCGGCGACGAAATCTACGGCAATGTGTTCATGAACTGCCCGCGCGGGATAATGATCGGCGGCGGGCGCGACCATCCCGTGAGGAGGAACGTGTTCATCAACTGCCGGCTCGGGATGTCGATCGACTGCCGTGGGCTGCGGTGGAGGAAGAGCGGGCGGAAGTCGAGCAAGAGCCTGCCGGCGCTTGAGGCCAAGGCGCTGGAGATAGGCTACACGAACGCAGTCTGGGCTGCGAAGTATCCTCGCCTCGCGAACATCATGAACGACCATCCGTGCGAGCCGCTCTACAACCCGGTGGAGGACAACGTTTTCATCGACTGCGCGAGCGTCATCGCCCTGAGGGAGGCGCTTCTTTACAACGACAACGGCGTCGCCCCCGGGATCCTATCGCGCATGGCGCCTATTCGCAACAACACCGTGATCTACACGAAGGGTCCCGACAAGGTGCCGCGGCAGGAGTTCGACCCGCGCATCGCCCCCGGCTTCCGCGTGCTGGAAGGCGGAATGCGGTGATGAAAAGCCTTCAGAATTGAAGTGCGGAATAGCCCGCTCTGGACGGGAAGATCGGCCAGGCCTAGTGCGATGGAACGGGGCCCGGGAGAACTCCTGTATTGCGGGGCGGCGCGGTTTGTGGTAAAATGCTTTTGTTCAGTCTCAATGTTTCAGCGAGGAGAATGACGAAATGGCAAAGCACGCAGAAATGGCGAAGGAGATGGGTTGGGGCATGGCTTGGCTGGTCATGGCCGCCGCCTTTGCACTGTGCGCGCCGATCTGGGCCGGCAACGTCTGCACATGGCAGGGCGGGAGCGGCAAGCTCTCCGACGCCAACTGGGCGGACAACGCGCCTGTGAGCGGCAACGGCGACACGATCTACATCGACACGACCGACGGCAACCCCATCACGATCGAGAACGACATCGCCGACGACTTCTCCCTCGCGAAGATCCAATTCGCCTACAAGGACATCGGCGTGGGCAGCTGCGGCCAGGTGACGTTCACCGGCAAGAGCATGAACATCGTCTCGTCCAGCGCTTCGAGCTATGTCCTCGTCTGGGACAACGGCGATTCGACCACGGCCGCGAACCGTGGTCCGCAGGTGGTCATGGACGTGCCGGTGCGGTTCACCAAATACTGCAGGGTGAACGCCTCGCGGGCGCTGACATTCAACAAAAAGGTGACGATCGACGACAACGGCTCCGTGCGTTTGCAATGGCCTGTAAGATACGAGAGCACAAAGGAGAACACTACGTTCAATGATGAGGTGTACGGCCCGAACGCGGAGTTGGACAATAGCATGGGGCAGGGTGGACAGGGCACCACAGTCAACTACAACGGCAAGGTGACCTTGAAGACTTTTCGTGTCAATCATGCTGCGTATGCCAAAAATGCAGTTTACCTGAAATATCCCGAGAACGACATTCCCACAGTTTACTTCAGGTATGCGCATCTGGGCTTTAACAGCTCGCCTTCGCTGGGCTCGCAGACGGTGGTGACGCTGCCTGATGACCAGTATATGGCCGAGGGCGTCATTTACATAAACGGCTCTGATGTGGTGTGCAATCGGATTGTATGCCCTGGAACGCGCCATCCAACAGTCCAGGGACCGTCATCCGGTATCAACACCCTAAGGATGAAAGCTTCGGCGGACGCCGTCTCGGGCGTGAAGTTCGGGCGGAACCTTTCGATTGTGTATGATCCGCAGGGCGCATACACCTACACGCTTGCCGATTCCGCCAGCACGATGCCCGGGAAGCTGGAATTGAAGGGCGGCACGTTCAAGTTGACGGGGACGACGGTGTTCTCCGCTCTTTCCGAGGTGATCGTGCGCGCCGGCGCGACATTGGACTTGGGCGAATGCACCGAGGCGCCGTTCGCGTCAACGACGCGCCTGACGGTCGATCAGGGCGGAACGGTGGCGCTTGCGGCCGGACAGGTCGTCACGTTCGCAAGGGGCGTTCTCGGCGGGCTTCCGCTGTCCGCCGACGACTATTCGACGGGCTGGGTGCAGAACGGCACGGTCACGATCTCCAACGGGCCCGAGGCAGGGGTGAGCTGGTGGGCGAGCCCTGCGGACGGCGACTGGAACGTGGCCGCGAACTGGATCCCGGCGGGGGTGCCGGCTGCGGACGGCGAAGCTCGCATCACCGTGCAGGGCGCGAGCGGCTACACGGTGCGCATGACGGGCGCGGAGACGAAGCCTGCGAAGATCGTGGTGGGGACAGGGCTCGAGGCGAAGGCGACGCTCTCGGTGGCGGGCGAGGCCAATTTCACAGAGCACACGAGGATAGACGTGAACAAGGGCGGCGAGATCGTCGTGCCGTCTGGCGGCAAGTTCATCTACGACATGGCGACATGCACGGTGAAGCACGACCAGCTCATCAAGGTCACGAATGGGCGCTTTGTAGTGGATGGCGGATATGCGACGCTCACGAATTCATACGGCATCATGGTTCTCAGCGGCGCGGGCGCGGAGATGCTCGTCGAGAATGGCGGCGAGCTGGTGCTGTCAGACCGCGCATCCGGCGCCGATTACGCCCTTCTGCTCAACAATGGCACGACGCTTCGGATGACGAGCGGCAGCATTTCGCTTCCGTCGAAATACTGGAGCAGCATCATAAACCAGCAGAGCGCAAAGTTCGACTTCTCCGGCGGCGTGTTCAAGCTGATAGAATACAGCCAGACGCATCAATTCACATTCTCCGGCGATACGACGTTCTCGCAGTCTGCGCAGTGGAACGTTGTCCACCGAAGCGGCGGTGTGCGGGTGACGGTCGCGCCGAGATATGACAACGAGAAGATGACTTTTGCCGCGTTGGACGATGCCACCTGGACAGGCAGCTATATGGAGTTTCTCACAATCGGAGGCCTTGGAGCGGGTAGGGAAACCACGTTCTTGTGGGGTTCAACGGGCTCGGTGAAAAGCAACATCGGCATTCTTGGTTCGAGCAAGGGAATCGTGCGTTTCTGCCAGACGAATGGCTATGTGTATGCCGGCTCAAGGGGGCTGGTGGTCGGCAACTGTGGTGGACTCACTTACGCGAACGGGAGCGATTCCGCCAACAACTCCGTCGAAGCGACGATGGATGTCTCTGGCGGCGCGTTGGTCGTCAACGGTGATGGCGTGGCGAATAATTCATGGAGCTGGGCGAGGGAGAATACGGCACCGCACGGCACGATGCTGGGCTACGGCGGCACGCTGCATCCTCCGGCGTCGGGCAGGCCGTATGTCGGACGCATGACGATTTCCGGGACTGGTTCCTTCACCAACGAATGCGGGCATCTTTTCGTGGGCGTGGCGTCATACGGTGAAGGCTCGCTCGTGATGACGGGCGGCGTTCTGCGGAGCGGCACCAGGATTGCGAATTATCCGGCTTATCAGGAGCGAATCGGCTTCGCGGTGGGCGTCGGCGGCGGCAAGGGCGAGTTCAGGGTCGGCGGGGGCTACTGCGCGATCTCGAACAACGTGTGGATCGGCGGCGTATCGACGAATTCGGTCCGCATCTTAGCCGATGGCGAGAAGCAGGGATACAGGACATACGGCTATCCTTTCGACGTTCACGACGGCGAGGGGCTTTTCGAGGTTTCGGGCGGCAGCGTCTCGCTTGGGCGTGATCTCGTCGTCGGCTCGGAGGGGACAGGCGTCGTCTCTGTGGTGGGGTCGCGGGCGTCGCAGTTCACGGTGGGGCGCAACATGGTGCTGAGCAACGAGGCGGCGTTCGTGGAGGGCGGCGCGGAGACGGCGACGCTCAAGTTCAAGGCGGACGCGGGCGGCGTCACGCCCATCGTGGTGGCGGGCAAGTTCGTGGTCGCGCCCGAGGCGCGGCTTGAGATCGACGTCTCGGACTTCGACATCAAGGCGGCCAAGGCGCTTCCGCTCCTGCGCTATTCGTCCATCGAGGGTGAATTCGACTCGGAGAGGGTCGTCCTCACGGGCTGCAAGCCGCAGAGCGTGGTGCTGCGCGTCACGGAGAAGGGGATCACCCTGCGGCGGAACAGCGGCTTCAGCATGAGCATAAGGTAGATAATCGGAAAATGACCTTGAAACATTCGCAGATTGCATGTGTTTTATTTGCAGTCCTTTCGGCAAGCATCTCAAATGGTGTTGGACTGCCGGCGGCCGAGGGGGGCGTCCCTCCCGCCGTGAGGCCGGTCGAGCTGTCCGGACTCAAGTGGACGCTTCCCGGGACGGCGAGGCGGGAAGGGGACATCCTCACCTTCAAGGTGCCTGAAGAAAAAGCCAACAAGCCGAACAAGGCCAAGGCGCGCTTTCATCTCAGGCCGTATCTCGGCCAGGAGCTGTCCGTGACGGTCAAGATTCGCGGCAAAGGCGTGAGAAAGACCGGCGGCAAGAGGCATTGGCTGGGCGGGAAGTTCATGCTGATGTTCAAGGATGAGTTCACCGGGGAGATGAAATATCCTGGTTCCGCGCTTCCCGAAGGTGACTTTGAGGGGGAATACACTTTGACGGTGCCGCTCTATGGAGTCGATGCCGACTATGCCGACATCTGCCTTGGCATGCAGGCGGCCTGCGGGGAGATATCGTTCGATCTTTCGACGCTCAGAATGTCCGCGGGGCAGGTGCTTTTCCCGCCGAAGAATGTCGGCTACAAGGTCAAGTATCCTGAGCGCGTGTTGAAGCGCAGGCCCCTGCGCGGCGCGATGGTCAGCCCGGACCTCAAAGAGCAGGATGTCGCGGACCTCGCCGCCTGGGGCGGGAGGCTGATGCGCTACCAGTTCAAGCCCATCCGGGAGAAGGGCTACGATCGCGCGAAGGCGACGAAGGACGAGTCGATTGCGAAGTTCCGCCGCGACGCGGCCGTGCATCTTGGCTATCTTGCCGACAACGTGCTAGGCTGGGCGCGCAGGCACGGCATGATGGTCGTCGTGGACATGCACATGTTCCCCAGTGGGCCGGGAGCGTCCGTGTTCGACGATGATGCGCTTTTCGAGGCGTTCCGCGACGTGTGGAAGACGGTGGCGACGCGTCTCAAGGGGAACTCGGACGTAATCTACGGCTACGACATCATCAACGAGCCGGGACAGAGCAAGCCGGCGAAATACGGCTACTTCGGTCTGCAGGAGCGCATCGCGCGTGACATCAGGGCGATAGACCCGGAGACGACGATTGTCATGGAGTCCGCCAGCGCTTGCGCGCCCGACGCCTACAGCTACATGAACGCTCTTGACATGGACAACGTCATCTACCAGGTGCACGTGTATCAGCCGCTTGTCTACACGCATCAGGGCGTTGGCGCCGGCCGCGGCGCTCCTTCCGCCTATCCGCGGCCGGCCAAGGGCAATATTGGAGCGGTCGACAAGGAGTATCTGCGCAAGGTCATAGAGCCGGTGCGCAGGTTCCAGCGCGAGCACGGCTGCCGCATCTACGTGGGCGAGTTCTCCGTGGCGGCGTGGGCCGAGGGCGGCGCGCGGTATCTGGAGGATCTCATTTCGCTCTTCGAGGAATACGGCTGGGACTGGACATACCACGCCTTCCGCGAAGCGACTGTCTGGAGCGTGGAGCACGAGGCAACCGACAGCAGTCACCGCCGTAAGGCGGAGACGGACACCGACCGCAAGAAGGTGCTGCTGAAGGGCTTTTCGAAAGGGCTGTAGAATGACTTTCGTGCTTTTGAGGGGCACATCTGCATCCCCCCTGTCGCGGGAGAAACTCCGACGGCTGGCAAAAGGCTTCACTAACGTTACGCCTGGAGCTCCGCACGATTTAGCCGCTAGCAAATGGCAGAAATGTTTTAGTGGCATCTGCGATGCCGAGAAAGTGGTACAATCTCTGTTAAAAAAGAATCTGCAGATTCTCTTTTTCTTGGAAAATGAGTGTCTGGATATTCTTTTTGGAGGTAGTATGACGGATGAAGGCATCGGTGCGGTACGGGAGGCATTTTTCGTGAACAAGATGTCAAACGGACACGTCCTGACATGTCCGAAGTTGAAGAAAAGGATTAAACTAAAATGAGAACACGGAGCGGAATGATTCTTGCGGCGGCCGTCGCGCTCGCCGTCGGCGCGGCCTTCGGCGGTAACGCGCACTACCAAAGCGCGCGAAAGAGCCCTGTGTGGCTCACGAAGGGAGTCATCTACCAGATACAGCCAAGGGCGTTCACATGGTGGAATACGTCGACAGGGACGTAAAGGGCGAGATCGCGGGCGACCCCATGTTTTCGCGCCGCGCACGCCGCCTCGGCGCTCGTGGTTTCGCGCTTGGCCCATGGGGCTTCTGGGTTTCAAAGGTTGTCGCCGCGAAATAAGTTTTACGCTTGTCTGCACACATCTCAATTATGTTATAATATAGACCAAATGACGGCAAAATACCATACCCCCCTTGCTCATTTCGAGAACAAGTTCAAGATGGTCGCTCTTCTGTCGGCGGCATTGTTGACCAGTCTTGTCGATGGTGGCGTGCGCGAGCAGTATATCTGCTACCGCAGCTTCCGCCCTCAGCTCGAGCGCACTAAGGACTTCGCCGAGATGGGCATACCCCTCAGGTGCTTCTTCGCGGCCAACACGATCAACGGCGGCGGACATCCATACTGCGACTATCCGCTCATCTGGAAGGACTTCAAGAAGTATGACTGGTCCGCGCTCGACGCGCAGATAAACGACTTCCTCAAGGTGAGCCCCAACGCCGAGTTCCTCTGCATGATCGACCTCAACACGCCCTACTGGGCCACGCACAGGTTCTGGCTCGACTCCTTCACCGACGTCACGCACGCCGCGTGCGACCCGAAGTGGATAGCGAAGACCAAGGAGTGGATGCTCGATTTCATCGCCTACTCCGAGAAGAAGTGGGGCGGCAGAATCCGCGCCTACATCCTCTCCGGCGGCGGCACCAGCGAATGGTACGAATACGACCGCGGCCGCACCAGCCGCAACAAGAACGTCGCATGGCAGAAGTGGTGCAAGGCGCGCGGCCTCGACTACGGGCCGTCCGTGCCCGACCAGGAGAAGATCAAGACTGCCGCCTTCGAGAACCTCGTGTATGATCCCGCAACCGAGCAGGACAAGATCGACTACTGGAAGTTCCACAACTCCGTCGGGCCCGACGCGATCCTGACTTTCGCCGCCGCCGCCCGCAAGGCGATCCCCGCGAACAAGGACATAGGCGTCTTCTTCGGCTACTACTACGTGAGCGACAACAAGCACTGCTCCTTCGCGCACCTCGACTACGAGCGCGTCTTCGCCTCGCCCGACATCGACTTCTTCATCGCCCCCGGCAACTACTCAGAGCGCTGGATGGGTGGCGGCTCCGGCAGCCAGCTCGTCCACTCCACCGCCCGCCGCCACGGCAAGCGCCTCATGCACGAGATTGACTTCGGCCCCCACACCCAGAAGCGCTGGGGCAAGGGAATATGGAAGACGTTCGAGGACGACCTCGCCGGCAACACGCGCGAGGCCGCCTTCGCCATCGCCAACGGCGCGTCCTACTGGTGGTTCGACATGTGGGGCGGCGCAAACGGCTTCTACGACGACCCCGCCATCAGGGCGCGCATCGCCAAGCTCGCCGAGATCACCCGTCGCTATTCCGGAGCGCTCCCGCATCCCGCCGACGAGGTGCTGCTCGTCTCCGACCCTGAGAGCATCTACCATCTGAACGAGAAGGACGTGAAGGAGCGCGGCTTCGGCCAGCACTTCCGCAACGAGCTTTCCAAGACGGGCGTCCCGTTCGACGTGTGCACGCTATCCGACCTCGAGACGCGCGACATCTCGAAGACGAAGGTGGTGGTGTGCCCGGCGGCGATCAACATCACCCCCGAGAAGAAGGCCCTTCTCGCCGCGAAGGTGATGACAGGCGGCAAGACGGTCGTATGGTGCTACGCGCCAGGCCTATCCGACGGCAAGTCCCTAGATCCGGCGCGCGTGAAGGAGTATGCGGGCGTCCCATACGCGACGCCCGGCATCTCCACCACGAAGATGGACGGCTGGACGAGCGTCTACTCCCGCGACTACAAGCTCTACACCGCGGAGAGCCTGAGGGGTGTGATCGCGGCGGCGGGGGCGCTCATGTGGGCGTCGAAGCCGTGCGTGGTGTTCGCGAACGAGCGTTTCCTGGCGGTGCACACGAAGGATGGCGGGGAGATCGCGTTGTCGCTTCCCCGTCGGGCTTCAAAGGTGGTCGATCTGATATCAGGCGAGACCATTGCCACAGACGCAGATCGTTTTTCGTGCAAGTTTTCTGCGCCTGACACACGCCTGTTCGATTTCGGCCCCATCCGCTGATGGTGACGCCATAGTTGCAATTCAAAAGAAGGAACAGGCAAAATGAGCGCACAGTCGTCATCAGCAGCAGAAGGAGAAGAAATGAGCAAGGCATTGGAATCGCTTTTCGCGGCGTGCGAGGAGCTTGAGGCGAGCGACGTGCACGTCATGGCGGGGCGGCGGCCGTGCTTTCGCGTGCGCGGGGCGCTTGCGCCGAATGCGGACTTCCGCGAACTCGACGCCGCCGAGACCGAGACGCTTGCGCTCGAGCTCGGGCGGATGGCGATGCCGCCGGGGGCGGAAGGCGGTGACGCTGGCGTCAAGGCGGAGCTTCTACGGCGCGGCTCGCTCGACGGGGCGACGACGAGCGCGGCGGGCGTTCGCTACCGCTTCAACGTGTATCGCACGAGCGACACGTGCGCCGTAGCCCTGCGGCGGCTCGACTCTCGATTCCGCACGTTCGACGAGCTGGGCGTTCCGCGCCGGCTCGAGGAGTTCTGCGGCGAGCGCGACGGACTCTTCATCGTGACCGG
>JAEEGH010016868.1_pt1 | contig 15662 bp, 16 predicted proteins | sample 9134181 | NCBI WGS metagenome assembly JAEEGH01 (sample SAMN16246544, study PRJNA631951) | gut metagenome | biome: gut microbiome; feature: rumen; material: DP-attached | host: Bos | place: Iran: Karaj | collected 2018-10 | reverse complement strand
GATACTATATCCGTCGTGGTTCGAAGGAATACGAAACCGCTCTCGGAGCCGGGAAAAGGGTACCACGCTATGTCGAAGTGAAAGGCAACCTTTTGAAAAAAATCCAGAAACAAATCGAAGACGAAAAGGTTGCTGAAGCCAAAGCAAAAGCGAATCACGAGACGGCGATTGAAAAGGCAAAAGCTGAAATTGTGGCCATGCAGGCTGGAGAGACAGGTGGCGAGACGAAAACCATCAAGTTACCTGGCGGTGTGGCGATGGAAATGGTGTGGTGCCCGCCGGGAGCATTCACGATGGGAAGCCTCAATGGTGATAATGACGAAAAGCCGCCGCACCAAGTGACCCTGACAAAAGGCTTCTGGATGGGGAAAACGGAAGTGACACAGGCGCAGTGGAAGAGCGTAATGGGGAATAATCCATCGCGCGCCAAAGGGGACGACCTGCCGGTGGAGGTGGTGAGCTGGAAAGATTGCCAAGAGTGTTGCGAAAAAACGGGCCTGCAGTTGCCGACGGAGGCCCAATGGGAATATGCCTGCCGTGCGGGAAGCACAGGACCGTATGCGGAAACGGGGGAATTGGATGAGATGGGGTGGTATGAGGAAAACAGCGGCGGCAAGACGCATCCGGTGGGTATGAAACAACCCAATGCGTGGGGACTGTACGATATGTATGGGAACGTGATGGAATGGTGCCAAGACTGGTACGGGGATTATCCCAACGGCGCGGTGACAGATCCTCGGGGTGCATCTTCAAGTTGGAGCCGGATAGCACGCGGTGGGAGCTGGGACCTTCCCGCCAGCTACTGCGCGTCAGCCCATCGGGGGCGCTACGACCCGTCGAACGCGAACTACGACCGCGGTTTCCGTCTTGTCAGAACCTGTCCGAATAACGCGCCGCGGTAACGGGGCGGTCTGTAGCTTGGGACGCGGTAGTGTCCAAGGCCGCAGGCACCTTTCTCAACTTCCACTTTTCACCAACCAACAAGCTCTGAATGAGGAAAAGCAGAAAATAAAACCAAGAACAGATGGCGGACGTACCAACTGGCATACGACCACATCGACGAGGCGATCAAGCAGGGCTTTTACATCGAGGCGCTGGTGCTGGAGGAGGGCATCGTTTCGGAGCGGCTGGGGGCGGTGGTGCAAGGAAAAGAGATTGCAACGACAGGGAAAACCCTCCGACTCGGCAGATTGATCGAGCTTGTCCGGCAACATCCCGATGCGTTCCAAGGCTTGCACGAGCGCTTGGCCAAGAAGGGGTTGACGTTCGATGACGTGGACGCATGGAGAGAGGAACGGAACAAGTTCATCCACAACGTAGCGCACGGTTTGCCCCAACAAAAGACGCCCGTGAGAGCGGAGGATTACAACGCGCGGGGAACCGCAGCGGCGGAGCGGGGACTGAAGCTGGCGCGCCTTGTTTGTACGTGGTCCCAGAGCGAGCTCCGCGCGGCGAAGGGATGAAAGGGATCGGGGGGGGCGGGAACGGCGAAGTGGGGACATGCGGGGATAGAGCGGATTTATAGTGTGGCCGCAATGTCTTGGGTGAGCAAAGAAGCAAGTAGAGGCTATTGGGAGCACGGGAAGCTTGCCCGTGCAGGAAGAGGGCACGGGCAAGCTGCCCGTGCTCCCAGCGAGGATGCGGATACACTATTCTTCAAACCGCTCTAGTACACAGGCCGGATTAAGCCTTTGCTTTTCGGGGCGCTTGGGTCCGGCGCCGTCTGGGCCGGGTCCACAGGATTCTACAGGAACATGATAGGAACACGATGTTCGCGCGGCCGCGACAGAGCGCGGCCCTCCCGTTTCGCCATCCAATAGGCGACAGATGGAGCCGGCCTGTGTACTGGGGGGACGGACGCCTTCGTCCGTCCCTTGGCGGATGGAAAGCCAAGGGAAGACGCATGGGATTTCCCATCTTGCACAAGGACGCGCAGGAGCGCGTCCCTCCCCAAGGGGATCGCAACGGGAGGGTCGCGCTTCCGCGCGACCTTGTGGGAGGGAAACGTCTGGGAAGCCACAGGAAAACGCAAGCCGCTCCACGCTCCGGCTTGTTGCCACGGTGGCAACCCGAATGCATTGCGTTGTGGCCTTGCCAGCGCCAGTATGGCGCCATCAGACGGTGTTGGGCATTCGGAACTTCAACTGATTGAAATGGAAACAATTACATCATCTTCAATGGGCCGCGGAATGAAAATGCCGGATCGAGGTGAAAGATTATGTGAGAGGGACACGAGTATCGGAGTGAAGGGCGGCGTGGACATGGTGTCCGGCCGCGAGACGAAAGGAGGTATTTCGAAAGAGGAAGGCGAAGGACGGATGGAACGCGGCTGGCCGGTGGGCCTTGGCGGGTCAAGCCCTGTCCAGGGGGATGCCCGGCACAAGGTCGGCGGGTTGGCAGCCGAAGGCGCGGCACAGTTTCACCAGCGTCTCCAGCGTGATGTTCTGTTGCCCGCGCTCGATGAGTCCCACGTAGTTGCGGTGCACGTCCAGACGCTCCGCAAACGCTTCTTGGGAAAGCTTCATCGCTTTCCGGCGCTGGCGGACGGCTTTGCCGAGCTGCAATCTGAAATCCTGGATGACCCTCTCCATGGGCATGGTCCGAGTGTGGAACGGGGCGCCCGGCAATTCTACACACTAAAATAGTGTATTTTTGCTTGCCGAGGGGCTGGCCGGACTCTATGTTCCCGTGTGTCGCCTCAATTTGGCCTTCCACCGGATGGGGCGGAAACGGAACGGAAAATTGTGAAAGTCTGCCTTTGCCATTCCAAACCGCGCGCACCCCGAACGGGAGGCGAGACGAATGCGGGCCGAACAAGGTCCCCTTCGGGGAACGGACCTGCGGCGCTGAACGGGGCAGGAAAGCAAATGCGGAGACACGGAGCGGGTTGGCAGGAAGGGGGTGCGCTCGCTGGGAATACATTATTTTTCCGGGAGGTGAAAGATTTGTGGGAGGGGCGCGAGTATTGGAGTGAAGGGCGGCGTGGACACGGTGTCCGGCCGCGAAACAACAGTGAGAGGAACAACAGATGGAAACAAGATGCAGACATTGCGGATCGAGTGCGCATGGACGCGGATGCCCCTATGGGCCGAACGGAGTGCATGAGCACAGGGCCGACGAAGGCCATTGCGATTGGTGCGGGTCGAGCGCGTACGGAAGAGGATGTCCGTACGGACCGGATGGCGTCCACCGGCACGGAATCGGCAGCAAGTGCATTTGGTGCGGCTCGACGGCGACGGGAATGGGATGCCCCTACAGCCCGACAAGGAGGCACGAGCGCTGAGCGCGCAGGCCACAAACCATTTTGCCGTTGGACGCCGGCGGGTGCCGGCGACGGCGGCGAAGAAGAAACAAATGAGGCAACAGCCTCGGAAGGAACCAACATGAAATACCAGAAGCCAAAAGTCGTCGCCAAGAGCGCCCCCAAGCAGTCGTTCGTCGCCGGATGCCCGCAGCGTTGGCAAAGATCGGGGTGCCACTTGGACAACATGAAGTGCCAGTGCGGGATGTTGGACTAAACGAACGACAACAGTGGATACCACACCGCCTCCTGTGCGGCATCGTTCAGGAGGCGGATTTCCTGGCTTTTTCCTCACTGCGATGAAACGACAGAGAGAAATTGAGATGGCGAGAAAAAACATAAAAAGAAAGTTGCAGGTACTCCAACAGTATGAAGGCCAATTTGCAGCGCTAGAGCAAAAACTGAATCGATGGCTTTCTCGTTTCAATCCCTTCGTCGTCTTGACAAAGACCTATGACGAACACTGCCATAGCAACGTTTTGGCTTGGTTGCTGGATGCGCGGAAGGAGCATGGGCTTGATGACGCTTTTTTCAGCCATCTGCTGGGTCGATTCTTGCGTTCCTCACGGGGACGCTCGCCGTTGCGGGCAAAGCAATTTTCCATCTACCGGGAAGAAGGATACATCGATATCCTGGCGGTCTCCGATGAGAAACCCAGGACCGTCATCGCAATCGAAAACAAAGTCCGTTCCCGCGAACATGGCAAACAGCTTTTGGAGTACCACGGCTATCTTGACGAGCGTTATCACGCGTACAAGAAGGTCTTTATCCTGCTTTCACCCGAAGGAACCCCTCCGAAAGCAGATGGTTGGGCCATCATGACCTATGCCGATGTAGCGAAGGCGCTGGAAACAGCCATGAGCGAAAAACGGGCTGACATTCCCAGTCCCGTGCGAACTTTTTTGAATGATTATCTGACAGTTGTGAGGAGAGACGTTCTGATGGATAGCAAATTGAAAAGCGTGTGCAATCGGATTTACCGGGAACACAAAGAAGTTCTGGATTTGATTTTCGACAATTTTGACAACTCGCGAACACGATTAGGAGAAGCCATGGACAAGGCTTTCAACGCCCTGAACCAGGAGAGTTTCCGGCGCGCGGAAACGTCGGGAAACGGCATGCTTGTGCTGCAATCAAGCCAAATCGACAAGATTCTCAAGTCCCTGCCCGAGGCCAATGGTTCATGGGGAACCCAAGAGGCCTACCGCTTCTGGATTGCCCCCGACCGCTCTGACGATGCGAGACTGGTCGGGCATTTTGAAATCGGGCTTTGGCACATCCCGGCGCAAAACAAGCGGGGTGTCGAACAACTAAAAAACATTTTCAAAAAGAACAAGACAAAATCCCGGTATTGCCGGTTGGGCAAACAAATCTCCGCCGACATCGGGGACGCTTATGAGGATGACAAGAAATACTACAAAACCATAAAAAGGGCAGTTTCTCATATCATCGAAGGGTTTGAAGCCCTTGAACAGAAGATATACAAAGGTCTCAACACCGCAGCTTCACCCCGGTGAATCATGAGACTACTCCGCCTTGCCTCCCAGACTTTTCTGCGCCATGCGGACACCGAGTCACTAGTGTGGCAACCTCGAACTGGTGGATGTCTTGTTCTTCAAGACGCGGAACCATTTCTGCGTCCAATTCCTCATGCATGGACCAACGAAGAAGAAATTGTCGCGAAGATTGCGGCAACACTCGGAGCGGAAAGAACGGATGTCGCTCCAGACGCGAAGGAGCTGTTCACAACCTTTGCTACCGATGGGTTTCTGGAGATGGCAAACGTTGAATCGGATGACTCAGACGAACACGGAGAACATAAGTGCCCGCCCAAAAGCTCAGCCGAAAATGAGTCGACGCCCGAGGAAGATGACAACAATACGCCTCTCGGTGACTTCTGTCGCCGTCACAACATCCCGGCGGAGCTGCATCTCGACCTGACCGACGGGTGCAACGAGCGGTGCGTCCACTGCTATCTGCCGAAAGGCGGCGCGCATTTTCTCGATACGGAAATCGCCATGAAGGTGCTGAAGGAGTTCCGCGAGGCACAGGGGCTGACGGTCTTTGTTTCCGGCGGGGAGTGCATGCTGCACCGGGATTTTGCGGCGATTTTGGGGCGCGCGAGGGAGCTGGAGTTGAACATCGTCGTGATGTCGAACGTGGCGTTGTGCGACGGGAAGATGGTCGAACTGCTGAAAGAGGTCGAACCGCAGTTCGTGAACGTGTCGCTCTACGCGGTGATGGAGGGCATCCACGACGGCATCACGCAAGTGCCGGGGTCTTGCCAGAAAACGAAGGAGGCGATCGACGCGCTGCTGGCGGCGGGGGTGCCGGTGCGCATCGCCACGCCGTTCATGCAGGAGAACAAAGGTTGCGTGGAAGAGTTGAAGGCGTTCGCACGGGAACGGCGCATCCACTTGATTCCCGATGCCGAAATTTTCGGCCCCATCGACCACTCCTGCTCCAACCGGGACCATGCGCTTCCGTTGGACGAGCTGGAGAGGCTGGTCTCGGCACACAAGGACGTGTTTGCGAAAGGATGCGCCGAGCCGGAGCGGTGCCTCCCGGAGGCGAAAGTCTGCGACATCGGGGAGGCGCGGCTCAATTTGGACGCCGAGGGGCGGTACTATCCCTGCGACGGGTTCCACGGGGCAATCATCGGGGACGCGCGGACGGATTCGCTTTGGGAGGTGTGGACGGGCGAGGCGTTGAATCGGTTGCGGGCGCTCAAGAACCGGGATTTCGGGGCGTGCGCCACGTGCGGGGACCGGGCTTGGTGCAAGGTGTGCCCGATGCGGAATTTCAACGAAACGGGGGACATGTTCAGGCATACGCCGTGGCGATGCGGGGCGGCGGGGGTGTGGCGGCGGGTGTTCGGGGAGCAGAGGGGGGAAGGATAAGCTCACACAGAGGCACGGAGGCACAGAGAGGGGAGCCACAAAGGCCACAAAGGGCACAAAAGAACTGGAAAAAACGGAGAGAGATGAAAAGATGACGATGGTGAGACTTTCGAAGAATGCGTTCGTGAGGCAGTACGGGCCGTTCACGTACGTGCTGGAGCGGATCAAGAGCCGGGATGAGATGTTCATGGACGCGGAACCGTTCCTGCGGTGGATCACTCGGGAGGCGAGGGAAAAGGAGGAGATCGTCGACCGGATTTGGGGCGTGTTCTCGGGGGTGGACCGGGAGACGGTCGAGCGGGACTTCGAGGAGTTCCTGGCACCGCTGCTGGCGGAAGGCGTGGTGCTGGAAGGGAAGTCGGAAGAGGAGATGGCGGCGAAGGACCCGGTGTTTTCCTATGACGCCGAGAAGCCGAAGACGATGGACACGCACCGCATCGATCCGTCGGAGCGGCCGGAGGGAGAGGTGCCCCAGGATGTGCTGGAAGCGTGGTTCGCGGAGCATCCGACGCTTTTCCAGTTGCAGATGGACATCACGCAGGCGTGCACGGAGCGGTGCATCCACTGCTACATCCCGGAATACAATCCGGTGTTTTTGCCGTTCGGGGACATTTGCCGGGTGATTGACGAGTTCCGGGCGCAGGGGGGCATCGAGCTGGCGATTTCGGGGGGCGAGTGCATGTTGCATCCGGACTTCGAGAAGATTCTTCGCTATGCACGGTCAAAGGACTTGATTGTGGGGGTGCTGTCGAACCTGACGCTCTGCACGGACGAACGGGTGGCGCTGTTGCGCGAGTTGGAGGCAACGGTGCAGGTGTCGCTCTACAGCATGAATCCCGAAACCCATGACGCCATCACGAAGAGGCCGGGGTCGTGGGCGGCGACGAAGCGGGCCATCGAGAAGCTGCGGAAAGCGCAGGTGCCGTGCCGGATTTCATGTCCGACGATGAAACCGAACTACCGAGATTACCTCGGGGTGTTGGAGTTTGCACGGAGTTTGCGAATGGACGCGCAGACGGACTTCATCATCATGGGGAAGCAGAATTGCGACACGAGCAACCTCGCGTGCCGACTGGATTTGACGGAGACGCGGTCGATCCTGGAAGACATCGTTTTCCGGTCGGTGCCGATGCAGAGCGAATACTTCGACCCCGCGAAAAAGGAGGAGATGCTTCCGGCGGAGGAATGGGAAAAGCGCAAGGTCTGCGGCGCGTGCGTGAGCAGCGTGTGCCTCGAAGCGAACGGCGACTACTATCCATGCCCGGGGTTCGGCGGGGTCGTCCTCGGCAACTGCCGCGAACACGATTTGAAGTGGATTTGGAACGAATCGCCGGAGACGTTGCGCATCCGGGCCATCACCGGCGCGAGCTTCCCGAAGTGCGCGGCGTGCGGGGACCGTGACTATTGCTCCACGTGCATGTGTCGGAACTTCAACGAAACGGGCGACATGTTCGAGCCGGCGGAGCACTTCTGCAAGGTGGCGAAACTCAACCACGAAATCGTGGACGAGAAGCAACGGCAGATGATGGAAACAAGAAAGAAACCATGATCTGCGATGCCCATGTCCATGTTGGAATGCCGGGGAATGGAGACATTCCACCGGAGGCATCCCCCCGTTTTGTCGCCAATTTGCTCAAAACGTGCGGTGTCGGCGCATTCATCTTCTCCTCGCTGGATGCCCAGACGGGTGTGCCGTTGAAAGTCGTCGAGCGAAGCGCCATGGAAACAGTGGAAGCATTCGGAGCGGGAGCCCACGCTTTTCTGTGGCTGACGGGGCGTTATTACGACGCCGATCCGAACCTGAAGTCTTTGGACAACGGGATTTGGGAGGGTGTCAAGCTGCACGAACGGGAAACGGCTTGGGTAAAGGATCGGTCCAAGGACATCGAACGGATTCTTTGCATTCTGGAAGAACGCGGAATTCCTATCCAGGTGCATGGGGGCGAAGATATCGGATGCCGCCCGAGCGATTTGTTGCCGTTCTTCCTGAAACACCCCGGTCTGCGCGCGGACCTTTCCCACTGCCGGCCGTTGGACGACGCCATCCGGGCCTTGCAGGAATGTCCGTGGCTGTTCGCGGACACGTCGTTCATGCCGCCGGAGAACTACGCCACGCTGGCGGCGGCGGGCGTGGAGGAACAGGTGATGTTCGGAACGGATTTCCCGGCCCCTCTCCTCTGTTATGAAGGAACGGCCGAGGAGTTGTACCGGAACGACCTCGAAGGAGCTCGCGAATACGGGTATTCGGAGGCCGTGATGTCGGGGAATTTCCTGCGGTTTCTCGGGAAAAACGGGGACTGATGACAAGAAGGAGGACAACGTGGGAATCATTGACATGATTTACAACAAGTTGACCGGAGGGGCGTCGGAGACGGGTCCTTCCGAGGAGGTGCGCGCTGGTGCCACGAGGACGCTGCGGCTGCCGGGCGGGGCGAAGATGGAGATGGCGTGGTGTCCGCCGGGGCGTTTCATGATGGGGAGTCCGGAAGGGGAGAAAGGGCATGACGATTCGGAGAAGTTGCATGAGGTGACGCTGACGGAGGGGTTCTGGATGGCGAAATTCCCCGTGACGCAGAAACAATGGGAGAGCGTGATGGGGGGCAATCCGTCGCATTTCAAGGGACGCCGGTTGCCGGTGGAATACGTCACTTGGTTCGATTGCATGGAGTTCTGCAAGAGGACGGGGTTGTCGCTGCCGACGGAGGCGCAGTGGGAATACGCGTGCCGGGCGGGGAGCACGGGGCCGTATGCGGGGAGCGGGAGGCTGGAGGAGATGGGGTGGAACGGCCGCGACCTCAAATCGACCCAGCCCGTGGGGAAGAAGCGGCCGAACGCCTGGGGGCTTTACGACATGCACGGGAACGTGTGGGAGTGGTGCCTGGATGCCTGGGAAGACGGGGAGCCCTTGGGGAAGGCGTTCGACCCGGCGACGGCGGGACCTTACGAACAATGCGCCATCCGCGGCGGATGCATCTGGTTCACGAAGCCGGAATGGTGCCGGTCCGCGAGCCGCGGTTGCGAAGAGCCGGGGTTCAAAGAGTGGTTCGGCGAACCCATCAAGCCCATCGGGTTCCGTCCTGTGGCCAAGGCGGAGTGAGGAGAAGGGCGCGGCGGGTTGAAACGCGAAGAATAAAAGAGGAGAATGACAATGAGCAACGAACCACGGCAAATGGGTTGGGGCGAATTTTGGGAAACAGCGTCGGGATTTGCCATACTGACTCTTTTCTTCAGCCTTCCCGTCATTACCGGCCCGCTGGGATTGCTGTTCGCTATCTTCACGATTGTCGACATCGTGAGACATCCGGAAAAATTCACCGGTGCAAACGTCGGATGCATTTTCGTCGGACTTCTGGTGGGCGGAATCGGAACCTTCATTGTGGGTGCGCAGTTTCACAACGCAAGGGTAGAGAAACGATATCGGCAGTGGAGGGAGGAGCAGTGGGAGCAGGCCCGCATCGCGCGGGAAGAGGCCGCCGAACAAGGGGCCTACGAGCTGGACATCCCCATCAAATCCCTGTGCGGGTTCAAGCTCGGAACGCCGCCCAGCCAAGTCGGCCATTTGCTACGGGGGAAGAATAAGAATTTTGTGGGAGAGGTGTTGAAGGGGCACTGGTGCTATGGTGGTGACGAGGATGGGTACAAAGTCACATGCCGCCTGGCCAAACCATTTCGCCTTTTCACGCATGCCACCGTGTCTTTCGCGGACCGAGGAGTCGGGCTGCACTTGGATGGCGTGAGGTTGACGGCGGACATCGCGAATGTGTCGAAAGAAAGCTGGACGAAAGAAATGACGGCCGTGGTCGGGTTGATGGAAAAGAAATTTGGAATCAAATTCAAGGAACGCGAATGCTACACCCACTGTCATGGATATCATTGGGGTGGGGAGGGGTGTGAAATCCAGGTTTTTGAGAGTCGATACGAAGGACACAGTTTGAACTTGGAGTTTCGTGCGGGTGGAATCATCCGCGACATGGACGTTTTCGCGAAGAAGGTGCGGGAGGAAGCGGGCAAAAAGACAATCGAGCTGGATGCCACGGACGGAGCCGACGAACTGTAGTTGGCGGCTGTCGGGTGATTCCGGTCGGGGGGCGGCAGGGCGGCCGCCCGGCAAGACTCGGCAAGGGAGAAGGATGGAGACGACAGAAACGACAGATACGATGGAGACGATGGAAGGACGAAACGAGGCGAAAACGACAGCTGGTTTTGCGGGGGAGGAGGTATGGGAGGCGCTGTGCCGCAAAGAGACTTTTGAAACGGAGCAATTGTTCCAATAAACTCAAAAGCACAAACCCCAACAACGGAGAAACCACCATGCCAACAAGCTGAGAAAAACACAATCCCGAATGCCATTCGGGAACAACTGGACGACATGCAAAAGAAAACATTGGACGGAATGTCCGACAAGAACAAAAGAAATATGTGAGAGAGGTAAAAAATGGACGGAAAAGACAAAGGAACAATTATTGGAACGATAATAGGTCTTATCATCGCTCTTATTTGTATCATCGGCGGTAATTGCAATGGTGGTTAAGCAACACTGACATCCCGTTCCATCCCATTGAACACGTTTCCGGGGGGTGTGTCCAATGGGATGGGCGGGGCATTCCCGGATGAACAACCGAGTACCGACCTTCTCCTTTGGCGGCGATGCAGGGGGCGCCGACGGTGACGTTGTATTTCCTCGGGAGCGAGGGGACGTGGTTCCCCTACGGCGGGGACGAGCGGGCGGGGCACATCGCCTTGCACCCGGCTTGTTCGCGGTCACGCTGCCTGAACAGTTGCCCGGAGGCGGCAGACTGCGGGAGGAAAATTGCGTTCGGGGCGGTGGCGGGGGCGTGTGTAGCGGCGTGCGGCAAAGAGACTTTTGAAACGGAGCGATTGCTCCAATAAACTCAAAAACAAACCCAAACAACGGAGAAAACATGCTGACAAGCGAAGAAAAAGAAATCCTGGATGCTTTGAAGGAGCACATGGACGACGAGCAAAAGGAAGCGTTGGACGAGATGTCCGACGAAGAAAAAAAGGAATTTGTGAAGATGGCAAGAAAGGAGATAGAGAAAGTAAAAGAGGACATTGATCCTGACTCAATCACTGGGCGGATCAAACTCATCCGCCAGATGTCCCTCTGGGAGTTTGTGAGAGCGGCGAGTAACGGTAACGGGGACCTCATCGGCGGGGTGCTATTTTGGTTGTTCATACGCATGACCGCGACCAAAAAGGGGTGCCTCACCCTGCTCATCCTTGTTGGCGTGGCCGTCATTGCTGTTGTGATTGCCGCGAACCTTAACCAGTGACTCGAGCTCGATGGCCGCCCCGTTGGATGCGTTGGAAAAACGCAACCGGCGGGACGGGGGGCAAACGAGAGGACGACGGGACCGGCGGGGGGGACTGGCCGCGGCCAGACGGTAAGACAATGACGTGGAAAGGATGAAACGATGGATACGATGCTTGATTTTTCGGAAAATGCGGCCAACAAGGCGAAAAACGAGGTGTATGTGGCGCAGCGGGCCATCCAGATCGAGCCGGATGGGAGCGCGACGGCGCTGTTCTGGGGGGTGGGGGTGGTCGGGGTTGTGGTGCTGGTGTACATGCTGGCCAAGAGGCCGGTGGATGTCGAATTTCTGCCGAATCTGCTCTCGGGGCTGGGGGCGCTGGTGCCGTTCGCGCTGATGTTCTGGCGGAAGAAGACGACGGTCAGCCATTTTCAGGCGCTGCTGCAGAAGATCAACGGGTTGGCGTCGGAGATCGACAACTACATCGATCAGCAGATCGACATCCTGAACAATGTCGCTCCGCTTGTCGAGAAGTCGATTGACCTGGACAAGGATGTGATGAAGAGCGTGGCGGCGTTCCGGGGTGGGGTGGACATTACGAACGAGAACCGGAACGCGGTGGCGAGCCAGGTCTCGGCGACGTACCGGGCGCTGGTGCCGCACGTGGAGGCGTATCCCGACCTCAAGGCCCACGCGGTCATCGCCGAGGCGATGCAGAAGGCGGAGCACCTCCGCAAGGAGATCACGGCGGCGCGGACGCTGTACAACGACCGCGTGACGCAGTGGAACCGCGAGGTCTTCGAGTGGCCGATCAAGCGGATGGTGGCGGCGGAACAGCATTACCGCACGCTGATCCCCTTCGCGATCGACTCGGGGCGGAAGGAGGGGGCGCATCAGGTGTTTTTCAGGTGAGGGAGGGGCGCTTGGGAACGGCATGGGGGCTAGAATGACTAGACATTCTAGAGTTTCTAGAGCATCTAGATTGACTAGAGTGCTAGAGCGGATCAAGAAATACCGTAGCCGCAATGGGCCAGCCCAGCTTCGTCTGGGCCGAGCCCGGAGGACACAAGAGGGACGCCCCAGGGGCGTGCCTTGCGCACGGCCGCGACGAAGCGCGGCCCCGGAATGGCTACACTATTGCTGAAAATGTGCCAGAAAGATGATTGAAGACGTCTTTGAGCCTTTGGCGGAGTATCGTGACCGGTTTCGCGAGGCTTTTGCGCAAAACGCAAAGGCCATGTTCGAGCGGCTGGTCGGCGAGTCGGGGGTGGACACGGAGGCCAACGCGGCCACGATGCGGGAGCTGTCCAAGCTGGAGAAGGAGAAGTCCGGGCTCGAAAAACAGCTTCTGCACTGGCGGCTGGGGGCGACGGGGCTGTGGATCGGCGCCGTCGTCGGGGTCGTTCTGGTTGTGCGCCAGTTCGTGCTCATCCGGGAGGGGGACGGGGGCATTGGGGCCCTGCTGTTCTGGCTTGCGCTGACCGCCGGGGCTGTTTCCGCGGCGTTGTCGCGGGTCCATCCGCGGATGCGGGAGCTCAAGGGAGGCATCGGAAACCTGGCGGCGCGTTGCAAGGCCAAGCGCGACGAGGGGTGGCAGCAGATGGCCCCGCTCAACGCGCTGTTCGACTGGGACCTCGTGGCGCAGCTTACGGAGCAGACGGTGCCCCGTATCGTCATGGACCGGCGCTTCCACTGCGGGCGGCTCCGCGAACTCCGCGAGAGCTTCGGGTGGGACGACGGATTCAACCACGACAAGTCCATCGTGGGGGCCCAGAGCGGCGAAATCAACGGGAATCCGTTTGTTCTCGTCTCCACGCTCGAACGCTCCGATGGAACGAAGACCTATACGGGGCATCTCGACATCTCGTGGAGGGAATACGTCACGAACAACAACGGGGAAGGCCATTGGGAGACCAAGCACGAGCGGCTTACCGCGTCCGTCACGAAGTTCTGCCCGGTCTATTCCGACCACCGCTATCTGATCTACGGCTGCGAGGCCGCGCCCGACCTCTCGTTCTCACGCAAGCCGCGCCGCCTTTCGGGAATGAAGGACAACATCGCTACGCGGTTTTTCAAGAACCAGTCGCTCAGGCATCTGGAGCGGAAGGCCGCCAAGCTCGGCGCGGGCGATTTCACGCTGATGGCGAACGAGGAGTTCGACATCCTTTTTCACGCCATCGACCGCGACAACGAGCAGCAGTTCCGCCTCCTGTTCACCGCGCTTGCCCAGCAGCAGATGGTCGCCCTCCTCAAGGACAAGGAGGTGGGATTCGGCGACGACTTCACGTTCGGCAAGACACGCAAGATCAACATCATCACGGCCAAGCACCTGGACGAGACCAATCTCGACACCGATCCCGCCGGGTATGCGCACTACGACCTCAAAATGGTCCGGTCACGCTTCCTATCCTTCGCCAACGGCTACTTCAAGGCGTTCTACTTTGCCATGGCGCCGCTGCTGACCATCCCGCTCTACCAGCAGACACGCACCCACGAAAACTTCTGGAAGACGGCCGAGGACCGCCGGCCATGCTTCTGGGAATTCGAGGCGCTGGCCAACTTCGAGGGGGAGAAGCAGTTCGAGCATCCCGACGCGGCGACGCGGAGCATTCTTCGTGCGGGGGATGTCACGCCCGGCGACAAGGAAAATGAGTGCACGGTGGACATCACGGCCTATAGCTACGAGGGAATTCCGCGGGTCACCTACGTCACCAGGCACGGGCGCGACGGCAACGACCATGAGGTTCCCGTGGAGTGGATCGAATATAAGCCCATCCGGCGGACGGTGCCCATGGCCGTCACCGAACGGGCGGATCTGAAGCTGCCGGACTTCCGGGCCCTGGTGGAGGAGAATGAGGCGTTGCGGGAGGCCGTGTTCAACTCGGGGCTGCCAACGGCGGACCGGCATTTCCGGCGGAACCTGATCGCATTTGTGAACACGACGGCCGATACGTTGAGGGTGAGATGAGGCAATGGGGCGGGCGGGCGAGGAGGGAGCGGCTGGCCGACGACCAGCCGTCAGGAGGAGGGAGGCATGAGGCAATGGGGCTTGTCGCGGAGGAGGGGGAGGGGTAGAGTTGAGGAGATATGAAAACGAGATTGTTGTTGGCTATGTTGGGTGTTGCGGCGGTGGGGGTGGTGCTGGCGGGGGCGGCGTATGGGGAGTGTTCGTATTGCGGGTCGTCGTCGTTTGGGTCGTGTCCGTATTCGAAGGTGCACAAGCATACGGACTATGGGGCGGACCGGTGCATGTTCTGCGGGTCGTCGTCGTATGGCTCATGCAGCTATTCGCCGCATGGGAAGCATGAGCATGGGTATGGGCATGGGAAGTGCCGATTTTGCGGGTCGGGCAGCTTTGGGTCGTGCAACTATTCGCCGAGCGGGGTTCACGAGCACTGATTTCGCGCCTTTCGGCGCGAAAAGTTAAAAAGTTCCGAAGTTGAAAAGTTGAAAAGTACTCTTCAACCTTTCAACTCTTCAACCTTTCAACTCTTCAACCTATCCAGGCAACAACCATGGCATATGACGTTTTCATCAGCTACAGGCGCGACAATGGCTCGTTGATAGCGCGCAACCTCCAGCAGGGGCTGGAGAAACTGGGACTCCGGGTCTTCTTCGACATGGAGGAACTCACGGACGGCAAGTTCAACGAGAAGCTCTACAACGCGATTGAGGAATCGAAGAACGTCGTCTTCCTGATGACTGAAGGCGCGCTGGACCGGTGCGTCAACGAGGGCGACTGGGTGCGCAACGAACTGGAGCACGCGCTGGACCGTGGCGTAAACATAGTCCCAGTCGCACCCATAGAGGCTAAAGGGTCTTTCCCCAAGGTGTTGCCGGGAAAACTTGAACCTCTGAGATTCATTCAAATCTCCCGTCTTGATTCCGACACCCTTTTTACTCCCTCTGTTGCGGCAATTGCGGCCAGGTTCAAGGATGTGGTGCTTTTGGAAGAAAAGAACGCGAAGGAGGCTGAGGAGGCTTTTCTGAGCCAGGCGCGTCGGTTCAAGGGCAATGACGGCGTCATTGACGCCGAGGAGAAGCAGCAGCTTGTCCAGACCGCGAAGGAGCTTGGAATACACCCATCCCGCCGTGTAAAGCTCATCGAGCAGGTCGAGCAGGAGTTCGTTCCCTCGGCAGCGGCGGGACCGGACATGTTGCCGCCGGCTCCCGAGATTGTCCCCAGTT
>JAEEGH010016867.1_pt1 | contig 15662 bp, 14 predicted proteins | sample 9134181 | NCBI WGS metagenome assembly JAEEGH01 (sample SAMN16246544, study PRJNA631951) | gut metagenome | biome: gut microbiome; feature: rumen; material: DP-attached | host: Bos | place: Iran: Karaj | collected 2018-10 | reverse complement strand
TATGGTACATAAACAAAAAAGACGTGGAGCCTGTACCAGTTACTCGCTCCACACTCCAAGGCCGTAGGAATTGCCCATTACAATCAGAACGAGCAACTATAGACCCCCACGCCGATATGAATACACTTCCCCCATAGGGGGATAGTAATACCATACCCATGGGCATCCATCGTTGCCATGCTCCTTGATTGTAATCGAAAAGTTTCCTACGCTTTTGAAGTGTCAAGAGCAAAGCGCGTGATAAACGCCTTTTCCATATATGTAATCCCTTGTATGCGGCATACGTTCGTCACATCGGACGAGCCCTTTCCCTGTGTTGCCTAAGCAGACACATTCGGCATGAGAGATGTTGCAAAATTACATATTTTAGTTCTTCTGTGCAAATTTTTCACGAACTTTTTTCACAAAAAATTTGTGTGTGCGCACACAGATAATCCTATATGTTTTTTTTTTCAGCTTTTAATATAATCAGACGGGGTGTCAGACTCGATTTCACTGTTTTTCTATTTTATAGACAAATGCGCAGAGCCCCCTGACAAAGCCTTGGTTTTTGTTCGTCAGATAGTAGAGAACGGTTGGAGCCGTAACATGTTACTCAATTTCCTCGACGCGGTTTATGTCTGGTGACACTCGCTTCGAAAGTGTAGAGACGGCTTCTGTACCATAATCATTATTGCCACCATTGACAAGTGAGTATGCTTCATCTATAAACAGAACACCATCTTTTCTCTTACCTTCATTATCTTGGTAAAGTTGGTGAGCCTTTCCACTTCTGCCTTTACTGATGACAATCCAATAAGACTTTGCAATAAAATTCCCCGTTTGACAAACATTCTGTCAAACGGGAAATCATTTTGTTTTAATGTAACGTCAGTCCTGTGAAATCATATTAACGCCATTCGCTCGTCCGTGTGTTTATTTCCCTCCTACATAAAACGTTTATCCGAAATCTATATCAAGTTCGTATGAAAAGCTATATGTAGTATTCTTGTGACTTAAATAATCTACAGTTCCAGTAAATAGTTTATAGTTGCCGCTGACTGCAATACTGAATGCGCTGTCCAATTCCTTTAAACATGTCAGCATGTATTTCTCCGTACCACTTATTTTTCCGTCAGTTCTAATTCTTTCAAGGAAATTCATAATATTGATATCGCTACTTAGTCCATGGTCACGAATATAACTCCATATTTCCTCGTAAGATTTTGTACTTCTGTTTTCATCATGACTCTCTATCTTTTCTTTAATATTTGTCAGGTGTCTTTTTCCCTTTCCAAATCCAGCTTCTCCTTTTGCACCAGGCACTTCCGCATCAGCATTTACTATGTTTTCTGAATTCTCTTGTGTTTTTGTTGGTTAGTACTCTATGTCTTGCATTTGTGCCTCAAATGCGTTTGCAAAGGTACTACCATTTCCCGATTGCTGCAAGCATTTCTGCTCCACGAATGGTTCCGTTCTACTCGGAACCATTTTTGACGGTCATATACTTCACCTTCTAAGCCTTTCTAAATAATAGTTCTAACCTATTCATGCTGTGTAGAAGTTCGTCAAAAACAGGCTTTTCGCCATATATCATCGCTAAAGACATATCTTCATAGTCCTTCAACCATTCTGATAAAGATTCTTTTGGAGGTATAAGCTGTATGTTCTTTCTTATATCCATCGAATAGTCAACACCACTCATACTGGTTAGTGTAGAACGATGATGAAGAATGGTCTGCCACAGTTCTTCATTAGGGACTGCTTTGTCCGCAATACCCTGCTTCATCATCATGTGAAGATCGTAGATGTGACGGGAGCGGCGGCGAGCTTCTACCTCATTACTTACTGAGAAGAGTTCATGGAGTAAGAACGCCTTTTCCAAGAATGTTTTCTCCGCAATGGCCGTCTTTACCACTACATCAGATATTGTGGTGCTAATAGAAGGAAGTGCTTCTTCTACCATACTTGTGATAGTGGTTTCTGCATATGGTTCCAATAAAGATCGTGCACCTGCCTCTACTTTTACAACAGGAGGAATATAGTCTAGTTCATCATCGAAAACCGACTTATAGCGAATGAATATGCTTCGTGGTTCCGGATAGGTGGCATCGCCCTCTCCGTCAGGTTCTGGTTCTATCTGACACATGTCTTTTAAGGAAGTTTGATTAACAGCCTCAACCAACTGTGGATAAAGTGTGTCACGAACAAAAAGAGATGATGCCTTACGCAGTTTTTTTACTTGTTTTTTGTCAAATCACCTTCCAATTCAAATACAGATCTGTCTATTGCCAAATCAATATCTTCAGAAAAGCGACTAATCAATCTCCATATCTTACTTAGGGATGTACCACCTTTAAATACTAAGTTTTCTGCGCAATGCAGACTGAATAAAATCTGGAGCATAGCCGTTACCCACAAGTCTTTCTCTATGGCTTGTTTAGGCAAACCTTGCTTGATGGCAGCCTGTTCCAATATAGTGCGCTGCTGGTCAGTGACCAGTTCGAAATAATTATTCTTCAACATAAAGTGACTTAATGATAGATGACACCCAAGCGGGCATCAGAGGGTAATCTTGTTCAATAACTTGTTTATTCTCTTTCTTAAGCAATTCTTTTGTGTGGGCAAGTATTTCTGTAGTAATATTATCCTTGCCAAGACTCTTATAAGCGAATGTTAATAGCATGGCTAACTGAGAATGAAAAGCCAAATTCTTTGGGGCGGTACGCTTAAACTGTATACAAGAGCCATTATAAAGGGTTGTCTTGCGATTAAAACCATCTGTCAGATACACTACATTCATAGGAATCTGAGTAGAGAACCCCAAACGGTTAAGGGCATAAAGCCCTGTCGGAACGATACGAGCCTTGTCACGTTTAGCTATTCCCTCTGCAATTTCCTCCAATGTTGGATAAAGTATGCCCAAGCCAAGAACCTTGTCGATTTTAGGATAATAATAGATGCCGTGACTAATACGTAGAATAATGCCATCTTTCATCATACGTTCCAAAGCTTTGTTGACTGATTTTTGCTCTCCATAGCGAACAAAATCAGAGGCAAAAAGCAGGTTGCCCCTTCCGCACTTACGGATTCTCCCAAGTATCCTTGATTCAATAGATTCAAAAGCCATGTTGTTCTTTTTTTGTCGCAAATTTAGTCAAAATATTCGACACAATCAAATAATTAGCAAAGTTTTTAAATTATATGCATATAATTGGTCTGTTTTTTATATTTCTCATCAGAATATTGCATCATTTGTTGTTTGATGATGTCTTTCAACTGCTCTCGCAAACTTTGAGGATGAATAACTTCGAGATACTGTCCGTATGCGAGAATCTTACCTCGCAATTCACGATTAGGCTCTATCGTCAGTGTCACTTCGCCATACTCTCCGTCTTCATATCTCCCAAATGGAAGAGTCTCTTTCTGACTATGGTGCAAGGGTTTTGTTTGCAAGAGGCCATGCTGGTATTCTGTCTTTGTTCGAATCACCACCTGTTCTACTTTGGCGCCTTTTTCATGAGTCACCCCGATGATGTCATTAAAAAACCGTTGATAGATTCCCTTTTCTGCCGGTAAATACTCAACATTGTCAATCATTGAGACATCCCCCACGATTCTATCAAGTGGAACATTGTATACTTTGAATGTCTCTCTTATTGCCTCGCCCTGCTCATCTACTAGCAATCTTTCAGCATCTCCAAAAACAAACCAACGACCATTGTATTCCTTTAAGAATTGAGGGTGGAATGTCAGTTCGAAAGGCTCCTGACCAAAACGTTGATAGAAGAAACGGAGTACATGGCGGTCTGTTATGGCTTTATAGAATACTGGCAGTAGATGGATGTTCGTCAGGTTCTGCTCCAATGAGGAGCGGATAGGCGTTTTGCCGCTTTCTGATTCCCTTTCGGTGTCAAGCAACAACTGCGTATTCTCGAAAAACGACGAGAACCAACTTGCAGGCATGATTCCTGCGGAGGCCTTGCAGAACTCCACATAGTCCTCAACAGTTTTTTGGACTATAGCCTGACGTTCTGCTGCCAATGGGTCGTCAGCCTTACCTACATAGCGATATGCCCTGCCTTTACCGACTTTTCCATTATCTATCACGCATCCAGGCTCAACCTTCTCCAAGGCCTTAACTACTTCTGGGAACGCTTTCTTTAGCTGGATATATGCCTTATCGCTACTATAAGTATGAAGGTTATAATAGCTTTTGTTTCTTTTGTAATAGATACACAAAATATCCACAAGAGAAACGAACTTTCTTTTACGCAGTTCCTCATACACGTAATGTGCAAAAATAGCTCTCACACTTTGTCCCTCAAATATATTTTTACTTGGCATACTAATCACTCTTGTTTAATACAAAATTATTTTTTGTATGAAGATAAAATCTCAATACTGATTTTATGTTCGTTATCGATATATTTGTTGCGAATGTAGAATAAACTGCAATAGAACTGACAACAAAGTTAAATATTTTTCTGCATCTGTGCAAGAGATTGTGAGAAAAAATGATCAGAGATTTTATGATAAGCGTTATAGTGTACGCACACATTGTATATGTATGTGCGAGAGTGGGAGAAGTGGGGGGGGAGGTTATATGGTTATATACGTTAAGAGGATGTGCCTATTTTGACACGCCCTCCTTTTTAATGTGTGGCTTGCAAGGCGCAAGCATGAAACAACCTAAAACGGCGCGTCGCTATCCGTCTGAAAGAACTGGTCATCAAGTGTGGCGGGTGACGAATCTACATCCTGCGCTGAGGCATCGGCATTTTCCTGTTGGCAGTCGTCTATATCGCCAATAAGGCATTTCAGTTCAGGATGCAGACTAAGCACCTTCTGCAGCAGTTCTGGGCTACAGGATAATGGTTTCTCCATTGACCTTTTATATTCTTGCCATGCTTCGAGAGGCGTTACTTCTTCATATCTCTCCTCACTGACAAATCGTCTAAGTTCTTCCTGTAGGTATTCTATTTCTATGCGGATATATTTGCTTATGTTCTTCAACATACTTTGGGAAAGGCTGATGGCATACTCCTCTAACCACTCAGGATTGACATGCTTCCATTTAAGATTATCCATCAGCTCTATCCCTGTCCGTACAAAGCTATAATCCTGGTGGAAAGTATCATTGAAAGAATCAAGATAATAGTAAAGACCTGGCATATTGTCAAAGCCTGAAAATATCAATTTCTGTTCAAACCTGAACAGACACTGCAAGGCATGTTTCTGTTCATCATTATACTGACCACTGTCCAAGTCCTGTGTCATACGGGAATATACATCTTCAACCATCTCGTAAACATAGCAATCATCGATGGGCACACGCATACTTCTTCGTTTTGCGGAATTGTATTCTGCAAGATAATCAGAAACTTGCCCTGCGACCTCCTGATTAATCGTGAAATCACTGTTCATCACACTACAGAAAAACAACAGGAAATATGTAGCCTCATCAAAACGATAGTTGTGGTTAAAGGAATATCTCTGCGGACACCTTTGTTCTAATATGCGTTTCGCTTCCTCCCCTAAAAAAGCCCAATAACATTTTATGCGTTTTACCCAAGTAAGGAAGTCTGCCTCGGCCATTGCTTTGAAGACCTCTATATAATCGTTGTCGTATATATTATAGAATGGGAGGCAAATAACTAACCTCCAGCTCTTCTCATTCTCATTGGCAACAAGCTTCAAGAGAATCTCTTTCCTCACTTCATATTCCTTCCAATAGCGATTCTCAATTTCCGAGCGTGCCGCCTCCTCCGTCTCTCCATCGCTGTTAAGGTATGTATCTATCAACTCATCAATGGAAAGCCGTTTCATCATATTTTTCTTCGCCCTGCCCATAACAGTATTTCTAATCGTTATTCATTTTAGAAAAACTTCAGGTTGGTGTTGTCCTTATGCTTAAAGTTTTCCCAAAACTTTTCTTCGGGAATATATTTGCTTACGCTTACCCTGCGACCATTGAAGTCGTAGGTCTCATATCGCACTAAGTTAGCCCCCCATTTAGAATTAGGATCTTCCTTTCCTGTCATTACCGTAAATCCTTTCTTGTCAAGGTAGCATGTGCCACATGCGGTAATGTAACGTGCGTTCAGTGTCTTGGCGTCTATCATGTAGATGTCGTATTCATAAGGAGCGCTCTGACGCCCGTTACGTTGGTTTGCATATACAGCAAAGAAATACGTGCTGTCAGGGCTTGGAAAACCACTGATATTAGGGTACGCCCCCTCCCTTGGCTTACATTCCTTATTTTTTTTCCTGCTTTCATAAACAAGGCTGCGTACATTACCTTCCCAATTGTCGTGAACAAGGAAGGCTATACCACTGCCTGTATTCATTAGATAGAAATCCCGCAGTTTCGTGTCTCCCATGTCTTTACTGAAGAGCAATCGTTTCTTATAATATTTAGAACGGAACATCTTTCGCAAATCCTGTACATCGACCTCAATACGATCATCATAATCCAGCTCAGACTCAGTCTCAAAGGACAACTGGCGTCGTCCGGCTTCTTTATCTGTAATAGTCATATTGTTAATGACAGGCTTCACCACTCTGTGCCTCTTCATATTGTCGAATGGAGTCCAGTCATCCATAATGTCGACTCTTTTTGGCGTGCCCAATTCAGTATAATACATCGTAAGGTCAATCCACTTACCGTCAACTTTGTAGACCTTTTCCATCATGAAATTCTGATTATACCACCAACCACTGCCAGAAAAAAGATAATAGCTGGCAGTTTCCTTTTTAAGAAAAGCTTCGGTGGCACTTCTTACTGCTGCCACTTCCTCCCATTCTTTTTTGCTTTCACTTATAAAGAGTCGCAAAACCACATTCGGTGCCTGTTTGTTTGGGTAATAAAACAGCGTCGTCCCTACCGTTGACGTGTCAAGTTCGGTAAAGGCTCTTGGATAGTTCACCTTCACTTTATACTTTCTGTCCACATAGGACACAACTGAATCGTCAAGAAAATAAACGACATCTTCTTGTTCTATATTATCCCCTTGTTGGTCTGTCAACGCAGCCTTCTGGGCATTCGTGGGATTATCTGGTTTGTTTTTACAATCAGTAAAACAAAACACCAGCAACAGACAAAACGAAATGGTTATCTTATTCATATTGATATAAGCAATGTATTAAAGGTCCGTATCACTTACGCTTAAACCACACAACAAGGAGCAGCACTGCCACCGCTACATCAACGATGTTCCACATAGTGCGCCCCAGAGAAATCTTCAGCAAAGGTTGGAACAGCAGAGCGAGTGCCCCGAACACAACAGCCCACTCCGTTTTTTTCTCTTCATAATACATGTAAGCCATAACGGCGAACGCCACCATCATAACAAACCTCACCAGCTGATAAAACCCGTAAGGCAACGGTGCGAGGCAAAGCAGCAACATGGCTGCAAGAAGCAAAAGTAAGTGTTTCATAATATAAAGTTGTTTATGTGGTCATAGTGGTTGAAAAGAGTTATTTTTTGAACAGTTTCCTGAACGTATGTTCGTCGATGCCCTTACTTCTCAACTTAGGAATTATCACCTCCATCTTTTCCACTAACGTAAGGCTCACGAACTGGTCCTCTTCATCTAAAGCCAGAATGCAAGGAATATGATCATTCTCTTGGCAACCCGCTTTTAACCTGTCAAATTCTGATTTCATAGCAAATCGGCATTTGTTATCATTCCAACTATGAATCTCAACTAAGACATCATAATCTAGTCCGTCGCAATTAAATGAGAGTTGGCAATGCGAGTTCTTTAACTCGCATGGGGTCGCCCATGTAATTTCCTTGTTGCCCAACTCAGCTTCGAAATACTGTTCAATGGCTGCTACAGCCGCTGCTTGTTCGTGTAAAGAAGTCTGAGAAATAACCCCAAAAGATGACGTACCGAGTTGCTCTTTCCACCACTCGGACGAAGGCATTACCTGGATTTCCGTTATGAGTCCATTTTCAATAGTCAGGTGATAGACCTCATCTTCATCCTGATGGTCAATAGTTATTCGAGCACGATATTCGTCATCCTCACATACGATATCAGCACTAAAACCGTACTCAAAAAGTCTTAGGCTGGCAAACCTTTTTTCAAGAAACTCCAGATAGTTAGCCTTGCCCTTTTGTGTATTCCAAATGACATCTTCACTTAGGTATGGCTCAATTATACTAGTATCCAGATTGTTCCAGCACGCACATATTATTTCTGCCGCATGCATATGTGATTTCAGCCTCTTTCTATCGTAACGTAATCGTATTTCAGGGTAATATTCAACTACTTTATGGCAATGAGGGCATACAGAAGCAACCCCATGATAACCGTGAATACCGCAATCTCTCTCAAAACTATACCATTCCAATTTCTCCGAAGGCATTCCACAAGACATACATGGTATTCTGTTTTCTTTTGACGTTGCTTTTCTCAATTCCGACAAGTAGGGTTTTAGAAGTTCATAATCAAAAGGAGCTTTCAGAATATTATCATGCGGATCTGCAACCAAGGGCTCGAACTTTTGCGGACAGAAAAGGATTTTCCTAATCTTATCATGCTCAAAGAAAAACATTACGACCATAGAGTCCAACAACAGACATGAATTTGAGTAATACTCGCTATATGAGACCTCATAATTCATAACCAGCTTGGTATCCACGTATCTGACTTTCCAGTTCTTCCAATACTCAACTACATTCTTCTTGCCAAAAAAAGTTTCAGCACCATGGTTTATATGCTCAACATTCTCTGCTAACCTTTTTTCAAAGTCTGTAAAATCGCCTGTTAGCAAAGCAATTCCTAACTCCTTTGCAACTACGGTGTATATAGTATAGGTAACATCCTTATTCACATGCAGCACGCCGTATCTTAAAGATTCGGCTACGATTGAAGCCTTTTCTTCAGTAGATAACGATTCCATATAGCCCTTACCATAAACATCATCTAAGGTGAAATTCGTTCCATGCTTCCAATTATACTCCGCAATGGACACAGTTTTTCTTTCTTCATCTGCAACAGTATCTGCTTTTAAAAACTTTCTCAACTTTTTTGGCAAAGGTCTAGGTCTGTTTTTATAGTATTTTTGCTTGCACTTCTCGTTAATCATAACAAATAAACCAACTGGCGCAATAATCGGAGCAAACAAGAAACCGATTATAATATCCCTCAGTCTCATCTTCTTATTAACACCGCCAACAGATGACTGATTCAGTAGCCTACTCACAAATATAAAAACCAGGCATACAATCCAAACAATTATTACAACAATCCATGTATTCATAACTATGTTTCTCTTTTAAGTTTTCATATTACAATTACTTTTTATCCAATATCAGCACGCATGACTATTGGTTGCGAATTTTACTAGTGCCCCCAAAACTTCAGGTTGGTGTTGAAATTAATAACGTTGCAAAGATACTCCTTTTCTTTCTATCTACACAAGAAATTGTTCTGCCAATGTATGAACATGCCGTTTGGGTGTATGAAGTAGGAATTAAATAAAAAAAACAACAAAGACGGTAAATAGCCGCCTTTGTGTCTGTGTAATAATTGACAGCTTAACCCTATTCATACTTCAAAAGGAATGCTATCCTTACTATATTTTTCAGCATTGACGACATTGTCAAGGAATCCCTGCTTAAACATATAGTTGTATGTCGGAATGGACGAAGGTTATAATCCTCTTTATTCTCATAGCTATTTAGTATTTATGCTTACGATGATAATATTGCAGATAGACTTTCCTTATCTAAATTCCTCTCAACATAAACACCTAAATATCTAACTGATCATCTATATCTTCATATATATTATTTAAAAATTGTTCACCAACGGATATCGAATCAGTTTTAGAAGCATACTCACTTTTATGATATTCACTTAAAAAACTGGTTACATCGGCAATAGAAGGAATATGATAAGGAAGTGTTGTGTCTATTGTAAACTCTTTACTTATTTCATCATAAAAATTCTGCAAAAGAAACTTCAATATAGGCAATCTATTAGCCATCGCTCTGTCACTTCGTATGTATGGAGCAGAAAGCGTCATTCCTCCAAAACCGACTAATTTAGGGTCTGGATTAGATCTGTACAATTCATCTTCCAACACTTTCGGTTTTTTGAGCAAAAGAGTAAATAGTGCGGGCAGAGCATAGGTGTTTTTGGTTTCTATATAGTTTTTATAAATACAGTAGAAAGCATTTTGAGCAGCGATTTCATTAACTTGAAAATCTCCATTATCAAAATATAAAGCCATCTTAATAAACGCCAATCCAATACATTGGCCATCCTTTGCGTTAATCATTTTCAATTTGTAACTATTGTGGCCATGTACTTTATTGTATAGTTCAATAATGTTGTTTTGGAATTCTCTATTATTCCTATTCGAGAATGAAATGTTTGCATTTCCTGCAATGGCAGTCATCTGATTTGAGAAACTGTCATCTTCATCAACAACCATCTGAAGATTTGAGAATGGTATTCTGTGAATCGTAGCATTTTTAAATGCCTCTTCAATACGTTCTTCTTCTGTAGCTTCTTTTTCTTCTTTTTCTTTTTGAACTTTCAATTGCAGTTCTTTTTTTTCTTTCTCGATCTTCTGTTCTTTAGTTGATTCATAAGCATCAATCTTAGATTCAACTAGGTATGTTTTTCCATTTAAAACTGACGATTTGAACATTGATTCATCAATATCCCAAAAATCATCCACATCGGTCCTGTTTTGAATCCGTTTTGCTAATGGACTTTCTTTAGATATAATAAATATTTTGTTGCCAGAAGATAATAGAAAACTCCAAAATCCTTTTTCCTTCTGTGCGATTACTTGCAATACATCTTGATATTTGTTGAATTTCACAGAAGTAGTGTTTACTATACGATATCGTCCCATAATTGTTTGATGTTAATAAAATTCTATAAGCCTATCTGGATTTCCAAAAGAAAAAGATACCTTCGCCACATTGTGGTTAATTGTAAATACACTAGCAAATATAGGTTCATTTGAATCATAATATTTGCTTTTTCTAGTATAACCTAACATTGAAGAAAGCATAGCTAACGCCGTATTTTGAACATTTGTTTGTCCTGCAGCAACATAGAACAATATTCTTTCTCCATTAGTCGTGGCTCTATCAAATTTGATACTTGACATAATCTTTTGAGGCATGGGATTATTATCTAGCTGAACATCTATACTTGTCTTTCTGCTAAAGAGTCCGCCTTTGTTATACTTAAAGCGAATGTCGAAGTGAATTTCGCCTGAAGCGACCATCCTTCCAGCTTCCCATTCTTCATATCTATCAACGGGAAAGTGAAATTTTTGAAAAGAAAAGTCCTGGAACATGGGCCAGTTGTCAAATTGTGCCATAATTGTAAGTTTTTAAAATTTGTTCAATGAGCACTTTAATTACTCTGGTTTCTTAATTCTCTCTCAACATCTGCAATAATATTCATAATTATTGCATCAACGATTTCATGTCTGAAGCCCAAAGCCATGGCAGTAGCTTTACATAGAGCAAGCTCTCTTTTGTCAATTTCTCCATCACTCATCATGAGAAGAACCATGTCCTTTAGATATTCCGCTGCTTTTACTGTATCTTTGGGCGGTATAAAGTCTATTCCTTTTGGATTTTTCACGCATCGTTCAAAATCTGAGGGCGTTAGACCTTCCCTTGCCATAATCATTGTCAAGGCAGCCATTTCTTCATCTTCAAGTTTTCCATCGGCAAATGCTACTACTACCAAATTCTTCAGGTGGCTCAATTTTTCTCGACTTTCTCGAGATCTAAATAAATCAAAGAAACTCATAATCTACAATTTTTAAAGGTTAATATATGATGTTAGAGATTAACTTTTTTCCAAAAGCAACTTTATCTAATCTTATCAATGTATGAATGTGCTTTTTCATTGTGTGAATAATTTATGTTCTATTTTCTTCTAAAGTCCACATACCATAACAGACAATACTACAACAATATGCTACAATAATTGATATGATGATTGACATAATATAATACAAAACATTACCAGGGTAAATTGGATCCAACCATAATATCCTAAGAACAGTTAGAATGTAATCTAATGATATAACTATTGTAAAAACACAAGCAAGAAATTTATTGCCTTTTGGAATCTGAACTAGTACAAATCCTATAGCACCCACAATAGCTATTTCGACTCCTGTCACAAGCAAGAAAAGTACACCTTGAAAGAGGCGGCTTAAATTATATGTAAAAAGATGGTAGTCAAAAGTGATACCTAAAAATTGACGTAGAATAAGATTAGTTTGTGTATTTTCTACTTGCACGTTTTCTATAGCAAAAGCATTTGTTATGATAACATGCAAGATATAATGTATGATGCTGTCTACTACTATCCAACACCCCCAAGATAAGAGAACAGACATAACAACACCTCCAACGAATCTAATTATATACAGTCCTGTATTTTTCATTGTACTTTTTAATTATGCCTTCATTGCTCCCCATTCTGACGATGGCGATGGTTAATAATATTGTTTCGGCTAATATACAAAAAAGACGTGGGAGTCTTACTGTCGCTCGTCCCACGCTCTGAGGCTCTGGCATCGCCCTTAATAGTCGAACGAGCAACGCCGAAGCCCACGCCAATATGAAATAACCAACATTCTTGCCTCCTGTGCTAAGGTGCACAGTGGCAATGTATGGATACATCATACCCATGGACGTCATTGTTGCCTTGTTCTTGACTATTAATTTAGGAACTGCCAGATTCCAGAGCGTCAAGTACAAAGCGTTACAAGTAACGCCTTTCCTATATATAGGTTCTCACTTCATCTGCCCACCCTATTGGAGGACTTCGGTATGAGAACTGGTACAAAGTTACAAAATAATTTTGGAATAATACAAATATTTCGGAAGGTTTTTTTCAAAAAAATATGTGTGTACGCACACAGGAAAACTGGTGATTGTCAATGTATGGGAATGGAGTGGGGGACAAGTAGGGTGGGAGGCTATATGGTTATATACGTTAAAAGCCGGACTTTATGCAAAGTCCGGCTTTTAACGTATGGATAGTTTGTATAAAAACTACACCTTGATTTCTACCTCAACACCTGAAGGGAGATCGAGCTTCATGAGAGCGTCGATAGTCTTTGTTGTTGAAGAGTAAATGTCGATCAGACGCTTGTAGTCTGACAACTGGAACTGCTCACGGCTCTTCTTGTTTACGAAGGTAGAGCGGTTAACAGTGAAGATGCGCTTGTGTGTTGGGAGTGGAATAGGACCACTAACGATAGCGCCTGTAGCCTTAACGGCCTTTACGATTTTCTCTGCTGACTTGTCAACGAGTGTGTGGTCGTATGACTTCAGCTTGATACGAATTTTCTGACTCATGTTTTTTTTAATTGATAATTGATAATTGAAAATTGATAATTATATGCTGCCGCTAAAGAGTCATTTGCTCAGCGACAGTAATCCGCCCCCTCCCCTTGGGAGGGCAGGGGGTGGGTTTTTATTTACACCAAGTCAGCGCGACCGCCGGCCTCCTCAAGGATAGTCTTGGCGATAGATGCTGATACTGGCTCGTGGTGATCGTACTCCATAGAAGAAGTAGCGCGACCAGAAGTGATGGTACGCAGAGCGGTTACATAACCGAACATCTCTGCCAATGGAACCATTGCCTTCACGATCTTGGCACCTGAGCGTGCATCGTCCATGCCCTGTACCATACCGCGACGCTTGTTCAAGTCGCCGATAACGTCACCCATGCTCTCTTCTGGAGTAACAACCTCTACCTTCATGATAGGCTCCATGAGGCAAGGACCTGCCTTAGGACATGCGTTCTTGAAGGCGTTACGTGCTGCGAGCTCGAATGAAAGCTGGTCAGAGTCAACTGGGTGGAACGAACCATCGATAAGTGTTACCTTCAGGCCTGTTACAGGATAGCCACCGAGTACACCGTTCTTCAGACAGTCCTCGAAGCCCTTCTGCACTGCAGGGATGAACTCCTTAGGCACGTTACCGCCCTTCACCTCGTTGATGAACTGCAGGTCGCCCTCGGTGTAATCCTCGTCCTTAGGACCGATGTTGACGATGATGTCGGCGAACTTACCGCGACCACCAGACTGCTTCTTATATACCTCGCGGAGGTTGACCTCCTGAGTGATAGCCTCTTTGTAGTTAACCTGTGGCTTACCCTGGTTACACTCTACCTTGAACTCACGCTTCAGACGGTCGATGATGATGTCGAGGTGAAGCTCACCCATACCAGAGATGACAGTCTGACCAGACTGCTCGTCAGTACGAACGGTGAATGTTGGGTCCTCCTCGGCGAGCTTAGCAAGACCGTTGTCAAGCTTAGCGATATCAGCCTGAGACTTAGGCTCAACGGCGATAGAGATAACGGTGTCAGGGAAGGTCATAGACTCCAGCACGATTGGCTTATCCTCAGCACAGAGGGTATCACCAGTGCGGATATCCTTGAAACCTACGCCAGAACCTATATCACCAGCTGCAATCTCCTCAACAGGATTCTGCTTGTTAGAGTGCATCTGGAACAGACGGCTCACGCGCTCCTTCTTACCAGAACGTGGGTTGTAAACGTATGAACCGGCAGTAATCTTACCAGAGTAAACGCGGAAGAATACGAGACGACCTACGTATGGGTCAGTAGCAATCTTGAATGCGAGAGCTGATGTTGGCTCGTCCTCAGAAGGCTTACGATCCTCCTCTTCCTCTGTATCAGGGTTAGTACCTACGATGTTCTCTGTATCCATTGGTGAAGGAAGCAGAGCACATACATAGTCAAGCATAGTCTGCACACCCTTGTTCTTGAATGAAGAACCACAGAGCATAGGCACGCACTCGAGAGCGATAGTACCCTTACGGATAGCAGCGATAATCTCCTCCTCAGTGATTGTAGAAGGATCCTCGAAGTACTTCTCCATGAGAGAGTCGTCGAAGTTAGCTGCAGACTCAAGGAGCTTGTCGCGCCACTCGTTGCACTCGTCAACGAGGTCAGCTGGAATCTCCTCAACGTCGTAGTCAGCGCCCATTGTCTCATCGTGCCACAGGATGGCCTTCATCTTGATGAGGTCAACGAGACCCTTGAAGTTCTCCTCAGCACCTATTGGCACACAGAGAGGAATTGGGTTAGCACCCAGAACGTCCTTCATCTGCTGTACTACGTCGAAGAAGTTAGCACCAGAACGGTCCATCTTGTTCACGTAGCCGATACGAGGCACGTTATACTTGTCAGCCTGGCGCCATACAGTCTCAGACTGTGGCTCCACACCACCTACTGCACAGTAAGTAGCCACGGCACCGTCGAGCACACGGAGTGAACGCTCCACCTCAGCGGTGAAGTCAACGTGTCCCGGAGTGTCGATAAGGTTGATCTTATACTGCTTGTTGTTATAGTTCCAGAAACATGTTGTAGCAGCAGATGTGATAGTGATACCACGCTCCTGCTCCTGCTCCATCCAGTCCATCGTAGCGCCACCTTCGTGCACCTCACCGATTTTGTGAGTCTTACCTGTGTAGAACAGGATACGCTCAGATGTTGTTGTCTTACCGGCATCGATGTGAGCCATGATACCGATGTTACGAGTCAAATGCAAATCGTGCTTAGCCATTTCTTTTCCTCCTTAAATTAAATTAGAAACGGAAATGTGCGAATGCACGGTTAGCCTCGGCCATGCGGTGCATATCCTC
>JAEEGH010016864.1_pt1 | contig 15664 bp, 22 predicted proteins | sample 9134181 | NCBI WGS metagenome assembly JAEEGH01 (sample SAMN16246544, study PRJNA631951) | gut metagenome | biome: gut microbiome; feature: rumen; material: DP-attached | host: Bos | place: Iran: Karaj | collected 2018-10 | reverse complement strand
GGCGTAAAGACTTTACGCCTCTTTGGCTCGGTCTCCCGTGGTGAGCAGCAAGAAGGCAGCGACGTGGACGTTTGTGTGGATATGGAACCAAGAATTTTTTTGGTAGTTCGCCTTCAAAGATTTCTCGAGCAACTGTTGATGTGTCCAGTCGATGTCATTAGGATGCACAAGCATATAAACCCCTTTCTCCTAAAGAATATCAACCGCGATGGAATTTACGTCATTGGAGAAGCGTGAACGCATTAAATATACGCTTGAGCAAATCAACACGGCTATCAATCAGTTGAAAGAGTGGAACGCTGACGTAGAGAATGCAGATGATTTCTACCTTTCGTCTTCTGGAATGCAGAAATTGGCTGCCAACTGTATGCTCATAGAGGCCATTGGCGAGGGTATCAAGCAGGTTGACGAACACTCAAAAGGCCAACTACTGCCTGAGCGTCCAGAAATTCCTTGGAAGGATGTCATCGGTATGAGAAACCGAGTAGCTCACGGCTATTTCGAGGTTGATGCTGAAATGGTGCTCGCCACCATCAAGAACGACCTCGACTCCCTGCAAGATGCTATAGTCTATTTCCTTGATACGATTTAGCATCCCTCTCATCTCCACTGCCCCGCCGGTGGTTGCTACACATTATTAATATTATAAACTTACAGATCAGCGCTTCTGTTCGTACTTTGACATAAGATTTGAGCTTTTGCTCTTGTTCTTGTGACTCGAATACCGCCAAATCATTCGCACAAAGAGAGCAAGCAGTTGAAGGTTCACGTCGTTAGGCGTGGACTATTCATGCTTGTTTTTGTGCATGGTCGCTTGGCGGTAACCAGAGTCTCGATAAGCATCGAATGGTTCCGCCTTTTTTTATTGAGGGTTTACAGAATGAGAAATAAACTTATTTTTAGGAATGATGAAGAGTTAAATGCAGCACTTGATAATATCTATGAAACCTATAGTAAACCTCCACAAAAAAGTGAATATATATTTGTTGGCGTATGGCTTGAATTATTGCCATTATTGGGAATAATAGCATACCTGTGTGACATTTCTTGGTTGTTCTATACTATAGGGGGAATAGTTGCACTTACAGAAGTTGTTTTCCTTTTTACAGGAGCATTGCGATGTTTAGGGCCTGTGTTACTTATTGTATCATGTGTAATTGGATATAGCCTAACTAAATCATTATTATATGGGGTTTTGTTGGGTTCTTGTATTACAGGAACTTTATTAGGTGTATTGTTCATTAAAGATCTGTTTTCTCAATCTTCGGGCTGTTCCACGACTACGGAGGAAAAGTCGGACTTGTAACCCTACTGACGGGATGATTAGGGTTACATGCCTTCTGAGTATGGGTTACATTCCCGACCGACGGGATGTTCTGCTCTTGCGGACGTTCCGTCGGATTTGCAATCCGACGGCAGCGAATATTAGCATTTGTAATGCGAAAGTACGGATTGCAAATCCATATATTCGCTGCGGTCAGGATTGCAAATCCTGCCAAACAAGTCGGCGTCCTCTATCGCGTCTATCAGACCTTCCCGCCAGTCTGCGGCATCCTCTATCGCGTCCGTTAGCCCCTCCAGCATATTTGCGAAAGGCAAATATAGCATGAATAATGATTATTAGGCAAATTAAAGCATAAAAAATTTGGCGGTTGTTCATTAATTGATTAACTTTGCACCGTCTATATACTATATGGATGGAAAAACTTCGCACGATAAAGCTTTATAAGAACTACTACAAAGAGTTCTATGTGGCGCAGTCCAAGACGGTGCGCGATAAGATTAACTCTGTTCTGAAGCTTGTGGAATCGCAAAGAATCATACCAAAGAAATTCTTCAGGATTATCGAAGGGACGGATGGGATTTATGAAATCAGAGTGGGGATAGAAAGCAATATATATCGAGTGTTCTGCTGTTTTGACGATGGCGCGATAGTCGTACTGTTTCATGGTATTCAGAAAAAGAGCCAAAAGACACCACCTAAAGAAATTAAACGTGCAGAAGCAATCAAGAAGGAGTATTTTAAAAACAAAGAGGTAAAATAATGGACGCAAAGAAAAAAGAAGCAATAATGGAGTGCAGCAGCTTTGAGGAGTTGCTTAATGCAGAGTATGGTGAGCGTGGAACGGAAACTCGTGAAGCCTTTGAGGCAGAGGCAGAGACATTCTGCTTGGCTGAATGTTTGAAAGAACAGCGCCGTCTTGCTGGACTTACGCAAGAGCAGCTTGCCACAAAGATTGGCACCAAGAAGAGTTATATATCGAAGATAGAGAATGGCCACGCCGACGTTCAGCTCTCCACCCTCTTCCGCATCTTTTCCGGGTTGGGAAGACGTATTTCGCTTACTGTGTTATAGAATGAGTAACAGAACGACCACCCACCCAGGAGACGTACTGAAAGAGGAATTGGAGGCACGAGGTATCTCTCAAAAGAAGTTCTCCGAACTGATAAGCGTTCCATACACCCAACTCAACGAGATTCTTAACGGCAAACGGCCCGTCACAACCGACTTCGCTCTGATGATGGAGGCTGCCCTTGGCATCAATCCAGAGATGCTAACCAACATGCAGATGCGCTATAATATGTCGGTGGCTCGTCAGAAGAAAAGTCTCCTCGACAGGCTTGTTGACATCAAACGCGCATGCGCTGCAGTGTTTTAGGATGGAAAAACCGACAACCAGCAAGGAATATGACGAGACGAAGACCCGCGCCCAAATCACCTCTTATCGCTTCAGGCATCTGAGTCTTCACATCATGATTAAAAGCTTGCCCAAGGACGGTGCCTTGAGCAAGCTTAACTGATGGGTTTCGCTTCAGTTTAGTTCTCGAACGGGTTCTCTGTGGGATAGAAGTTGCCCTTCGGGAAGTTGTAGTCGATTTCCTCGACCTCCACGCCCATGTACTTCAGCACCTCCCAGAGATACTTTCCGGCGTGGTCGAACATCACGGCAGCGTGGTGCGGATAGTGCTTCTCGATGAGGACGTGACGGTAGAAGCGGCTCATGTTCTTGATGCCGAAAATGCCGATGCTGCCGAAGGAGCGGGTTGCCACGGGCAGAATTTCGCCCTGGGCGATGTAGGCGCGCAGCTTGGTGTCGGCGGTCGACTGCAGGCGGTAGACGGTAGCCTTGCCGGGCTTCAGGTCGCCCTCCAGTGTGCCGTTGGTCACCTCTACGGGCAGCGCGCGGGCCATGATGCGCTGGAAGCACATCTGGCAGCTGCAAACCTTCGACGAAGCGGTGTTGCCGCAGTGGAAGCCCATGAAAATTTCCTTGTCGGTGTATTCGTCGCAGAGGAACTTCTTGCCCTTGATGCTCTCCTCGTACATGTCGGCAGGCACGGAGTTGTTGATGTCGAGCAGCGTCACGGCATCGTCGGTGATGCAGGTGCCGATGAACTCTGACAGGGCGCCGTAGATGTCGACCTCGCAGGCCACGGGGATGCCACGGCCCGTCAGGCGGCTGTTCACATAGCAGGGCACGAAGCCGAACATGGTCTGGAAGGCAGGCCAGCACTTGTTGGCCATGGCCACATACTTGCGCGAGCCCTTGTGAGCCTCAATCCAGTCGGTCAGCGTCAGCTCGTACTGGGCCAGCTTCGGCAGCACGCTGGGAATCTTGTTGCCGGCACCCAGCTCGGCGGCCATGTCCTTCACCACGTCGTCGATGCGCGGGTCGCCCTGGTGCTTCTGGAAAGCCTCGAGCAGATCCAGCTCCGAGTTCTCCTCAATCTCTACGTCGAGGTCATAGAGGGCGCGGATGGGCGCGTTGCAGGCCAGGAAGTTGTTGGGACGGGGGCCGAAGCTGATGATCTTCAGGTTCTGCAGGCCGACGATGGCACGTGCGATGGGTATGAACTCATGAATCAGCTCGGCGCAGTGGGCAGCGTCGCCCACGGGATTCTCGGGGATATAGGCGCGGGTCTTGCGCAGAGCCAGGGCATGGCTGGCGTTGAGCATGCCGCAGTAAGCGTCGCCGCGACCGTCAATCAGGTCGTTCTGCGTCTCCTCGGCGGCAGCGCAGAACATGGTGGGGCCTTGGAACCAGTCGGCAATCATGGTCTCGGAAATCTCGGGGCCGAAGTTGCCCAGATAGACCACGAGGGCATTGCATCCGGCCTTCTTCACGTCTTCCAGTGCCTGCTGGGCGTGAATCTCGCTCTCCACGATGCAGATGGGGCACTCGTAGACGCCATCCTTGCCGAACTTCTTTTCATACTCGGCAATCACGGCCTTGCGGCGGTTCACTGCCAGTGACTCGGGGAAACAGTCGCGGCTCACGGCCACGACACCAATCTTCATTTCTGGTACGTTTTTCATCTGTTTTGTTAGTTTATGGGTTTATGAATAGTTTTCATGCTGCAAAGATAATCATTTTTTTTTATTTAGCAAATATATTTCATACTCTTTATACAACTATATATATCATTTAGGTTGGCAATGATATAGCAGTTGGCCCAGGAATCCTTCTCCGGCGGTAGCCGCTCCCCTCTTGAACCCTGCCCTTACGGGGAGGGGCAGGGGTGGGGTCTCTAATATCCTCAACGAATCTCTTATCGTTTGTTCTTCTCGGCGAAAAAAGTTACAGACCCCACCCCTACCCCTCCCCTTGAAGGGAGGGGAGTGCCATCCGGCTTGCTCTCCGGCGGCATGCAGAAAAGTAATTCCTGGGTCAACTGCTATATTATTGCCCTATTTTTTCAATGATATCTTTATATGGAAAGATAATACCATAATTATACTTAGAGGCCTCATCGGACAAAGTTTCTACGTATTGAAATCCTTCATTGATTTTTCTTATAATCGTCCAAGGAGAATGAACTACCATCTATGATTCCTTTAATATATCCATGATTATTTCTTTCCCAGAACATATTTACATATTCTTCCCATGGCAGATGCGAATAACTGTCTTCAGACCATTGCAGCACGTCAATGAGGTTGTCTTTTATACAGAAATAGATTTCAAACAAATTGTTGACAAGATAGAAAACAAAATCATAATTCTCATTGAATAAGATCTTGGCAAGTATCTTCTCGTTTTCATCTATAGGGCTAGAGAAAACTTTGTATAGATGTCTGGCATCGCCTGTAGCAAGCAGATGTCCTGATGAATCGGTTACGAGGGTTTGTGTCCGCATGTAATACCTCTTCTTAGACAAAATGCTTTTCCCAGAAAGGTGGTAGTAGCCATATCTCACTTTTCCGAGAAAAGAATGGTCGATATAATCTTTTCTTGCAAGGAATGGGGTATCCAAATAACATTCTAAAAGATTGAATTGCCTGATTCCTTTTTCTTTTTTCAGCTGTGGCATTTTTTTTGTCAGTTTGGAAATTCTGTTTTCCAAGTTTACGATATCAGTTTTCCCTTCTTTTTTATTGAAATAATCCAGGAACCTACTCATGTAGGTATCACTTTGCTGGGCCAAAGCAAAATTGGCATGAAACAAAAGACTCAAAACGAAAAATATATACTTCATCATAGTTCTAAGGGAATATATGAAAGATGTTAAGCGCATTACGGATGTCTTTCCCGCTAATTCTAACATAATTACGTCTCATAGGATCCATTACATAGAAATAATACCTGGTCTTTGGTATTCCGTTTATTTTGGTTATAGTCTGGCGAATAGCCCGTTGAAGAACTACACTATGGCCAATATCACCGCCAGTATTAAGATTAACGGCTACTTTTCCTCCTCTGTTCATGTGATAAACTGCTAGAGAAACTGATTTATCATTTTGAAATCTGCTGGGGCATTCTATCTATTATCATATTGCAATTCTTCTGTTCTCCACCATATCCCGAACTCTGTTCAAGAAATTCCCTTCCATAGAAAAATCCTTGTATTTTTGAGCCCACTTTTCTGTTATCAGTGAACAAAATAGACTATCATGGTCTTTGAGGACAGGAGGATGTACAGGACTTACGAAATAACTTATAATAGGTGTCAAATAATAATATAGAAACACTATGTTATTTGTTTTGCAGCACTTGTAAATTATCCACACCCAACACTCATTTTTATACGCGTATGGCAGATATCCTCGAAGATAATCCTCCAGTTCTTCTTGGTTTTCCACTTCAATGTTCACTAAATGGTTTGAGCAGTCATCAGCCATGCAAAAGCCGCTCCTGTTTATATGGAAAAGTAACTGTTTCATAACAATAACACTTAGTTGACATAAATCGGTGCAAAGATAAGAAAAAGAAACACAACTTCCAAATTATGGATATATTTTTTTCATCGAATCTCGCTTGTCGGATTACAAATCCTGGTTCTCATTGCTGGTTGATTGCAAATCCGCCAGAACAGGTACCACACCTTCCTGCTACTCCCATAGGCTCTTGTCTACATTAATCTGGAAATCCATAGACCGCAGATCTTGATTACTGTACGTATGGACGTAGGTCTTGACGGAATCCTGCAGGTTTTCGTCAATGACTTCTCCGATAGTCTTATCACCCATGAATTTCTCGGCGACGGCTACAGTACTCAAATTCATATTCTCCGTGTTTTATTTTATAAATTACCTCTGTGTACGGGAAAACATAGCCGTATTCATATTTCTTCTGTTCTTCCGTTAACTCCACATGTATATATGGCCCATTTATTGACCATATATACCAGCCTTTACCAAGAAGCTTAAAGCGTATAGCATCTGTTGCACCAATGCTTTTGTGCCTTCCTACTTTATACCATGCTTTCTCCCAGTATCCAACGCGGATGAATGTATGTGTATAGAAGGCCACATCGTCATTTACTATTTCATCCATATCAGGAACATAATCCATAGGATAGTGCCGCTTGAAGACACGTATCACTTCACTATTCAATTGGCTCCTGTCCCGAGCCACATATTGGAAGAAGCATTTGTATTGGTTATCAACCTCAACGCACACTACACTGCCTATAGTAAATACTGTTCGCTTTTCTTTGCTTACATTCATCATTCAATCGTCAATCATATTAATGTAATGACCTGTTTTTATTTTTGCAATGATGTCTTTATATGGAAAAATAAAACCAATATTATACTTGGCAATCTCATCTGACAAAGTTTCTACGTGTTGAAATTCTTCATTGATTTTCCACACTTTCCAGCACTTTTTTCCTTTCCATCCTTTTAATCTGAACATGATATTTTCGACATCACCTTTTTGGGGACTGTTTCCAATTTTGTACCACACATTATCCTCAAGGCCAAACCTGATGATTGTATGGGAGTAAAAAGAAACTTCATCTTGAACAATGTCATCAGGATTCGGAATATAATCCAGCGGATACCGTTTCTTGAAGACTCTTATCACCTGTCCATTCAGTTGCGTTTTATCATAAGCTACAAACTGGAAATAGCATTTATAGCTGTCATCAATTTCTACACAAAAGATGTTTCCGACTCTTGCAATAACCTTTTTAATCATCGTTTAAAATTTTATGAAATATAATTCCATAATTGTTCCAATAACCGTGGTGCTATGGAGTTTATTCTATTGAAAAGTTGACCGTCATCTTATCTAACTTATATGTGTTTATCAAATTCTGCTCCTGTAACTCTTCTTTGAATGATATTCTTCATAGTGCTAAGTGACTTTTCCTGATAGTGTTTTCAATTTCTAATTCATTTATTATGTGTTTGATATTTCCAGGACATATACTTATGGGATTTGTTTTGGTAATTACAAAATCAGTATAGGCAACGACCAAGTAAGCAACACTATTATTGTGTATGTCATTAACAACAAAATCCAATAACTTCTCTATAGATGAATATGATAAGCCCGCTACATTAAGTTCAATGAAATCTTCTTGTTTCAATCTGCATAATAGTAGATTCATCAAACGAACTTCACCGCCTTCCAATTTGTCAATATCCTTTTGAGAAATCCTGCCATTATTATAAGGAAACAAACCTAACCCTTGAAAGGTTTCTATATTTTCATTTATTAATCGAATGTCTTTCTTGCTGCAATTATAGGCTTCACATTTTAACCAACAAGGATCTTTGAAGCACTTTATAATGTCTTTATTACTATTGACGAACCTTACGTTTTCGCTTTTGGGTGTTGGAGCAAAAACAAACAATGCCTCTCCATATTTAATGGAAGAAATACTCGTTAATGAGGATTCCTCAAGTTGAGATAAAACACAATAACTACGGTTCCCGAAAGAATCTCCGTGTCGGTTGGAGGGGACGACCTGTGAGATACGGTTTCCCGCACTGTCGTATATGTATTGTACTACGCTCTGGGAAAGGCTCATTTGCGGAATCATGAAGGCAATGGCAACTGCTGAAAGAAGTTTTAAGTATCTTGCGGTCATAAATGTGTGTTTTTTAGAGGTTTATTGAGTATGATGTAAACAAATACCTTGCAAAGGTACGAAAAAAAGTGAAAATGGCCAAGATTTAGAACCAACTTTTTGAAAGGGAGGTGGAGGCTTTGGAGCCTCCATGCCTCCCGCAAGAGATTGTTTTACGGCTATAGCTCTATATATCCGTAGAAATAGTAATTGCAGCCATTTGGACGCAACACTATCTGATACTCGCCAGAGAGCCGCAACGGCAGTGCGTACGCGCGCAAGAGGATGTTCCCGTCACTTCGCCAGTATCTTCCTTCCCTTCTGGATGTACACGCCCTTGGAGTTACCGTTCATGGTGCGCCCGTCTAAGCGGTATCTCTTTTCTGATTTGGCGGTATTGACGCCAGTGGGGACATCGGAGATACCTGTGGAGACCTTCTTGACCACAACAATATTGAACAGGCTCCAGCCCTCAGCACTCGCATAGTTTGCGAATGCCTCGCCTGCACAGTCTGCATCCACGTCTATCTCCAGTGTGTAGAGCTCGGGATTGTCAAAGCAACCTTCCCCGTATGCCGGTGGCATAACCGCCCTGACGGTCACCTTGCTCAGGCTTTCACAGCCGTTAAAGGCATTTACCTCGATTCTTTTCAGCGTTGAAGGGATGTAGACGTTCTTCAGACTACTGCAGCCGGAGAAAGCGATGGGGCCGATAATCTCCGTCCCCTCTGAAATCACCACGTCGGTCAGCTCGCGGCAGCCAAGAAGACAAGCAGGCTCCAACGTCTTTACGCTCATAGGCAGAATAATGCTTTTCAGACTTGCACTGGAAATAAATAAGGAATGGCCAAAGACATCATCCTCCGTGTTGAAGCACTCCACAGTGGGAATGTCAGAACGGGGAGAAGGGGTAACGAGATAAGGACTGCCACCAGCCACAATCCTTACGTCCGACAGGTCGAGCACCTGCACACCCTCATCGGCACTCAGCGTTCCTGGAACGGGGTAAGCCTCATTGTCGGCACTGATCAGCTGACGCAGATAGGCAATGTCGGTGCCGTTCAGCTCGCCGGTTATCTTCAGGTCGCGTGACTCCTTGATTGGCTGGATAAGGCCGCCTTCTTCAATGGCTGCCTGCAGCATGCCTGCCTCGGACACAATGACCTCAACTGTTTCCGCCTGTGCCAGCACAGGAAGGAAAAGGAATAAAGATAAAAACTTTTTCATAATCGTTTGTTGTTAAGTTGTTGGGTTAATGTAATTGTAATAATGGGAATAAATCTTGAGAAGTGCAGATAATATGCAGGAAATCAGGAAAAATAGATGCAAGGAGGCTACCTTACAGACACTTTCCTACTATAAATGCGGCTGTTGATGATACAGGTTACAATGTAGCTACCCTTGCCGGGCAGACGGGCTGTCATCTGGTATTGTCCGTTTTCCAGCTGACTGCCAGCGAAAATCTCCTCTACAAGACGACCGTTGAGCGTGGTAACATTTAGATGCACCTTGGATGTGCTCTCAAGCGCCAATTTGATATCAACATCAAATCCTCTAACATCTACATTGAAGCAATCGGAATCAGTACTGAAAGTGACTCCCTCTTTCGCGTTTTTCTGTGCAGGCAAATCGCTGTCTGCAAGTAGGCTTTTTACGAACAGCGTCGTATTCGACTGGAGCGTGCGGCGCAGGGGCAGTCCATCCTTTGTTATCCTGTGGTTCTTAATGTAATTCCTCATCTGCTCAAAATGACTGGGATAGGCAGGAATAAGGATGTCGCCAATAAGTTTTGTAGCCATGATGTCGCCCTTGTCCAGCCTTAAGTAAATCAATGGCATTACTGACGGATGGCTCTTGCAGAAAGACTGAAGTGCCTGATAGCTCTTTTCTGACGAAAGCTTATCAAGGCTGCTGATGGGAGAATGTATGAATATATCGTTGGCAATGTCATACAAGTTGATAAACTCAGACTCATCAGATATGGCAATTGCATCAGCCATTTTGCTGATAGTTGCAAGTTCATAGGCCGTAAACTGTATGTTCTCAAAAACAGAAGGGATAAACTCCGTTGTGTCAGGAAGTAATGATTGTGCCAGCATTTCATCTTCTGACATCTCAGACGGACTCGATATCCCAATTTTAAAATATGACAAGCATATCTCCCCATATCCGTCATTGACATAGGCAGGATTTGTATGAAGGGAGTTACGGGGATGGAAAAAGCGCTCCAAAGAACCAGCCTTGCTCTCCCAGGCAAACCCTAAAGCATAGGGATTGCTCAGAGTTGAGACGGAAGCATGGGTAAATGTGGTGTCTTGCACATCGTATTCCGCCCACAGGTCAATGACAGGGTCTTGCATAATAGTTCCACCATAGCGATAGCGGTTGCGACTTGCAAAGTAATTGTCGAATGCCACCAGTGGAATGGCATTGTAATAATCAGATGAAGGATGGGGTGGCCACTCCCAATGATCCCATTCACCGCCAGCCCAGGAGATACAATTATAGACAGTTGACATAGGGGCAGAAATAATCCCGTCATACTGTTTAAGATTATGAAAAAATTGTTGGGTATAGCTGGGCACATCCTTACAGCCTAAATAAAGACTTGACAAACCATAGAGCGGACTTGTGGGGGGAATGCTTGGAGTGTTCATCGTGACAATGACTCCACTGGTAGCATTAGTGTATGTTTTGTGAACCCTTGAACTTCCGCCCCATGAATAGTCACTGGTGCCTAGATAATCATCATTGTATGCGACAATTGTACCTGGATCCGACCCTGCTACAACGTAAAGCTGTGTGTCCATGAAAGAATTACAGGTAAAAGTGTTGTATGGCTGGTCCGTGCCTTGCGAATAAGAATAATAGTTGTTGCATACTGGTGTGTTATATGTATCCATTCCCAGAATAACCGTACAACTATCAGTGTTCACACCTGATGTGACAACAAGAAAAACATAGTTGCCCGCTGAAGGAATGTTGAGCATCAATTCTCCCGCAGTACCATTATGGGGCACTACAGCTGTCTTGAATGACTGTGAATATAATCCAGGGTTTCTTTCAAAAAAGACATAAGCATAGCATATCTCACTATTGCTTTTTACATAATAACGGTAAGAATTCTGTGGTGTCAGGTACTTTGTCTCATGAAAGGTATTGCCAATATAAGTGCCAATGTACGCCGTAAGGTCATAGGGAGGGTTGTTCGCATCCCCTGTTTGGGGCGTGATGACCCAACTCTGAGCGTGAGTCAAGATTGCGAAGAAACACATCGCTACTACGATGAAATGAACTTTTTTCATAGCTGTTTGGTTTTAAATGGTGAGAAAATATAAGAAAGGAGGGGGGAGGCACTATGGCCTCCTAACCTCCAAAGAATGATTGTCTTACAGTTATAGTTCTATATATCCGTAGAAATAGTAATTGCAGCCATCAGGACGCAACACTATCTGATACTCGCCAGAGAGCCACAAGGGCAGGATGACAGAAGAAGCCGTAGAGGGCACCTCAAGTGAAAAAACCACATCGTCCTCAATAAGAAGTAATGTAAAGGTAGGATGTATCCCTGTGAAGGTAATCTCATGGTCATCAAGCCACACCTGTGGTACAAGTACAGGGCCTTTATCTTGGCCAGGAATACCAGGAATAATTTCATCATATCCAACGGTAAGAGATAACTGATGGGGAATTCCCCATGAATAAGAGTTTGTACCCCCTACTAAGAGAAAAAAGACTGCTAGCAATAAGAGCCTAGCTTTTGACAAAAGAATTGGTTTGTTCATAATAATGTACTTTTAGTGAATAAAGAAAATGACTTGACAAAAGTACAAATAAACAAAATGTAAACCAAAACTATTGCATGAAAAGAATTTCCAATAATTTCCAAAAAAGGAATAAACTTATTGGCTAATAGCGACTTACCAATAGTTTCCAAGAGGATTCATCAGACCCAATCTGATTGCTAAAGGATGTCTTGCAAGCGTTTAACCAGTTCTTTTCCACTACCATTCTCCTGGAAAACACGTAAAAGGACATTCCTGCTGAGTTTTGATATTCTTGATTGGCTAATATCCATCAAGGCGGCAGTTTCCTTCAAACCAACATGCAGACGAAGCAGATAACACAGTCGGCGACCTTCTATGCGAAGGGAAGACTGACGGGATGTGATGAGATTGTAAAAGCCGGGTAGCGCGGTTTTCACGAGTTTCTCTATTGATTGCCATTCAGAAGAGGATAAGGACTCGCAACTTTTTACTTTTGATTGAAGCATCTGATAGACGGGGGAATCTTCCAATCGTGCGTCTACTTCTTGATTGCTTAATATCGAGTCCTCATGGCGTTTCATCAGTTCTTTCCTCAACTGCGTGAGAATAGTATTTGCTTCATCGATTTGCTGAGTTAATACTTCATTCTGTTGTTGTACAGCAGAAAGTTCAAATGATCTTTGTGTAATCTCTTCTTTGGCCAAAGCCTCAAAGATAGACTTTTGTTTTTTCAATTCTTGAAGCATGTGGGATGTTTGCGCCAACTCCCATACTTTTCTGCTATATATTTCTGCTGATTTGCGTCGTTTCTTTGCTAATAGAACCCATGCTATACCCACCAATATCAATAAGAGAAACATTACAATATACAAACGATCTTTCTGTAACTTTTCATAATTTGCTCGTAGGTGTTCTTGGTTGGCAATCTCCTGATGTCGGGCATAATTATGTAAGGCAGCCATGCGTTCCACCTCTATAGTGCTCATACGGGTAATGATACTGTCTAGCATATCATAGCTGTAGAAAGAATACTTGATGGCTGAATCAAGTCGGTGTGTTTGATGATAGACATGCGAAAGGCCATAGGAAGCCATCTGTTGGTTATCTAAATCTAATCCATTTTCTAATTCCTTCCGAAAGTAGTATTCGGCAGAATCTGTTTGGTTCTTCTGTAAATAATACATTCCTATATAATAATAGCACACCTCACGTCCTTTCTCAATGATTCCTTCACTATCAAAATAACCGGATAGATTTTTAAGAATATCAATGTATGTTTTTGCCTTTTTTAAATCTCCCTTAATTACAAGAGCTTTAATCGGAAGAATACAGTATTTAGCAGCGGCCTCTATGCCAAAAGAATTATGTAACAGATTGAAGAGAATATCAAAAGTTGAAATCACTTTGTTGTAATGCTTTAGTCGATTATAAGCAGCTATTTTATGCGCTACCTCATTCAGTACCTGTAGTGTATCGCAATCTTTCCACGCAAAATGTTCAGACTTATCGCATGCTATAAGATAGTCTGTCATCAGGTTTTGCCAATAGAACACATCTGCCATCTGCCCATATACTCTACTTAACGTGTGGTAGTCACATTCCAAAGATGTGGTGTCGGCACAATCGGCGGCATTGAGGTAGGCATTGAGGGCGGCGGGAGCCTCGCCCATGTCGGCGTAGGTGCGGCCGAGGACATAATGGGCGCGCATGCGCTCGTTAGCGTCGCCGTGGCGGTCGAAATACTTGGTGAGCTGCTCGGCCAGCGTGTCGTTCTGCATCACGCTGTCGGCACGGTTCATCCGCTCCAGCTCTTCAAGCTGCCGGAGCATCTCCTCGTGGCTCTCGCCGCAGGCGGCAAGCAGCAGGAGCAACACGAAGGAAAAAACACCGTAACGTAACATTGTCTGCCGTCTATTTGTCCTTATATCCTTATGTCCTTATGTTCTTATGTCTTTATCTCTTTATGTCCTTATGTCCTTATGTCCTTATGTCCAATTGCCCTTATGTCCTTATGTCCTTATGTCCAATTGTCCTTTTGTTCTTATGTCAATCACACCGTCCAGCGCTCTATCCGGCAGCTGTGGGTCTTCGCCTCGCGGTCGTAGCTGATGCCGCAGAGCAGGATGTCGCCCGTGTAGTCGGCCACCTTCTCAGGGTAGTGCTTTTCCTTGATCTGTGAGATGGCCGTACCGACGGCTTTGTCGTACTTCAGCTCGATGACCATGGCTATCAGTCCCGACTTGTCGACGTACTCGCTGTTGCGGGCTCTCTGGAACCCTGCGCTCCCGATGTTGATGTATGTTCCCATCTTGTTCCGATTTACGATTTCGATGCCCCTAAATGACTAAAGTTAGATCCTCCACCCCTGCTTGAAGATTTTGTCCGCTTAAGGACAAACTCGCCCCTCTTGAACCCTGCCCTGACGTGGAGAGGCAGGGGTGGGGTCTGTATTGTCATTATTCATGTTTGCTTTCGTTTAACGAGAAGTCCGCTGCAAAAATAAGCAAAAAAAAGCGAAACGCCAAATTATCCGTGAAAAAAAGTAGAGAAAGGCGGTGGGGTCCCCCACTTTGCTGAACAATAAAAGGGTGCATCAAAACGATGCACCCTAGTTCTAAGTCTGTAGCCTGCGGCATGAAGCCTGCAGTCTGTAGTCTACTTTACTTTCTCCACGATGGCCTTGAATGCCTCAGGGTTGTTGAGGGCGAGGTCGGCAAGCACCTTGCGGTTGATTTCGATGCCGGCTTTTGTCAGGGCACCCATCAGCTTCGAGTAGCTGATGCCCTCCATACGGGCGGCGGCGTTGATACGCTGAATCCACAGGGCGCGGAAGTTGCGCTTCTTGTTGCGACGGTCGCGGTAGGCGTATGTCAGACCCTTCTCCCATGTGTTCTTGGCTACTGTCCAAACATTCTTGCGGGCTCCGAAGTAGCCACGGGTGAGCTTCAGAATTCTCTTGCGCTTTGCTCTTGATGCAACGTGATTTACTGATCTTGGCATAGTTTCTCAAGTTTTTTAATGTTCGACAATAGGTTTGATTAGCGGAGACACAACAGGTCGCGTACCTGCTTCATGTTGGTCTTGTCTACAATCTCGTAGCCCACCAAGTTGCGCTTCTGCTTCTTGGTCTTCTTGGTCAGAATGTGGCTGTGGTAAGCGTGATGTCTCTTAACCTTACCTGTTCCGGTGAACGAGAATCTCTTCTTGGCGCCGGAGTTTGTCTTTACTTTTGGCATTTTTTTTAACTTTTAAATTTTTAATATGATAATTTATTGAGGCGGCTACGCATATACCGGGCGCGCCGCCCTTTCTTCTATTCTTCTGCCTCGGTGAGCTTTTTCAGCGCATCGGCACTGATCTTTGCATTGGCCAGCAGACCGCCGTTGGCAGGTGTGTCCACGTCTATCTCGGCGTTTTGCGGTTTCTGCTGCTTGCTGGTCTCTTTCTGCTCGGCTTCAGCGGCTTCGCGGTCGCGTGCCTGCTGGCTCTTCTTCTGTGCTCCGGCTTTCTTTGGCGCCAGATAGAGGAACATCTTCTTGCCTTCGAGCGAGGGCATCGACTCTACCTTGCCCACCTCTTCCAGGTCGTTGGCAAAA
>JAEEGH010016855.1_pt1 | contig 15669 bp, 14 predicted proteins | sample 9134181 | NCBI WGS metagenome assembly JAEEGH01 (sample SAMN16246544, study PRJNA631951) | gut metagenome | biome: gut microbiome; feature: rumen; material: DP-attached | host: Bos | place: Iran: Karaj | collected 2018-10 | reverse complement strand
CTCAAACAGCTCCGTGACGACCCCGAATTTGTGATTCGGAAGCTCGCCGTCAAGAATTTCGATGCCCGTGCGATCGTGGAAAAGGTGATCGCCCTGGACGACAACCGCAAGGCCCTCCAGACCGAATCTGACGCCCTGCTCGCCCAGCAGAAGAAGGCTGCAGCCGAGATCGGTGCCCTGATGAAGCAGGGCCGCAGGGAGGATGCCGAGGCCGCGAAGGCCGAAGTCGCCGCCCTCAAGTCCCGTTCCACCGACCTGCTCCGGCAGGCCGACGAGAACAATGCCGAACTGCAAGCGCAGCTCGTTCTCCTTCCGAACCTCCCCTGCGACCTGGTCCCGGAAGGAAAAGGTGCCGAGGATAATCTGGTCGTGAAGATGGGCGGTGAGGATCCGGTCCTTCCGGAGAACGCCCTTCCTCACTGGGAACTCGCGAAGAAATACGACATCATCGACTTCGACCTCGGAGTTAAGATCACCGGCGCCGGTTTCCCTGTCTACAAAGGCAAGGGCGCTAAGCTCCAGAGGGCTCTGATCAACTTCTTCCTCGACTGCAACACCGCAGCCGGATACCAGGAGGTTGAGCCGCCCGTAATGGTCAACAAAGATTCCGGTTTCGGTACGGGTCAGCTCCCCGACAAGGAGGGCCAGATGTACCACGCCGAAGTCGACGATTTCTATATGGTCCCGACCGCCGAGGTCCCCGTCACCAACATCTTCCGTGACGTCATCCTCGGAGCGGACGAGATCCCCCAGCGCCTTACCGCTTATACCCCGTGCTTCCGCCGTGAGGCCGGATCATACGGAAAGGACGTCCGCGGACTCAACCGTCTCCATCAGTTCGACAAGGTCGAGATCGTCCGCGTCGAGAAGCCCGAAGACAGCTACAAGGCCCTCGATGAGATGGTTGCCCATGTAGAATCGATAGTCAACAAACTCGGCCTTAAGTACAGGATCCTCCGTCTCTGCGGCGGCGACATGTCCTTTACCTCCGCCATCACCTACGATTTCGAACTCTGGAGCGCCGCTCAGGGCCGCTGGCTCGAGATATCTTCGGTCAGCAACTTCGAAACCTATCAGGCCAACCGTCTCCATCTGCGTTATCGCGACGCAGACGGCAAGACCCAGCTGGCCCACACTCTCAACGGCAGCTCGCTCGCGCTTCCGCGTGTAGTCGCAGCGCTCCTCGAAGACAACCAGACCCCGGACGGCATCATCATCCCCGAGGTTCTGCGCCCGTATACAGGCTTCGACAAGATTGACTAAGATAGGAACCATACTCGGAATAGATCCCGGAACCAACCTGCTTGGTTTCGGGGTCGTCCGTATTGGCGAGGACAACAAACCCGAGTACGTCGAGATGGGCGTGCTCGACATCCGTAAGGAGACTGATCCTTACGCGAAACTCGCCCGTATCAGCGAGTTCGTAGGCGGGCTTTGCGAACGCTACAAGCCCGACCATATGGCGATCGAATCGCCCTTCCTTGATAAGAACGCCCAGGTCATCTTCAAACTGGGCAGGGCGCAGGGCGCTGCGATGGTCGCAGCCGCCTCCCACGGCGTCCAGATTACAGAATACGCCCCCCGAAAAGCCAAGATCGCAATATGCGGAAACGGCTCCGCCTCTAAGGAGCAGGTAAGTACTATGGTACAGAAAACCCTTGGCATAAAAATTGATGCGAAGCATCTCGACGCAACGGACGCGCTGGCGATAGCTATGTGTCATTATTACCAGCTTTCGAGCCCGCTTACCAGCATTAAAGGCGGCGATTCGTGGGCCAAATTTATTAAGGAAAACCCTGACAGGGTAAAGTAGTTACTCCAACAAGAAGGTTATGAATCTGAACCTTAGAGCCGCAGTTCTCCTGCTTTTCGCAGGCGTTGCCGCGCACGCGCAGGCCTATCAGGTAAAGGCCGTTCTCAAAGATTCGCAGTCCGGAGAAGCAGTCAGTTTCGCTACTGTCTCGCTCCACAATCCCGCAAACGACAAGGGAGTTGCATACGAGCTCAGCGAAGAAGACGGTAAAGTAACCCTTACCGGAATAAAGAACGGTAAATACATCTTCCGTTCGGAACTCCTCGGCTACAAGAAATACGAGAAAAACATCGAAATCAAAGACGCAGATCTCGACCTCGGAGAAGTCAAGATGAGCCCCGACGCTACCCAGCTGGAAGCTGCGAAGATTACCGACCGCGGAAACCCTATCCAGATGAAGCGCGACACTATCGCCTTTACCGCCTCTACCTTCAAGACTACAGACAACGATATGCTCGAGGACCTTCTGAAGAAGATCCCCGGGATGGAGATTTCCGAAGACGGAACAATCACACATAACGGAAAGGAAATCAGCAAGATAACAATCGACGGAAAGACCTTCTTCCTGAACGATCCTCAGATCGCTACCAAGAACCTTCCCGCTAAGGTTATCGATAAACTCAAGGTTATCGAGAAGAAGTCTGACCAGGCAGAATTTACGGGAATCGACGACGGCGAGGAGGAAACTATCCTCGATCTCAGCGTCAAACCCGGAATGATGAAGGGCCTGTTCGGCAACGTCTTTGGCGGCGCCGGCCACGACATCCCTTCGACCGATATCGCCGGCGACTGGCGCTGGCAGACCGGCGGCTTCGTGGGCAATTTCAACGAAGACTACCAGATCAGCGGCGTGTTCAACGCCAACAATACCAACAACCGCGGCTTCAACGACCTCGCAGGCTCGATGATGGGCAATATGCGTGGCGGCGGAATGGGCCGTGGACAAGGCGGCTGGGGCGGAGGCAACGGTATCACTACCTCCTACATGGCCGGCCTGAACGGCGGAACCAACCTCTTCGACGACAAGATGGAGCTCAGCGGCAACTATGCCTTCAACGGCTCCGAAAGAAAGGTCGAGGAAAGCTCGGACAAAACGACTCACCTCGAGGATTCAGACCTCATCTACAAGTCCAACGGCAACAGCATTACCGGTACCCACGGTCACCGCTTCGGGATGAGGATGGAACACAAATTCTCGGAGAACACCTCTCTCATTTTCGAGCCCCGTCTGAACTTCGGCGGCGGCAGCTTCGCCGAGCGCGATACGACCGATACCTATACCCTCACCACGGCAACCGGCAACACTGTCAAGACCAATGACAGCCGCAAGCTCAATTCCGGCGACAACCGTAACCTGTCCGCGAGCGGCTTCGCCCTCCTCCGCCAGAAACTCGGCGTCCCGGGCCGTACCCTTACCGTGATGGGCCGTTACGGCATCAACCGCAACTCTATCCTCGGAAACAATTATTCCACGACCAATGTCTACGACGAGACGGGGACTCCTACCAATACCCTCGTGAACCAGAACTACTCCCAGGAGCAGAATTCATACAGCGCGTTCGCAAGGGCTACCTTCACCCAGCCGATAGTCGAAAACCTCTATGCCGAGGCCAACGTCGCCTACAACTGGAACAAGTCTGTCTCCGACAAAGAGACTACCGACGCCTTGACCGGAGCGGCAGTAGCCAGCTATTCGAACCACATCACCAACGAGTTTACGAGCGAGGAAGTAGGAGCGAACCTCCTCTACCAGAAGAAAACCTTCCGCGCCCAGCTCGGTTTCGCCGTCATCCCCAGCAAGACTCATAATTACACCCAGAGCGGAGCGGCCTACAAGGTCGATACTACCATCACCCGCCTTAACTGGTCTCCGACCGCAATGCTCTATACCGACCTCGGAGAGAACGGCAGCGCCCGCGTCTTCTACCGCGGATGGTCCAGGACCCCGAGCACCAACCAGCTCATTACCGTAGCAGACAACTCCAACCCGCTGGCCGTTTCGTTCGGTAACCCGAACCTGGCTCCTTATTTCCAGCACAACCTTAACGGAGACATCCGCTACAACAACAAGAAGACCTACGCATCGTTCAACGCCCGCTTCAACGGTTCCTACACTCAGGACCCAATCGTAAACGCCCACTGGTACACTAATGGCGTTACTTACTCGATGCCGGTCAACGGCCCCTCGAGCGTAAGCCTCGGCGGCAATATCTTCGCAAATATTCCTCTGGGCAAGAAGTTCACCCTCTTCAACATGCTCCGCGTAAACTGGTCAAATTCCTCCAGCTACGTAGGAAAAGACATCAACACCGCCAAGTACCTGAAGACAGACGGTTCGCTGGACTACGGCCTGTTCTTCGCCGACTACGACGAAATCAGGGAAAAGCTTGAGGTGAACCAGACCAAGACTTTCGGCTTTACCGAGCGCTTCCGCTTCACCTACAGGATAGACGCTCTCGAGCTCCAGGTTTCTGCCCGTACCCGTATGAGCCACTCCAATTATCTCCTCGCTGATACAACTTCCGAAACCACTACCTGGAACAACCTGGTCTCCGGAAACGCTACCTGGACTATAGACCAAATCGGTCTCAGTATGAAGGGAGAACTCGATTACCGCTGGTACAATGGTTATGCGACCAAGCAGCCGGACGAGTACGTCTTCAATGCCGAAATCTCGAAGCAGGTCCTCAAGAGAAAGGGAACCATCACCCTCAAGGGCTACGACATCTTCGGACAGGCGAAGAACCTTACGGTCTCCGATTCGAGCAATGTCCACACCGAGTCCCTTAACAATACTCTCGGCCGTTACATAATCCTTTCGTTCGCCTACCGTTTCGGTAACTTCGACCGCAGCAAGATGGGCGGCGGCCGTGGAGGCCCCGGAGGTCCTCCCCGTATGAGATAATGCCAAATATAATTTGTATATTTGTGCATTATGACTGAAAAGAAAAAAATGAACTGGGTCATAAAGAATCTTCTTTGTGGCCTTGTTTTTATTCTGGTGATAGTCCTCGCCGTTGAGGTATTCCTCAGGGTGACTACCCAGCACAGCATCTCCGTCGAGGTACCCGATATGATAGGGATGCAGTTATCAGACGCCGAGGCCCTCGCCGCTAAAGACAAACTGGATCTCTTTGTTACGGACTCAGTGTTTGTCAGCGCGTTCTCCAAGGGCAGCGTCTACGCTCAGAACCCTAAACCCGGCAATAAAGTGAAAAGGGGCCGTAAGATTTACCTTACGGTCAACGCCAAGAAAGAGAAGCAGGCTGTAGTTCCCAGCCTGGTAGGTCTCTCCCTGCGTCAGGCCAAGGTGGAACTTACTACCCGTAATCTTAAGCTCGGTAAACTGACCTATGTAGACGATATGGCTACCAACCTGGTTCTGGCCCAGACCAGAAAGGGAGAAGATATTGAGCCCGGAACCAGCGTAGATGTAGGAACTGTAATCGACCTTAAGCTCGGACTCAACAGGGCAGACGGATATACTACTATGCCCGACTTCGCCCGCATGCAGTATCAGAGGGCGCTCAGCTATGTCCAGGACAATTCCTTCAACATAGGACGAGTCGTCTTCGATGAAACTGTTAAGACCGCCGAGGATACTTTGTCTGCGATGGTCTACCGCCAGTCGCCCCTGGCCGGTACCGAAAATATTGTTCTGGGTTCGACCGTAACCCTGTATCTTACTGTAGATGAGAGCCGCCTGCCGGCCCTCCCCGAAGAACCGGAAGAGATAATCTAAGATGGCAGACTGGCTGGACAATGCCTTTGAGGTAGAGGACCCCGAGATCCCGGAAGAAGGGCGCGAACAGGAAATGTTCGAACACTTCCGCTTCGTAGTGGATTCGGGTCAGGCCCCCATCCGCATCGACAAATATATGTCGGAGCATATGGAGGATACCTCCCGTAACAGAATCCAGCTCGCTATAAAGGAAGGCTATGTCCACGTCTCCGACAAACCGGTTAAAGCAAACTACATAGTACGCCCTGGCGATATCATCAAGTTTGTGATGCCCTATCGCCGCCGCGGGGTAGAGATACTCCCTCAGGACATTCCCCTCGATATAGTCTATGAAGACGAAGATGTCCTGGTCCTTAACAAACCCGCCGGGATGGTGGTTCACCCCGGCCACGGCCACTTCGAAGGAACTCTCGTCAACGCCCTCGCGTTCCACCTCGGGATGAAGCCCGGAGAGGCCGAGGATGAAGACGGAAGGATGGGTCTTCTGGTCCACCGTATAGACAAAGATACCTCCGGCCTTTTGCTGGTCGCCAAGAACGACCAGGCCCAGCTCCGCCTCGCAAAGCAGTTCTACGATCACTCTATCGAGCGCCGTTACAACGCAATCGTCTGGGGCAACATAACCGAAGACGAGGGGACTGTAGACGCTCCCATCGGCCGCGACCCCAACGACCGCCTGCGCTTCCGCGTATGTGACGATCCGGAGAAGGGAAAACATGCGGTGACCCATTACCGTGTCCTCGAGCGCTTCGGCTACGTCACTTTCGTGGAGTGTAGGCTCGAAACCGGTCGCACTCATCAGATCCGTGTACATATGTCCCATATCGGACACCCGCTCTTTGCCGACGAACGCTATGGCGGGATGGAGATCCGAAAGGGGACTATCTATGCCAAGTACAAGCAGTTTATCCGCAACTGCTTTGAAATCTGCCCGCGTCAGGCGCTCCACGCCAAGACCCTGGGCTTTGTCCACCCATCCAGCGGGAAACTCCTCCAGTTCGATTCCGTTCTGCCCGAGGATATGAGCCGTCTGCTGGATAAGTGGCGCCGCTACTGCGGCAATATGCCTGAAGAAACTGAAGATGAATAAGGAAAAACGATTGATAGCGCTGCTGCTTCTCGCCTTCGCGGTACTGATGAGCCTGCCGTGGCTCATCCCGCACGTCGGTGTCATCGCGCTGGTGGCCCTGGTGCCACTGCTTTGCGCCGAGCGCCTCGCCTCCGGAGCCGGGATTAAGCGCTTTTTCTGGTGGTATTATGCCGCCTTCGTCGTGTTCAACGGCCTGACTACCTGGTGGGTCTGTAAGGCCACGGTCGGCGGGGGCTTCTTCGCCAGCCTTGCGAACGCGCTTCAGATGGCCGTGATCTTCGGCCTGTTCCGTGTAAGCAGGAAGCGTTTTACCGGCGTCCTGCCGTATATTTTCCTCGCGGCGATGTGGATCGCCTGGGAGCGCTTCTACCTCGTCCAGGCCCAGATCAGCTGGCCATGGCTGTGCCTGGGCAACGCGTTCGCGCGCTCGACCCGCCTGATTCAGTGGTACGAGTGGACGGGTATGCTCGGCGGCTCGCTGTGGGTATGGGCCGTCAACCTTGGCGTCTTCGGGCTGATGGTCGCCCTCTCGAACGGGTGGTGGGACCGCTGGACCCCGAAGGCCCGCTGGGCAGCGGGTATAGGCCTGGGGCTTGTGCTTGCCGGGCCGATGGTCACTTCGGCCGTAATTTATCGGGGCTACGAAGAGCGCTCGGACGCCGGAACTCTTGATGTCGTGATGGCCCAGTCCAACTTCGATCCATGGCAGAAACAGCGCGCCGTCCCCCAGCGGGAACAGAACGCCCAGGTAACCGGGCTCTTCGAGAAGGAACTCGGCTCGCGGAGCAACCCTTCCGAAATGGCGCTGATGGTTCTTCCGGAGACCTTTACCTCCGATATCTGGATCGGCAATATGAATTATTCGCCTACTTGGCGGACGTTCAGCGAGATGGTCCGGAAGTATCCGGACGTAAATCTGCTTTTTGGCGCCTCGGCCCATCAGGCTTTCCCTACTGCGGCTAAGCCCAACATCCTCGCCCGTAAGACCCGCGACGATGTCTGGTATCTGAACTATAACTCCGCCTTCATGACCGATTCTACCGGCAGGGAAGACAGGGTCGACAAGAGCAAGCTGGTGGTGGGTACCGAGCTTACTCCCTTCCCGAAGATATTCGTCCCGTTCGACGACTGGCTGAGCGAGCTGCTCGGCGCGCCGGGCGGTATGATGGGCCGTTGCGTTATCCAGGGCGAGGCGCGAAACCTTGAGGCCCGCGAGTACGACGGGCAGGGCAATGTCATCCGCCGTGTACCTATCGGCGTGCCGATCTGCTACGAGTCTATCTACCCGGAGTGGTGTAGAGGCTACGTAGAAAAGGGCGCGACCCTGATTTCGGTTATCACCAACGACGGATGGTGGGGAAATACCCCGGGCTACAGGCAGCATTTCAGCTATTCCCGCCTAAGGGCTATCGAGCTTAGGCGAGATATAGCCCGCTGCGCGAATACCGGTATTTCCGCCTTTATCGACCAGCGAGGAGAGATAGTAGAGCAGTCCGGATGGTGGGTTCCTTACCTGCTCCACGGCCGGGTGAATCTGACCTCTTATCAGACTTTCTTCGTCCGCTATGGTGATATTGTCGGCAGACTTTGTACATTTGTATTCGTCTTGATGGCGCTTGCGCTCATCGTAAGACTGTTTATAAGAAAGAAATGAAAACGAAAGCACTCTTCCCCGGGTCGTTCGACCCCTTCACCGCAGGTCACCTCAATATTCTGAAGAGGGCCCTGACGATGTTCGACTCCGTTGTGGTAGCGGTGGGTGTGAATCAGGACAAACCCGGTTTCTACGACAACGATACGAGAGTGAAGATAATCGAGCAGGCCGTCAGGGGCCTAGAAGGCGTATCAGTAGTCAAGTACGATGGCCTTACGATAGATCTCTGCCGCTCACTTGGCATCAAACATGTAGTTAGGGGAGTCAGAAATATGCTCGATTTCGAGACGGAGCGCAGCATCGCGGATGCAAACCGCAGGCTTGCGCCTGAAATTGAGACTATAATAATCCCGACTGCCCAGGAATTCGCCCACATCTCTTCGAGCGCTGTCCGCGATATCCTCAGACACCACGGCGACACGTCGCTCTTCGTCCCGGAAGGAGTTGAATTACCCTCGTTTGAAAAATGAAAAGGATAATTAACATACTGATCGCGCTTTCGCTTTTTGCTCCTGCTGTTAAAGCCCAACAGCTGGACTCAACACGCCTCGCTCCGCTCGACTCCCTTCTTGGAGAGTACTATGAGGCGATGATCTATGAGGCGATGCCTACAAAGCTCCAGGAATGTGATTTCCTGATCGAGTCGTGTACAGACTCTCTGGTAAAGCAGTGGGTCGCAACCCGTATTCTGGAACACTATATGGACAACCCTCCTCTGATGGGAGAGGAAGCGGTAGCTATATATGTCTACGATAAATGGTTTGCCAGCGAAAAGATTAAGATAGCAGACGAATGGCTGGCCTTCTCAGCAAAGCTGTTCGTGGACTTTAACCGTAACAGTCTGCTCGGAATGAAAGCCCCCGCTCTTGAGTTGCTTCCTCCTACTGGAAGCGAAAAGATTCAGGTCCCGGAAAAAGGCGTTCCCTCCGTCCTTTATTTCTACGATACCTCCTGCAGTAAGTGTAAGATAGCTTCCATCTTGCTGCCTCAGGTGTTGGAGACCGTAAGTTTCCCCGTCAGTCTGTTCCTTATTTATACTGGGCAGGACGGTGATGAGTGGGCCGAGTTCAGGGCCGCCTTTACCATCTCCAATCCCAATATAAAGCTGGTCCATTGCTGGGACCCGGAAATCGATTCCGACTATCAGAAACAGTACGGAGTCCTCAGCACTCCTAAGATGTTCCTGGTAGGGACAGACGGCAGGATAGAAGGCCGACGTCTGGAGCCGGAGACTCTGGCCCAGCTGCTGGGGATCTACGAACAAGCATTGGAAAACAAATAATATATAATGAAGACAAGCGCTAAAATCGACCCCCTGTATCTGGCAAGAGAAAGAGCCGCTCTTCGCCACAAACACCGTAAGACCGTCCTGTTCAACGACAGGGAAGTCGCGGCTATAGAGGAGTACTGTAAAGTGTACCACATCTCCTCCAAGTCGGCGATGTTCCGTCAGGCGATTATGGAAAGGGTGCTTGAAGGGCTGGACGAACTCCACCCTACTCTTTTCTAGAGCTGCCAGTCGATCGGTCCTCTGCCTGTGCTCTGCAGGTAAAGGTTGGCCTTTGAGAAGGGCCGGCTCCCGAAGAATGCGCCCCTGGCGAGGGGTGAAGGGTGTGCGGCTTCCAGTACCAGATGTCTCGAGCGGTCGATGAGCGCTGCCTTGCTTCTGGCATAATTTCCCCACAACATAAAGACAATATTGTCTCGGTTCGCGCTGAGATAGCTGATGACAGCGTCTGTGAACTGCTGCCAGCCTATTGCGTTATGGGACGAGGGTTCTCCGGCGCGTACGGTAAGCATCGCGTTTAGGAGCAGTACTCCCTGGCGGGCCCAGCCTTCGAGATTAGGCCTTCCGGACATCTTGATTCCAAGATCGTCTTCGGCTTCTTTAAAAATATTCTTCAGGCTGGGAGGAGCCGGGACTCCGTCCGGTACGGAGAACGACAGGCCCATCGCCTGGCCGGGATTGTGGTAGGGATCCTGGCCGAGTATCACAACTTTTACCTTATCTACAGGAGTGAGCTCGAATGCTTTGAATATTTGGGGTCCGGGAGGGTAGATAACCTTTCCGGCCCTCTTTTCCTGGTGGAGATAACGGACAAGCTCCGCAAAGTAAGGTTTGTCGAACTCACTTTGCAGAGCTTCTTTCCAGGATTGTTCTATCTGTACTGTCAAAATACGAAGTCTATTACGTCGTTTATTGTCTGTACGTAGTGGAAGGTGAGACCCTTGACGTAGATTTCCTTGATGTCTTCTACGTCCTTGCGGTTTTCCTCGCTGATGACGATAGTTTCAACTCCGGCGCGTTTTGCGGCGAGGATCTTTTCCTTAATTCCGCCGACCGGAAGAACCTTTCCTCTGAGGGTCATTTCTCCGGTCATGGCGATGTGTTTCTTGATAGCCTTGCCGCGCAGGGCGCTGACCATCGAGGTGACCATCGTTATACCGGCAGAAGGACCGTCTTTCGGGGTGGCTCCTTCGGGGACATGGACATGGAGGTCCTTGGCCGCGAACTCGGCGCTGGTCATTCCTACCATCGCGGGATGGGCCTTGATATACTGGTAGGCGATAGTGGCCGACTCTTTCATTACATCGCCGAGGTTACCGGTCATAGTCAGAACTCCCTTGCCTTCGGAGACTGAACTTTCGATGAAGAGGATTTCTCCGCCCATCTGGGTCCACGCAAGGCCGGTGACAACTCCCGGGCCTTCGTTGCCTTTCTGGCGGTCGTGGGCTGCCGTAGGCAGGCCGAGGTATTCCTTCAGGTTCTCGGGCTCGATAGTGCTGGGATACTCCTCTTCGAGGGCGATCTTCTTCGCGGTTACTCGGGCGATCTTGGCAATCTGCTTCTCGAGGTTTCGAACGCCGCTTTCGTGGGTGTATTCTTCGATAATCTTCTTAAGAGCCTTCGAACTTATCTTGAGAGTCTTTTTCCCAAGGCCGTGCATCTCAAGCTGCTTCGGGATGAGGTATTTCTTTGCGATCTCGATCTTCTCCTCAGCAAGATATCCGCTGACGTTGATCACCTCCATTCTGTCCAGCAGGGCCGGCTGAATAGGGGAGATGCTGTTGGCGGTAGTAATGAAGAGTACGTTCGAAAGATCGTAGTCGATGTCAAGATAGTTGTCGTGGAACGTTCCGTTCTGTTCGGGGTCGAGGGCCTCGAGGAGTGCGGAGCTGGGGTCGCCCTTGAAGTCAGACGAGAGTTTGTCTATTTCGTCGAGGACTATCACCGGGTTCGACGTTCCGGCTTTGTTGATGCCGCCGAGGATACGTCCGGGGAGAGCGCCTACGTAAGTCTTGCGGTGGCCGCGGATCTCCGCTTCGTCGTGCATACCGCCAAGGGCGATGCGGACATACTTCCTTCCGAGGGCTCGGGCAATAGACTTTCCGAGGCTGGTCTTACCGACTCCCGGAGGGCCGTAGAGGCAGAGGATAGGGGATTTCATATTTCCCTTGAGCTTCAAGACTGCAAGGTACTCGATGATGCGGTCCTTGATGGTGTCAAGGCCGTAGTGATCTTCCTCAAGGACCTGTTTTGCGTGTTTGAGGTCGAGATTGTCCTGACTCATCTCCTGCCAGGGGAGACTGAGCATAAACTCCAGATAGTTGTACTGAACGGAGTAATCCGGGGAATTGGGATTGTATTTCTCGAGCTTATTGAGTTCCTTTTCGAAGAGCTTTGCAACTTCCTCGGGCCACTTTTTCTGGGCCGCCTTTTCGCGGAACTTCTCGAACTCTTCGTTCTCGTCCATTCCAAGCTCTTCCTGAATAGTCCTGAGCTGGTTGTTGAGGTAGTATTCCCTCTGCTGCTGGTCGATCTCGCTCTTTACCTTACGGTTGATCTCGTTCTTGATGTTCGAGAGCTGGAGCTGGCCATCCAGGATGACGAGGAGTTTCATAGCCCTGGTACGGACATCGTCGTACTGGAGAAGCTCTGCTTTGTCTGCAAAGTTCTCAACCTCTACAGTAGTAGCGATGAAGTTTACGAGGAAAGCGAAGCTGTCTATGCTCTTCATCGCGGCTATTGCCTCTTTCGGGGCAAAGTTGCTGGACGCGATAATCTGAGCTGCTTTTTCCTTCAGCATCGAGGCCAGACCCTTGACATCCTCGGAGTTTTCCTTGGTCATTACATCTCCAAGATATCTGACCTGAGCAGTGATGTAAGGGTCGTAGTCGATTACATATTCCATCTCGATCCTTTTGTGGCCCTGAAGGATTGCGGTGATGGTTCCGTCCGGCATTTCGAGGGTCTTGAGGATCTTTGCTACTGTTCCGTAGTTATATAAGTCTACCTCTACCGGATCTTCTACAGTAGGATCCAGCTGAGGGACAGCGCCGATGAAGTAGTTGTGTTTCTCGGCGTCTTGAATCAGTTTGATGGATTTCTCGCGGCCTATCGTGATGGGATAGATAGTTCCCGGGAAGAGAACCGCTCCCCTAAGGGCCAGGATAGGCAGGGTAGGGGGAAGCTCGCTGTCGCTTATCTTCGCCACGCCCTCTCCGGATACTACCGGAATAATGTTCACTTCTGCGGCATTCTGCGAGAAGAAGTCCTTGTCTTTTATCATATAATTGTCAAAATGTCAGTTATAATAATCCTCCCATTACAGGTCAATCACTGTGCCAATGAGAAGTTAGCTGACAAATTTACACTTCTATATTTGATTTCTAAAAAAAAGAATCTATTTTTGCAGTCCATTTTTCGATAAAAGCAATTTATTAGTAATTAGATATTTAGAGAGATGACAAAAGCAGACATCGTAAACAAGATCGCCAAGAACACCGGTCTCGAGAAGACTGAGGTGCAGTCGGTCGTTGAAGGATTTATGGAGTGTGTTATCGAGTCCCTTTCAAAGGATGAGCCCGTGTTCCTTCGTGGCTTCGGCAGCTTTATTATCAAGCACCGTGCTGAGAAGACCGCCCGTGACATCACTAAGAAGACTACGATCGTAATCCCCGCACACGACATCCCGGCCTTCAAGCCCGCGGACAGCTTCATGGAGAAAGTGAGCAAATAATTTTTTAATCTTTAATAATATGCCCAACGGAAAGAAGCATAAGCGTCACAAGATGGCGACGCACAAGCGTAAAAAACGTTTGCGCAAGAACAGACACAAGAAGAAATAAACCTTCCGTGTCGCAATAGGTCCTCGGGAGATCCGAAGGGCCTTTTTGTTTTGTCTATGGATAGCAACGAAAAGTCAGAAAAAGACCTGGTGGTCTCAGTAGGCCCCTCAGAGGTGAAGCTCGCGCTTATGGAGAACCATAAGCTTATCGAGTACAACAGAGAGTCCAGTCAGGGTCACAATTTCTCGGTGGGGGATGTTTTCCTCGGAAGAGTAAAGAAACTCCTTCCCGCCCTGAATGCTGCTTTCGTCGATATCGGCGACAATAAGGAGGCGTTCATTCACTACCTGGATCTGGGCCTGTATTTCAATGCGTTCGACAATTTCGTCAAAAAGTCGAACCCCAATACGGATCTCAAGGCTCTTTATTCGCATACTCAGATCGGTCCTGCCCTCGAGAAGGAAGGAAAGATCGAGAATGTGCTTTCGGTAGGACAAATGATCATCTGCCAGATTGTCAAGGAACCGATTTCTACGAAAGGATCCCGGCTGACTGCTGAAATTTCGCTGGCAGGACGAAACATTGTACTGCTCCCTTTCGCCCAGAAAGTGAGCGTTTCCCAGAGAATCTCTTCGAAAGAAGAGCGCAAGAGGCTCGAGACCCTCGTCAGGAGTATCCTCCCCGCCAACTATGGCGCTATTATCCGCACTGCCTCCGAAGGTACTAATGCGGCCGCGCTGGTAGGCGAAGCGAAATCGCTTATAGACAAATGGGAAAATTCGTGGAAGACAATCGCGAAAAACAAGTCGGTCAGTCTGCTCTTTACCGAGTATTCCAAGACTACTACCATCCTTCGCGATCTTCTGAACGATTCCTTCACCAACGTCTATGTAGACGATCCGGCGATTTATGAGGAAACCCGCAAGTACATTTCGCTTATCTCTCCCGAGCAGGAGAAGATAGTGAAACTCTACGAAGGCAAGGAGCCCATTTTCGACCATTTTGAGGTCACCCGCCAGATTAAGAGCTCTTTCGGCAAGGTAGTCCCGATGAAGCAGGGAGCATACCTTGTAATAGAGACTACTGAAGCACTGAATGTAATCGACGTCAACAGCGGCATCCGCGCCAAGACTACCGACCACGAAGAAAATACCTTCGAGGTCAACAAGATCGCAGCGGAAGAAATCGCGCGTCAGCTCAGACTCAGGGATATGGGCGGCATCGTAATAGTGGATTTCATCGATATGGATTCGCAGGAACACCGTAACGAACTCCACAAATATATGATGGACCTTATGGAATCAGACAGGGCGAAACACAACGTGTTGCCTCTGACAAAATTCGGTCTGATGCAGATCACCCGTCAGAGAATACGTCCTGTAACAGAAATCAACACCACGGAGCAATGTCCCCTCTGCCACGGTACGGGAAAGATAGCTTCGACGGTGGTTATCGACGAGCAGGTAGAGCGTCAGCTCGCCTACTATGTCAACGACAAGAGCATCAATAATCTTACTCTTAAGGTGAGCCCCATTCTGGGAGCATACCTTACCAGAGGCTTCCGCTCTTTCGTAGCAAAGTGGAGACGCAAGTACAAATGCAGGTTGAAGGTCGTCGAATCGACCGACAACAGTATCCTCCAGTACGAATTTCTTAACGCTAACGGAGAGGTCCTCGAATAGATAGGACCTCTTTTTTTTTAACATATCAACCATTCACCCTTCGAGGACTCCAGTCGCCTTCGGCTCCTTCCGGCCCCTCCCATCGTTATCTTCGTCCCGCCTGACGGAACTCGCTTCCGACGGGCCCCTCCCCCTGCCCCTGTCCGGGGGTGGACAGGCCTCTCAGGGTGAACGGTTGATATGTTTTTGTTATATTTGCAGTATGGACGGAGTGAGAATAGATAAGTATCTATGGGCGATCAGGGCGTTCAAGACCCGCACTGAAGCCACCGACGCCTGCAACGGCGGAAAGGTAAAGATAGCTGGAACAAACTGCAAGCCTTCAAGGCCTCTAAGGATTGGGGAGGTGATAGAGGTCCGCAAGGGGATGGCTGTGTATACCTATAAAGTTTTGGCGTTTCTGGAGAAACGCGTCGGCGCCGCAGCTGTGCCGGACTACGCCGAAAACCTCACCCCACAGAGCGAGCTCGACAAGCTTCGCTCCCCTGTCGAGACGTTCTTCGTCCGGCGTGACCGCGGCGCCGGCCGCCCTACAAAAAAAGAGCGCCGAACAATCGACGCCCTTTGGGATTCGTTAGATTCCGACGAAGGATAATTACTTGCCGAAATATCTCTTGA
>JAEEGH010016854.1_pt1 | contig 15671 bp, 11 predicted proteins | sample 9134181 | NCBI WGS metagenome assembly JAEEGH01 (sample SAMN16246544, study PRJNA631951) | gut metagenome | biome: gut microbiome; feature: rumen; material: DP-attached | host: Bos | place: Iran: Karaj | collected 2018-10 | reverse complement strand
GTCCTTCTCCCAATAGCGGAAACTCAAATATTGTTGAAAAATGGTACGTTGAATAAAACAGCAGCTAATCGAAAAGAATCTCAGTGTCCACGACTTCCGTAGCTCTCGCCCTGACCCCATTCATCCTCCGTACCCACTCCATAGGATTCTCCGCCTTGAGCTGCTCGGTGATGCCTTCGGAGGCAGCGTAGTCTTTGACTAACCGAAGGAATAGAGCGTTGGCGTGTTCTTCGACGTCGGCAAGGTGGGAGCGGAGCTGAACGCTTGTCTTCAGGTTGGTATAGAGGATGGGACGATGTTCCTGGAGATAGCGCAGTCTGCGCTGGCCCCATACGCCAACGGGACGTTCTTCTTCGGGTGGTAGTTTGAGATCCGGCAGATAATAATCACCCTGCTGGGTATAGGTACCGCCCATCTGTTCAAACAATGATTTCATAGCAAAACCTCCTTTGCACATTCATTGTACAAAGGAGGTTTCGTTTCGTCCAATGTGCGATTTGTCGGATCGCACAGTTCTAATTTATCCTTCCAACAAGCTCTCGAATGGGGCTTTGTCGCTCAAGAAGGTGTCCATCATAAACTGTGCGCCGAGGCGAAAGCCGGTGATGAAGGTGTCGAGCTCACATTCGCCCATGAACTCGGCATAGACGTTGCAGAAGCGGAGAAACAGCTCCTTGTTATCGCCTGCGAGCTGTTCCGTGAACTTTTCCTCCAGATCGTTCAGCGAATCGGAAACCTTCTTGACGGGGCTTTTCGGGCGGTCGCCACGGGCCTGTGGGTCGATGTTGCCGTAGTACATCTCCTCTAGGTGTATCAGAGCAAAAGATTACACTGCCTCACTATATGGCGATGTTTATTTAACGATTGATTGTATAACATCTCAATTGCCATTTTCATTAAAGAAGCTGAAGATGATGATGTGTTCTACAGTTACGAGTAGTGCTGAAATACATTCCCGGCGGAGCTCGTCCGCCGGGAAGAATAAACCGAGGTGAATAATTGCAGATTCGAATTCATAGCCGGGCAGGCTTCTGACCTCATATTTGACTGTAACCAGAAAAATAACGGGTGTGAACAATGGAGATATCGGACGGGAAATAGGCTAAAAAGGCATAAAAAAGGCCCCAACGGAGCCGAAACGAGGCAAAAAAACGCTCGTCAGCTCTTTGGGATGCGGAGGCCGCGAGTTTGAGTCTCGCCACTCCGACCATTCAACCGCCTGTAGCGAGGGAATTTTTCTCGTTACAGGCGGTTTTTTACTGTTTCTCCGCCTTTTCCGCAGCGATTTTTTCTTTAACCTCAGCGATCATAGCAGCGAGCTTTTCCTCGCACTCTTCCCGCGTATGCGCGTATATGTTGAAACTTTTGCGCGTGCCGTCTGGCATTCTCGGCGTATACCATCCTTCATACAGATGATCGTTTATCATGTACACGCCGCCCGTGCCGGGCTTCCGGCATTTTGCGAATTTCGGCGTGTATTTTACTCTTTCGGCCTGGTCCGGCCTCGGGACGGCGCTTTCATCAATGCTCATATCGGTATTACCGAGTCCGCGTTCGATTGCATTCGCAGCGTTCTTCTGCATATCGGTCGTTATATGACTGTAAATGTCAATTGTCGTTTGGGACGAGGTATGGCCTATGATCGCGGAAAGCGTTTTAATGTCCATGCCGTGCTCAAGCGCCATTGTCGCGAAGGTGTGACGCAGATCGTGAAAACGAATCTTTTTACATTCGGCGCGTTCAAGCACAAGCTGCATTTTATGATAGACCGTCTGCGGATTGCGCGGCGAATCATCCTTGACCGGCGACGGGAAGATCCAATCAGATCCTTCCGGCAGCGTCTGTCTGTACTCCGCGAGCACGTTTACGACCGCCGGAGGAAGGATTATCGTGCGGATAGAGGCTTTGGTTTTCGGCGGAACCGTGATAAGTTTTCCGTTCGACATGCAAACCTGCCGCTCGATATGAAGTTCACCGGTATCGGTGTTGAGATCGCTCCATTTCAGGCCCATCAGTTCCCCGCGGCGCAGCCCGGTCGCAAGATCCAGCATAAAGATTTCATAGTATCCGTCATGCTTTGCCTGTATGAGAAAACGCTGCATTTCATCGTGAGTCAGCACCTGCATTTCTCGTGCCTTTTTCGGGGGCAGTTTGCAGCCGATTGCCGGATTGACCTGGATCAAGCCTTCGCATACGGCCTTTTCAAGCGCCGTTCTGCAGCTTGTGTGACATGCGCGGACCATCCTGTCAGACAGACCTTTTCCGTTCTGTTCAACAAACTGCAACCGCCCGTTCAGCTTCAGCCTGAGATAAAACTCCTGCAGATCATTTTGTGTGAGACTTTCGAGCGGTATGTCGCCGATCTCCGGTATTATGTGCTTGTATATCCGGTTTTCATATCCGTCGCGCGTGCCTTCCCGAACGCTGTTTTTACAGTAATTCTGATACCACAGATCCATCCACTCTCCAAACAGCATAGATGATTTCGCCTGACCGGGGAGTTTGCCCGTCGTGCAGTAGCTTTGTCTGATCAGTTCTTTGAGTCTTTTCTGACAGTCAGCTTTTGAGCGCGAAATAACGCTCTTCTTGATTGCCTTGCCGTTATCATCGTATCCGACGACCGCTCTGCCTTCCCATCTGCCGTCCTTACGTTCAATCAGTGTTCCTGTTCCTTTTTTTCGTCTGTCTGCCAAGGTTTCAGCTCCTTTCCGAATATTTCTTCCATAAAACTGCCGACGATCTCTGCCGCCCGGTGCTGCATATCTCCTGTAACATGGGTGTAGGTGTCAAGCGTAAAACTCGCGTTTGTATGTCCGAGTATTCCGGACAGTGTTTTGGCGTCAACGCCGTTTCTTATCGCGTGCGTCGCAAAGGTATGCCGCAGATCGTGAAACCGTATGTTCGGCAGATCGTTTGCACGCAGAAACGCTTTGTGCCTGTGGTAAGCGGTGGATTTTGAGACCGGCTTTTCCGGATCGCCGACGCTCGGAAATATCCATTGACTGTACTTCCTTCCAAACCGGTTTACAAGCATTGCCGCTGTACTTTCCGGAAGATAAATCAGCCGCTTTCCAGCGTCCGTTTTAGGATCGCCCACCATGACTACGTCGCCTCCGTCGCCGAGCGTACGGGAGACCCTCAGCGTTCCTCTTTCTCTGTCAAGATCTTCCCACCGCAGGGCGCATATCTCTCCGAGCCGCAGACCTGTAGTCAGTTCCAGATAAAAGAAGTCGTGCCAGAACGGGTCGCTCCGGATCGCTTCGAGATAGATTTCCAGTTGCTGCTCGTTCAAAACTTTCATCTCCGCGGCCTTTTTATTTGGAACGACTGTTCCGACGGTCGGATTCACAGCAATCAGTTTCTTTTGCCTGGCGTGTTCCATTGCCTCATGAAGAAGCAGATGCACCGAGAAGACAGAGGCGTCTGACAGACCTTTACCGAATCTCTCGATCCTTGTCTGGCGGCCGCTTTTTTTCAACGCATTATACATACGTTGACAATCCGCAGTCGTGACCGCCTTGAGTTGCTTGTCCCCGATGAATCTGCAGATCTGCGTGCGGTATTGACGGTAGCTTTCAAGAGTAGAAGGTCTCAGCATCGGTTCGGCGTATTCGGCAAACCATCTGTCGAACCATTCTGAAACCGTCATACTGCTGTCTTCGCTCAGCTCGGCGCCGCGGAAATCTTCTATCATCCGTCTCATTTTCGGCAGCAGTTCTTTTTGAGTTTTGGCGAAAACGGATTTCGTTATCGGGTCGCCGTTCTCCTTGTGGCCGACGACGATCCTTCCTTCCCAGCGTCCGTCAGACCTCTTTTTTACGGTTCCTTCGCCGTTTGCTCTTTTTCTTGCCATCACGATACCTCCGATTCAACACAGCACAATACCGAAAGATACCGCACAAGTCCAGCGACAATACGGAAAAAGATATAAATTTTCATTTAGGACACAACTCCTTCCGCCGATCGTTTGTCGATCCATTCTTTCAGTTTGTCCCGTTCCACGATAATTCTTGAACCGATCCTGAATGCCGGGAAACCTTTTTCGTGTACGAGCTCGTATCCGGACGATTCCGAAATGCCGAAAAGTTTTGCGACGGCGGGCACGCTCATATACATGGGCAGCTCGTCAAAAGATTTGTAGTTCTGTTCTTCCATATACCCTTTCTTTCCAATTGATGCCTGGAAAAGCAGTTTGTTGTTCCGGAAACAGTAAGGCGGCACACGGGTCTTGCCGGACGTTTTTTGCGTTTGTAATCGATAATCTTATCTTTAAAAATCATCCCGTGTGTCTGTTCTGCCTGCCTGATTCCGGTGGTTGTTGTCCGTAAGTATGTTTCAGGTATATGTTTCTTGGGTGCCCTGCGTCGCGTTTTGCGACGCAGGGGTTCTGTCTCATCCCTCCTCCGTGATTCACGGAGTGGGGCTTTGCTCACATAACGAGCACTTGTCCGTCCTTGACGGCGCGGATCTCACGGCGGAGCTTCTTGTCGATGTCGTCATCGTCATCCTCTCCGCTGTTTCCGGACTGACCGTCGTCTCCGAAGGTGAACGCCAGACCGTTTACAAGACCAAGCGCAGCAGCTCCGACAGAAGGACCGCGGCCGACGGTATGAGACTTATCCAGATGATCTTTCTTAGCCACTTTTTCAGTCTTGTCTCCGCTTTTGAGCACTCCGAGCAGAATCGCTCGTTCGCTCTCCCAGCCTGTTCGGATATCTCGGAGATTGATCTCTCCGTCTGCTCCCTGATCGCCGACGACGAACTGTCCAGCGTCTGCCGCATCTGATACAGCATGTCGTCGATCTTCTCCTGAGTCTCCGCCAGGTCTTCCTCCAACAGCTGGACCTGCTCCGACATCAGCACCGCCATCCGTTCCTCCGTCATAAGCTCCTGCAGCCTGGCCATGTTCTGCGCCGTCGCATCGGTCAGAAGCTGTATGCTGCCGATCAGCGCTCCCCAGTTGCTGTCCGTGAGAGTGACCGTAGTCACCGCTTCCTTCGCTCTCGCAGCGCTGGTCCTCGCCAGCTGCTTGAGACGCTCCGGAGATAAGTTGTTCTCTGATCCTGAATTCATTTTCCATTGCCTCCTTGAGATATTTCGATTCGTTCAGTTTGCTGTCCCGGCACTTTTTGCCGTTCGGACAGGTGTACGTGATGTTTTTTCGGCTGCCGGTCCACGTAATACAGTAGCCTTCGCTGCGCATGAACTCGATGAACTGCTCCCTGGATACCGCGTATTTCATAGCGTCGTCGATCGCGATACGCAGCGCCATCTTCCAGCTTTCGCTCCGCAGTGCGGAGTGGTATTCGGCCTGAGACATGTTTTGTGTGCCCTCGGTCTGCTTTTTCTTCCGGCAGACGCTGTAGCCGAACCGCATACAAAGCTCGTCGTTCAGTCTTTGCAGAGCCTTGATCTCGTCCCGGTCGCAGTGGTATTTTTTCCCGTCCTCGAAGCTGACGGAGTTGATTATGAAATGCGAATGGACGTGATCCCTGTCGCTGTGAGTGGATACCACCACCTCGAATCCCTGCCAGTGCTTCGCGAACTCGAGTGCAAATCCGTGCGCCTGCTTCGGCGTGATCTTCTCGTCCGGCGGGAATGACTGTACGAAATGGTAGTACATCCTGCCGCCGTCTTTGCCGAACTGGACCTTGGTTCCGATGAATTCATCGTAGGCGTTCTCCGGAATACAGTTAAGACCCGAGACCAGTTTCTCGCCTTCCCACACCGTTTTCTTATCCTGCATGGTGTATTTCAGGACCGCGCCAAGGCCTGCGCGGGACTGTCCGTTCGGTCTGTTGACCGCCGAGATAGTCGCCATCAGCGCCGCCTCCTCTCGTTCAGTTTTCTAACTTCGGCGAGTATCTGACGGTAAAGATCAAGCGCCTGTTCGACGTTTAACGCCTGTACCTTTCCCATGTTTGCCAGCACGGCCAGCCGGTTGAGGTTGGTTCCCTGAGCCTTCAGTTCCTTCGTGAAGGCGGCAAGCTCGGTCAGGTTCACGATCTCTTTTCCGAGAGCGCAGCCGGTCAGATACTCTGAAAGAGTGAGTCCTGATTCGGATGCTTTCTGATGAATGACGTCGGCGGCCTCCGGCGTTACGCGGAAGGAAACCGACACGTTTTTCTTTCTGTTTGCCATATTTCTCCTTTCAGAATGACAGTGTTATTTGGACGCAAAAGCCCGGGTTTTGGCGCACAGGATCGCCTACGATCGATTTGTTTTCTCCAGGAGGCATAGTTGCCCGCCGGAGAAAGACGCGCCTTAAAACGGCCTTTTTCGCGCTTGTCTGAAGTGGGTCCGGGCTTCCGCCCGGCAAACTGTTTTTGGCACCGGCGCTCGCGGCGAGCCAAATGCGACGCTTGCGCTCTGCAGCGCAGAGCAGAGAGTCCCGGGCGTTCATTTTTTCAGAGAGGCAATGATCTTCTCCCGGTCGGCGGTTTCATTGACTACGCGCTCGACGACGCGACATACGACAGTGAACAACTCTGTAAAGTCCTTCGCGAACGTCTCCGGAGAGTCGTAGTCGAACCAGACCGAATATGCTGTAAGACACTCGGGATATTCGATCATTCCCGCCATTCTGTATATGAGCCACCCGGCGTTAAAAACGTCTTCGACAGTTGCGTTATCTCCGTCGACGGCGCATTTGTACACCGCCTTCATGTCAAGCGACATATACTTCTTGCCGGAGATAAACAGTCTGCAGCCGTAACGGACTTTGCTTTCGTCCTCGGCGTATCTGTTCATGATACGTGCGAGTCTGAGAGCACCGCAGCCGATCGTTTCGTTTGAATTAGTTTTGCTTTTTGAAACTGAGTTTGTGTTTGAGTTTTTCATTTTGATGATCCTTTCTTTGTTTGGTTTGATGAGCCATTGTTTTTGTAAGCTGAAAAGAAAATGTGTGTACGCGCCATGGGTATCCGCGTTTGCAGGAACAGCAGGAACAGAAAGCGCTTGTTCCTCATGTTCCTTATTTTCCGGACACACATGGGCCGGACTGTTCTACGGTAAAACGCACGTTCTCTTTCGGCAGTTCGATCAGGCGTTTCGTCTCTTTTCCGATGCGAACGTTTTTCGCGAACTGTTTTCGGTCGGTGTTGATCAGACGTTCGGTAGCGAGAGCTTTGACGAGCGCGTCTTCGGAGATCGTGAACGCTTCTCCCTGATCTTCGCACAGGGATCTTACCGCGCGGTGGGATTCGGTCTTGAAAAGATAATAGTTGTCCTCGTCGTAATAGCCGAGACACTTTGACGGGAGCGACGTGCGCTCCTCGTTTTTGTTCACGACGCAGTAGCGTCCGCTCTCGAGCAGAGCGTGCAGCTTGCGTACGAACTTCTGCGCAGGCTTGTCTTCCTCTATCGACGCGTTCTGCTTACGAGCGAGATCAAAGATGACGTCTTCGAAAAGCGTCTGCGACTCGATCAGTTCATCTTCCGTTATGCATTTGCTGTCGGACAAAAACTGAAGAAAGAAACTGTACCCGACTGTCATCGCCGCCGCGTCTTCCGGAACACGAAGGTGCGGACTCACGCCCATATCTCTGAACCGTTTGTTCACCGACTCGCGATGCCCGTCGTATTCTTTTTTCAGCTTACAGCGGAAGTTTCCGTCGTCCGAAAGGAACTTTTCCCTGATCCATTCGAGATACGAAAACATGCATCTCTGCAGAACGTTCTTCTTCGCTTCCTCCTGAAGGAAAGAAAGCATATCCATGTTGACGCAGCCCGGGATCATGTCGACGGCAAAGATACGCGCCGTGCCTGACAGACCTACGTCGGGAGGAAACTCTGCCGTGATGATGGCGTCGCCCTGCGGATACTTTTCATCCATCGGCGTGCAGTTGGGATTCAGTCTGCCGCGTCCGGAACGGTTGCCCCATCCGCGGGTAATCACCTGCGCGGCAGAGGTCATGTTCTTCTCGTCCGAACGCAGGCTCGGATGGAAGTCGTCGATCACCGTCGGAACGTCTTTGAGCGCGTGAGCGTAATACAGTATTACGTTTGACGTGTCCTTGAACGACATCGGAAGAGACGTGGAAGTGAAATCCCCGAAGAAGCAGAGCATGAGCGCAGCGAGCGTGCTTTTCAGAGATCCCGATCTGCCCACGAGCATAAGCACCGACTTGGGTTCGCAGCCTGCCTCGTACATGAAGGTGTGCAGCGGAGACATGAAGGTGAAAGCGACGAGCGGGAGCATCACTTCGGGCAGAGCGAAATCCTTTGCGGTCATCATCTTCAGAAGGATAAGATCGTCCTGCGTTGCCGGCGTGTGTACCATACCGTAGTTGCGGAGCTTGCCATCAAGTTCGACGGTAACCTTTTCGTCGCCGGGCATGAGGAACCGGTACTCTCCGTCGATCTTTCTCCATCCGGTCACTGCGTAGTGCACGCTTTTGTTCTCGGCGGTCGCGGTCGAATACAGCGCACTGAGAATATGGTCTTTCACACTGCCGACGACGAAGAGCCTGTTCTCGCAGCCCCACTGTGTCTTTATCCAGTCGAGTCTGTCCACGTCGCTTCCGTCCACCGTTATCTCCTTCAGTTTCCGGCCGCTTGCGTCTATACCGGAAATGACAAGTCTGAACCCGTTGTTCGTTCCGCCGCTGTCAACGATTATCTGCCGCACGATATACGGCGCGAAGTTGCAGAGCGGGACGATATCCGGCTCGGGCTTGTTTTTGTTGAGCGTCTTTTTGCAAAGACAGTTGCCTCTGACACAGTACGGTTCCCGGTAAAGCCGCGCCGTGTCGATCTGATTGTTGTTCTGTTCCATGGAACTCCTTTCCGGGACCGTTCGTCCCGATCGATATTTACCGCCTCGCGATGACGGTATGTACATACTTGCGGGAGATAATGCCTCCCATTCTCTTATTTGCACGCATTTTTCCGGTTTTGGCAAAACACTCCCTCATTTTTTTATTAGCACGCGATTTTCCTTTTTCACAACCCCCCCATTAACTGTTTGGACAAAAAAGTCCGAATTGCACGAATCCCTCCATATACTGTTTCCCGAAAAAAAGTCGCTTTGGGCAATGCGCCATCCCATTTTCTTATTTGGAGAAGAAATCCCGTTTTCACCAACCCTCCCATTAACTGTTTGGAGAAAAAATCTGCGTTTTACCAATCTATCTGCTTTTTTCACGAAAAAAACGTAACCGCCGATGTTTTGCCCCCTACTTACTAAGCACGCGTTTTCCGGTTTAACAAACGTCTCACTAAAGGTTTGGACAAAAAACGTCTTCCACATCTTTTTTATCAAGCTGTATTTCGGGCAAAAAAACGCCGCACGATCCGAACTTCATCCAACCGGAACTTCAAAAGGAGAAGACTCCTCCTGAGTTCAATAAATAATCGGTTATGTTCTGTCCGAATTCGTACGGCGCCTGGAAGCTTTTCAGTTCCGGAGGCTAAAGCTCTCCGAATTAACTGCTCCGCTTGCACGGATTGAATCCTAAATATGTGTCGTTCCGGTTTGATCCGTGTGCGACTTTTCTCTCAATCTTTAATCTCTCTTTATTCAGTTTTGCATTTACGAGTGGCTCGACCTAAAATGCCCCTCTATTATATTACTACACATAGAATGCATGGTGTCATACAAGTGTCATAATCACCCGCTTTCTTCTTTCCGAAAACTCCTCTCACTAACTGTTTGGACGAATAATGCGTTTTGTCACAAAGGTGTCATACAGATCTGCTCTGACCGGTCTGACATGGTCCTCTATTATCTACAATGGAGAAACAATGCCGTTTGTCATATAAGTGTCATAACATTTCTATGATTTCAGCCTGTACGTTCTGTTCCGATTGGCACCATCTGCTACAATGATTTGCTCATCTACAAGTTCATAAATCAACTTTTTGACACGTGAAGAACCTACTTCCAGCAAGCCGGCAAGTTCATTGACTGTAGCGGACGAGTGATCCGTAAGGTAATGGATAATGATTGCCTTTTGTGTTCCGGTTTTGTTAGCAACCTTTTTTTCGCCACTTTTTATCGTCACTGTTTTATCGTCACCTTTTGAGAAAAGTAACGATAACGTCGTTCTATCCGGTTCAAAGGATTGCGTAAACGTCGGTTCCTCCCAGTGCTGATCGTGCCAAACGCGGTATATGTTCGGTATTCCGCTGCCGGCGCGTTCACCTATATCTATCAAGTTCAGCATCTTTAGCATCGTTCCGTTTCTCGGATCGGAGAAGCCTCCGCTGATCGCTGCGTCTATCCCGATACGGAAACTGCCGGGGTTGCTCATCGTAACAGATTCACGCTTTTTGATGATAACAATTCCGCCTCTGCCGTAATAATCCGCGTTGACAAGGCAGTTCGCAAGCGCTTCGCGTAGCGCTTTGTGGACCGGCGTGTCGTCTACGCGAAGCCCGCCGTTCATTTCAAACGGAACCTTTAGATCGAGCTGCAGTTTGTTGTACGCACGGAAATAGAAATCGTATACGTTGCCGCTCCAGTCTCCTGAAGAAGAGATAAACCTGTCCGTCCAGCGGTGAACGTCGTCATATTCCTCGCGATAATCCAGAAAAAAGTTCGGATACTCACGGACAATGTCATATTCGTTACCGAACATAAGCAGGCCTGCTGAGGTCGGGTGACGTTTTCCATCTTCGCCGAACCCGGCTGCGCCAAGTTTTATAAGAAACTCCCCGTCTTCAAGCGTGTCCCAGACATGGCCCGGGCGGGACAGTCTCATGCGCTGGCGGTATGAACGAAGGCTTTCGGCGTTGATGACGTCCATACCGAAATTGTCGAGCACAAGCATATCCTGCGTTCGTACAGACGCATCTCGGTACATAGCCTTCAGTTCTTCGTCCGTACACTTGTAATCGCCTTCTCCGTTGCGGCGGTAACTGTTAAGCGGATTGCCGTCAATATACACGGGTTTATACGATCTGTCGGCGCGCGGAACGTTTATGACGACAATACGCTTGCCGTCAACGTTCTCCACTGAAACGTCTTTGCCCGAAAGAACGTTCACGCTTGCTTTTTGCGTATTGTTGACAAGATCCCAGAAATCTTTGATCAGCCTGTCCGGATCGGGAAGGTCAACGGCGTGAAGCGATTTGTCCGGATGCTCCTCAACTCCGAGCAATATGATCCCGCCGAGCGTGTTTGCAAAAGCGGAATACGTCTCCCAGATACTGTGAGGAAGTCCTCCGAGTGCCTTTTTCGCTTCGATACGGTTATTCTCTCTGTATTTTTCAAGGTTTTTCAAATCGATCATCTGACGCACCCCTCCATTATCTGTTTCCACATAGAATGCCTATTGTCATAGAAGTGTCATACTTATCTTTGCTCTGCGATCCTCTTTTTTAATTTGTTTTTTAAATCGTAAATCCGATTCAGTTTAACCGGATTCTTACTGCCGCAGCAGATCAAAAGGAATGTGCAAACGTCATGACACAGCTTATCTTCAACGTCGGCAGAGCCAAACCGGTTGTTTATGGCTTTGCGGATTCCATCTTCGGAGTGTTTTCGATCAAGAACATCGTTCAGCAGACTCAGAAGATACTCCTCGTCGGTGATCTTTGTTTCTTCTGCCTGTTCTTCTTTTTCCTCGTCGTCCTCATCTTCCGCGGAGTAATCGTACAAAACCGGCTCTTTGATCCGTTTGATTCCGTCGGCTTCGTCGCGCCGTTTCAGTTCTTCGGCAAAGGCGAGAATCATTTTTCGCTGAATATGTTCCACGCTCCCGCGGTTAATATCGTGTGCCGCGGCGTACTCGCGTATGGATTTGGGCTCTTCTCCAAACCTCTCGTTAATAAAGTCAGCAAACGGAGCGAGCGGACCTTTCAGACAGATATCGAGGAATTTCAAATCTGAAACCAGAATAATGTAATCCTCTTTTTTGATACCGACGTATTTCTTCTCGCTTCTGCAGAGCCGGACACGGGCTTCGTCCTTGGTTTTGTGGAGAAGGATATCTTTGGCATATTCCGTGTAAGACGGGGACGAGCGAAGGCGGCGGCTTTTGAGATATGTATCGTCAAAGCGGTGTGCCTTCTTTTCCATTCTTATTATACGTTCCCTAACATTAAACCCGTCTTCTTCGATATCTTCAAGATTGGAAAGCTGTTCTTCATAGGAGTCGTCGTATCTGTACAACTGATGTTTCTGTCCGTACTTATCTTCGACCTCCGAATAGAACTTCTCCTTGCTGACGACAAAATAATCCTTGTTGCGTACGAATCTCCATTTTTTGCAGATGACAAACTCTTTTCCGGTCTCCGGCTCCGGAACCATCATTATGACTTCGACAGGAGAACCGTTATATACCCTGTAAATGCCTGGCTTTACTTTTTCACCTTTTCGTTCGTATGGCATTCTGATACTCCTCTTATTACAATACAAGCACTATTTGTTATATATTGCTCTGTCCAGCGCCTCAAAAGCCGCATTTACCGCTTCTTCTCGTGACCCATAAACCTCTGGGCAAAACTCGTTGTCCAGCGAATACTTCCAGAGGGAACAGTTCTTCAACTTGTACAGAACGACCAGATGGTCTTTGATCTTTGCATAGGAGTTCCCGTTCCGCGACTGTTTCCATTTGCGTTTTTGGAAATTTTCCCGGCGCGCCTGTTTGCTCTTGAAATCCTGCTCCCGTTTTTTGGCGGCGGCCACATCGCCCTCCATTTTACCGGCACAGACACAGCCGACGTTTAATTGCCGGTAATTCGGATGAACCATATGATGAACGTACCGTATTATCTGATAACCGCACATTTCGCAGATCCCGCACGGTTCCCCAAGGTCAGTGATCCCGACACAAGTCCAGCCGGAATGCGGAACATCGTCACGCTTCCACAAATTTTCCGATTCGGCAAGCTTTTTTCTTAGTTCTTCCGATATTACAGGCGCTTTTTCTTCATCGGATTCCCGACTTTCATCGTCCAAATCTTCTTTTACGGACTTCTCCTGATTGTCGTGATCTCGCTTTCCGGTAACAATGACTTCTTCTTTGGTAAATCGTTCGACTTCTTCGTACTGCTCCGCATCATTCGTTTTGGACGAAACATTACTCGGTTGTTCCGTTTCGGATTTGGGCAATTCAGACTGCTTTGGCTTTGTCTCTGACGATTCAGGTTGTTCGATCTTAGCCTCTGGCAATGACTTTTCTACCGGCTTCGGAGCTAAATAATTCACGTAAACGTCCTTGTCCCTACCGTCTATATTAGCATTGAGCCGGACAATTACGCCATTGTCAAGTTTAACTACTGCGCTTATTTTGTGCGTCAAACCGTCATCAAAGCCGGAAACGTCGACCGTAATGGTAAATCTGGACTCGCCGCCTGCGTTGCGGACCCTCCGCTCTGTAGGGCTTGTGTAATTTCCGAACACGGGCTCGCCGCCTTCAACTACGTATCCGTATGAGTCTATCCCAGCGGTGCTATTGCCGAACCAGCCATGCATAGCCACAGTCTTCACGGAGCCGTCAGCGCCGTCAACAAGCCGCTTTTTTGCGATCACAGCGTTGTCACCGTCCGCGACTTTTCTGCCGTTAACCAGTATCTGATCGTACGACAGTTTATCGCCTTTGGACAGATCGAAATCGCGCACCCCGGCGTCAACGTCCGGAGCGGTATTGTCCTCGTCCGTTTCTGTCGCGGTGACCGGCTTCGGAAGTTCGTGCGGTCTGTCAAAATAATCCCTTGCTATATTTCGCGTCTGAGCCAGTTTGTCGAATTTGATGATAAAACTGCCCCGTTTCTCATCGATACCGACTATCGTGCCGTGGCCGAATCCGGGGTGGTCAACGCCTGCTCCGACACCAAGCCCGGCTGCCTGCGGCTCCGGGGCAGGCGTTGTTCGCTTGATATACCCGTAGGCTTCGCGCATCAGTTCGTCGGAGATCTTGCCAATACGGTGGTAGTTGTCAACACCGATCTCGTTCAGGAACCTTGACGGCAATTTTTTGATCCCTTTTTCGGACATTCCTTCGGAATCCATTATGAACAAATATTCTTTTGCTCTTGTTATAGCCACATAGCAAAGCCGCCGCTCTTCCTCAAGGCCGAGTTTTTTGCGCTCCTCGATCGTTTTGGAAGATGGGAAAATACCTTCCGTGAAACCGACGATAAACACCACGGGAAATTCGAGACCTTTTGCGGAGTGGATCGTCATCAGTTTGACCGCGTCCTTAGGCTTTTCTTCGTCTTCGCCAGATTGGAGCGCTATCTGCTGCAAAAACTCTCTGAGAGTAATATCTTCGCCGAAAGAACGCTCAAACTCGTTGGCGATCCGTTTAAATTCAGAGAGGTTTTCAAGTCGCTCTTCATCGCCCAGTTCGCGGATATACTGCTCATATCCGGATTCGACAGTGACGCGGTTGACGATTTCGGAAATGCGCGCGGAGGACGCAAATTGCCGCATCGTATCGATGAAATTCGTAAATTCGCGTGCGCCGCTCGATTTGAAAGACGATTCGTTCAGGTTGTTTTTCAGGGTCGTGAACAAACTGCTTCCGCTCTCGTCATCGAACAACGACACAGTGCTTTCTTTCAGGCTTTCAAGGTATGCCATCTTCTGGCGGCCAAATTTCCGCCGGGGCGTATTGATGATGCGCTTAATCGAAACGTCGTCATCAAATTCGATAAGCCGCAGATAGGCGATGATGTCAAGTATCTCCATCCGCTGGTAGAACTTGACGCCGCCGTAGATCTCGTACGGGATGTTGCTTTCAACGAATTTCTTTTCAATAACGCGGGACAGGAAGCCGGACCGGTACAGGACGGCGAAATCCGAGAAAGAATATCCCTTTATCTTCCGGAGTTCCCGTATATTATCAACGATCAGTTTGTTTTCTTCATCGTCGCTCTTTGAATGATAATGTGTAACGACCGCACCGTTTTCCGACTTTGTGAAAAGATCCTTTTTCAGGCGAAGCTCGTTTTTCTCAATAAGATGATTGGCACAGCGCAGTATCTGCGGCGTAGAGCGGTAATTCTGATTCAGAAAAATCGTTTCCGTCGGGGAGTGCATCTTGTCAAAATCAACCAGAAGTTTGACGTCCGAGCCGCGCCATTCGTATATGTTCTGATCAGGGTCACCAACGATCATCAGGTTTTTGTATTTGCCCGAGAGGATATCAACAAGCTTTAGCTCGCGTTTTGAGCTGTCCTGAAACTCATCGACCTGAATATAGTTCAACCGATCCTGCCATTTGTCCCTGATCTCCGCGTCTGTTTCAAGAAGGTAAAGTGCAAAGCTCATCAGATCGCTGAAATCGAGAGAATATACCGCTTTTTGTCGCTGCATGAACTCTTCGATGATCTGATCGTCTTTGTTTTTTATGTCCGCCATGATCTGACACGGTTTAGGATTGCAGAATCTTGGCACGTAATCAGTAGTGCTTTTTACGAAATTTATCTTTTTCAGTATACTCTCAAAGCTGGCATAATCGAGCTTAAGTTCGTGCTTCTGGTATATTTCTTCCAGGATCGCTTTCTGTTGCGAGGTGTCAATTATCTGGAAGCCCTTCGAAAAAAACAATTTTTCAGGATTTTCACGCAGAAGTCTTGCGCAGAAACCGTGATACGTGCATATAAGAGAAGTGTCATATTCTGGGCCAATCAGCGCTCGAATTCGCTTCTTCATTTCGCCGGCGGCTTTATTGGTAAATGTTACGCACAGGATGTTGGCGGAGTCAATACCGTACTCCTGT
>JAEEGH010016853.1_pt1 | contig 15671 bp, 11 predicted proteins | sample 9134181 | NCBI WGS metagenome assembly JAEEGH01 (sample SAMN16246544, study PRJNA631951) | gut metagenome | biome: gut microbiome; feature: rumen; material: DP-attached | host: Bos | place: Iran: Karaj | collected 2018-10 | reverse complement strand
TGTCCGAAAAGAACCCGAAGAAGCTCAGCGTCAAGGACTACCTCCAGGAAGTCGTCGCCAAGCAGCTCGGTCTTTCTAGCCTGAAGGTCGTGAACTTCATCCGCTTCGAACGCGGTAACTAGTTTGGACTTCATCCTCGCACAAAGGGTGTCATCCTCGCACAAAGGGTGTCATCCTCGCACAAAGGGTGTCATCCTCGCGTAGGCGAGGATCTTCAAACTTGAAATTGGTCGTCCCACTCCGGGGCGGCCAGTTTTTTTTACTGGAATGTCGTTTTTGGTTGTGTTATTTTATACGAAATGCGGCACGCCCAGGTCCGTATCGCCTTCCTTTACTCTTGCGAGAATCTCGAGGCCGGTCAGGTCGTGCATCATGGCGATGTTGTCGTCTTCCATTTCGAGGTTCCCGCTCATGCCGTAGCGGTTCACGATTATCCCGCGTACGGGAATGCCTCGCGACCTAGCGTATTCTACCGTCAGTACGCAGGCGTTTATGGAGCCGAGGGCTGCCGTTGTCACGATGAGCAGCGGGAGCCCGAGCGCCTTCATGATATCTTCGAGGAATATTCTTTGCGGGGCGATGGCTTGGTCGTTTGTTGCGCGAGATGCACAAGAAGCGCCTGCATCGTAACGGATGGGGCAGATGATTCCGCCCGAGCCTTCCGCGAAGATGAACTCGTGACGGGAGAGGGCCGCCTCGAAATCGGCGGTAACCTTCGCGAGTTCCACGGGGTTGCCTTCCTTGCGGGCGGCAAGGTGCGGGGCAACCGCCTCCCTGTAGACATAGCTCACGAGTTGCTCCTGCGTGTCGGGGAGATTTGCTATGCGTTTCACGTAATCGGCGTCACCCGCAATCCATTTGCCGTCGCGGAGTTCCGCCCCGCTGAGGGCCGCCTTGTAGTAGCCCGCGTCGATTCCGGAGTCGCGCCATTTTTTCATGAGAAGCGCGGTAATGAATGTCTTGCCGACATCGGTCCCGGTTGCAGTAACGAAATAACCCTTGGGTTTAGACGAAAGACGAGAGACGAAAGACGAAAGGTTTTTGAGGGCCATAATGTTAATCAATGCTTTTTATGATTTGAGAAATTGCAGTTGCGGCGGTTTGGAGTTCCTCTTGCGTGTGCGTCGCCATCAGGCTTGCGCGTAGGCGGGCTTGCCCGCGGGCGACTGTCGGGTAGCGGATGGCCGGAATGAGTATGCCGCGCTCCTGGAGCGTGGCAGAAACCTCGAGGGCGCGGGCCTCGTCGCCAACGACTATCGGGACGATTGCGGAAGGGGAGGGCTGCACGCCCAGGCCTTCGCGCTTCAACGCTTCACAGAAGAACTTTACGTTGTCCTGAAGCTGCCTTACGCGCTCCGGGTGGCTGCCGATGTATCGCAGGTTGTTGCATGCGGCGGCGGCAACCGCGGGCGCCATCGCCGTCGTGAAAATGAAACTGCGGGCCTTGTTGCGGAGGAAATCAATCAGTTGCTGCCTTCCCGCCACGAAGCCGCCCTCGGCGGCGACGGCTTTGCTCAATGTGCCGACGGTAACGTCGGCGTGAGCACAGCCGTAGTGTTCGGCAAGCCCCCTGCCGGTCTTGCCGACCACGCCCGTGGCGTGCGCTTCGTCAATCATGAGCAATACATCCTGTTCGCGGGCGACGCGCAGGAGTTCCGGCAAGTTCGCGAGGTCGCCATCCATGCTGAAGACGGCGTCGGTCACGATAAGCCCGCGGAAGGGCCGCGCATCTTGTTCCGCATCTTGTTTTGTATCTTGTTTCGCATCTTGCCCGCGCGAACGAACTTCAATTTTCGCCTCGGCAATCGCGCGTTCCAGGTCCGCGATGTCGTTGTGTCTGTAGACCTTGCAACTGGCGCGTGAAAGCCTAATCCCGTCGATGATGCTCGCGTGGTTCAGTTCGTCGCTGAATACAAAGTCGTTCTTGCCGCAGAGTGCAGAAATTGTCCCCACGTTCGCCATGTAACCCGTGTTGAACGTGATGGCCGCCTCTTCGCCCTTGAACTGCGCGATGCATTCCTCGAGTTCGTCGTGCGGGGTCTTGTTGCCCGTGGTGAGGCGCGCGCCGCCGCTCCCGGTGCCCCATTGCAAAACGGCGTCGGCCATGCTGCGCTTGAGTTCGTCGATGTTGGACAAATCGAGGTAAGAATTGGATGCGAGCAGGAGCGTGTCGGTGGGTGCATGTCCTGAACCATTGCACGCGATTTTCACGTGCGACGCTTCCGGCGAAACGATGTGACGCAGGGTGCGGTAAGTGTTGCTTGCCCGCGCTGATTCTAGTGCGTCTTTCGTAAAAGAGTCTAAAATTTGTTCGTTCATGCCATTCTGCCGTCTACATCCACCAAGACTTTCTTCTTCTGTAAATAATCAATACACTCTTCGGCGCTCGCCCTGCGGGAATCGAACAGGAAAATACGGCCTCCGTTCTCGTCGCCCGCTTCCTTCATTTTCATTATGCGCACGTAGCCGAGTTCCTTGCTGGCCACATAGCCCGTCACGTATTCCGGGTCGTCGCTGATGCAGATTTCCGCCACGATTCCGGGCGCGTTCGCCACCTTGGTCGCGAGCACGATGGCTTCGTTGAAGTGGTTCTTGCAGCTGTCCACCACGTTGCCCCGGAGAGCGTCCATGTAGGTGGCGCGCACGCCGCGTGCCTGGTCGGGTTCCAGGCGCTTTCCCGTCGCAATATCGTAGAGCATCGCCCCGCGCATCGGGAATGTCTCGCGCAATAATTCCGGCAGTTTATTTGCGAATTCCCTTATCGCGTCAGTCCCGGCATCGCCGGCGGCGCTGCCCACGGCTTCGCCAATCAGCTCGAATGCTTTTTCCAGCCCTTCCTGCCATGTTTCTACGTCCACGCGGGTCACGGGCAGCGCCTTCAAAATGCAGATGTCGCTCTCGTGGACCTTCTCGATTTTCACGTTGATGAAATCCGGGTCGCCCTTCGAATGCGTCATGGCACGGCGCACCATCGCAGAGCAGACCGCCTCTACGTTTTCGCGTGCGACGATGCGTTCAGCGCCGGAAATATGCTGCTCGTGCCTCTGTTCGCCTTCACCGACCTGCTGCGATGCGCGCATCTTCAAACTGTAATAATCCATAAAAAATTTCGCTCCGGGATTGCAGAACAGCACCCTTATTCATGAAATTCGTCTTCGCCTTCTACAACCGGCGCGGGCTCGCATTCGCCAATCAGTTTAATCGCCTCGCAGATGCGGTCGATTTCCGTATCGCTCGTAATGAACGGCGGCATGGTGTAGACGTAGTTGCAGAAGGGCCGTAGCCACACGCCCGTTTCGCGAATCACGCGCAGTATATCGTCGGCACTGGGTTTCGCCTTCAGTTCCAGCACGCCGATTGCTCCGAGTACGCGCACGTCGGCCGCGTTCTCGAGACTGCGGAGCGGTTCCAGGTTTGCACGGAGCCGCTTCTCGATTCGGGCGACAGTGCCTGCGTAGTCGCGGTTTTCGAAAAGCGAGAGCGATGCAATCCCTGCGGCGCAAGCGAGCGGGTTTGCCATGTAGGTAGGCCCGTGCATGAATGCGGGAATCCTGCTGTTCGTGATGGTGTCCGCCACCTTCCCGGATGCAATGCAGGCCGCCATCGTGATGCTTCCGCCGGTAAGCGCCTTGCCGATGCACATAATGTCCGGCTTTATCCCCGCATGCATCATCGCGAATCTCGGGCCGGTGCGGTAGAATCCCGAGGCGATTTCGTCAAGAATCAGCAGAATGCCGTAGCGGTCGCAAAGCTCGCGGAGTGCCTTCAGGTAGCCCGCGTTGTAAAGCCACATGCCGTTCCCGCCCTGGAAAACGGGTTCGCAGATGACGGCCGCGATTTCATCCTTGTGCTGTTCGACGACGCGTTCCATCGATGCGAAATCCGCCGGATTCCAGGCCTCGTCGAATCTGCAGTTCGGGCGTTCCGCAAAAAAGTGCTGCGGCATAATCCCGCGGAAAAGCACGTGCATTCCGTCGGGGTCGGAGAGTGCCATCGCGCCCGCGGTATCGCCGTGGTAGCCGCCCTTGAGGGCCACCAGCTTGCAGCGTTCCGGGCGGCCCAGCGCATGCTGGTACTGCAGTGCCATCTTGGCACTGCATTCCACGGCGATGCTTCCCGAATCCGCGAAGAAAATCTTGTCGAGCCCTTCCGGCAGGAACTTCACCAGTTTCTCGCCCAGTTCAATTGCGGGCTCGTGCGTGAACCCGCCGAACATCACGTGGCACATCCTTTCGCTCTGCCTGCGTATCGCTTCCACGATTTCGGGCGCATTGTGCCCGTGCGCCATGCACCACCAGCTAGAAACTGCATCGATGAGTTTCAGGCCGTCTGCCGTCTCGATTGTCGTGCCGTGGGCTGATTTTGCCAAAAAACGCGCCGGTGTATTTTTCAGGGCCGCGTAAGGGTGCCACAAGTGTTCGCTGTCGAATTTCTGTTTCTTGTTTAAATCGCAATCAAAAAAACTATCCATTTCGAATGCAAATATAGTTTTTCCTAATTCCCGTTGTCCTTGGACAACCCTATGGTGCGGACCCTGCTACAGAAAACGCCATATAAAAGTATATTTAAAATATCTAAGGTGTGAGGTGATTATGGAAACGAAACTGTTTGTCGCGGGGCTTGTGCTTTCCGCGGCCAATGCGTTCGGGGCTGTCTACTACGTGGCCACCGACGGTAACGACAGCAATGCGGGTTCGCAGGCGAAACCCTTCGCCACGCTCAAGAAGGCGAATGCCGTTGTGGCTCCCGGTGATACCGTGTGGGTTCGCGGCGGGACGTACTACCTCAGGGATACCACGTATGCAAGGAACGACGGCATGTCGGCGGGGATACTCCTGAACAGGAGCGGTGAAAGTGACAGCAAGCGAATCCATTACCTTGCCTACCCTGGAGAACTCCCGATTTTTGACGGAACGAACCTGATGATAGGGCAGGCCTACAGCCATACGGGTTCCGTCGATAGCACCATGTACACGTCGGCGATTCTAATCCAGGCGAGCTACCTGCACCTGAAGGGCTTCGAGGTCCGTAACGTCCCCATGAAATACAATTCCAACGTGGGCGTCTACATTTCGCGCAGCAAGCACATATTTTTGGAACAAATTAACAGTCACCACAACAAGGGTGCAGGGTTTTTCGTGAACGAGCGCGGCACCGGCAGCGGCGGCGGACATTATTTCCTCAACTGCGACAGCCACGACAACTACGACCCGAACGGGCGTCAGGGCGATGGGGAAAATGCCGACGGTTTTGGCGTGCATTACCAGACAACGGGCGATACCACGAAATTCTACGGTTGCCGTGCATGGTGGAACAGTGACGACGGATGGGATTTTATTAGCCAGGAATTCCCGGTAGTCATCGAGAACAGTTTCGCAATGGGGCACGGTTACAGCGATTACGGCACAAAGCACCCGGCGAATGCGAACGGGAACGGTTTCAAGGCGGGCAGCAGCCAGACAGGGACCGGGCGGCATATCATCAGGAACTGTGTCGCCTGGAACAACTACTCGTCGGGCTTTTATGCGAACCACAGCAGCGTAGGGAACTACTGGTACAACAACACCTCGTACAACAATCGCGGGAACCAGTTCAACATGTGGGCGAGTTCCTGGGATGCCAACGGCAACAGGACGGATGGCGTGGTGCTTACCGGGGCGAACGCTCACGTGATGAAGAATAACGTCGCCTTCCCGAACAAGACCGCCTATATCGGCGGCGATTACGCCAGCGGGGAATACAATACCTGGAACCTGAACATCACTCCGGCAAATTCCGACTTCGTGAGCGTTGCAGACCCGAGCCTGACGACGACCGGGAAAGACATCTCGGCGCTGGCAGGTGCGCTTGGCCCGCGCAAGCCCGATGGCAGCCTGCCCGATATCGATTTCTTGAAGCTGAAGAGCGGGAGCCAGATGATTGACCGCGGGACCGACGTGGGGATTCCGTTTGTGGGCAAGGCTCCTGACCTCGGGGCGTATGAATACGGGGTAGCGTCTTCGAGTTCCCTGGCGCGCAGTTCAAGTTCAACGCCGCTGACAACATCCAGTTCAACGCCGACGACCTCAAGTTCGTCTGCAGAAAGTTCGAACTCGGTGGTGACGACATCTAGCTCGATGCCGGCAACCTCCAGTTCAACGCCGGCGACTTCCAGCTCGGTGGCGCTGACCTCCAGCTCGGCGGAAGGAACTACTTCACTTGCGGGCAACTTGCCTTCGCGCGAACGGACTGCAGAATCGGTGCAGGTGTTCGACATGCAGGGACGTTTCCTCGGGACGTTGCACAACGTGAATGCCGCGAATATAGCCCGTGAATTGCGCTCCCGTTTCGGGAATCCGGGCATTTACTTTGTCCGTGCAGGGCGGGGCTCTGCACTTGTGGCTGTCCGCGCCTTTTAGTGAAATTTCAAAAAAAAATTCGGTCGTCCCACCCGGGGCGGCCTTTTTTATATGTAAAAACCCCGTTTTTTGATGGCCGCGTGAGAAAAATGTAAGAAAGTGTTTGCTTTATGCGAAAGAAAAGATTAGTTTAATGGAGAGAGTGACTTTTAACTGGGGTGCGGTTATGTCGGAGCAGGGTGCTAATAAACAACCAGGATTATTGTGTCGGGAATTAGAAAGTTCCGAGATACCTCTTGCGGTCTATCAGTTTGTTGATCACCGCGTCAAGACTGTGCTTGTTTCGGAGGGGCTAATCCGTTGGCTTGCTCCGGGAGCGTCCCGTGCAGACCTGGTGCGTTATCTCGACTCGGACATGTACCGGGACGTTCATCAGGAAGATGCCGTTTATGTTGCGAGTAAGGCTACCGAATTCGCGAAACAACCGGAGGGCCGCTACGAAGTCGTTTATCGCCAGAAGTTGTATGGTCAGGATAAGTACAGCACGGTGCATGCGCTGGGCTACCATCGCGTTCTCGAGAATGGCCAGAAATGTGCCGTTGTTGTCTATGACGACATAACGTCGGCGCTCAATTCAAACGGTGGTTCCCGTAGGGAATTCGAAGGCGGAGTCGTCGAGTTTTTGAACACGGACAAGGTTGATCCGTTTGTCATATTCGATGCGGATACGCACGAAATCTATATGGTCAGTGCGTCGGTGGCGCAAATCTGGAAACCCGTAAAGGCTTTTGATTCGGGCATTCGCTTGGAGGACTACTTTTTTAGCGAAGAAGAACTCGCTCAAATTTCTATCGAAGAACTGTTGGAACGGGAAGAGTCTATTTTCCGAAGCCCGCGTACCGGCAAGTACATAATCTTGAGTTTTTCCCAGATTTTCTGGCGTGGAAAGAACTCAATCTTTTTACGGATAAGTGAACGTACTGACCGGTATTTCGATCCGTTGACGGGGCTCCCGAATATGGAATACGGTCGCCTGTGTGGCGAAAACTTCATCGATGATATCAGGGAAGTGGGCGGCACGCCCGGACTTATTTTCTTTGATATCGTAGGAATGAAGTTGTACAATAGCGCGAATGGCTTCAATAGGGGCGACGGGTTCCTGATGAGTTTCGCGGCATGCCTCAAGAAGCAATTCGGGAATGACTTGATTTGCCGTATTGCGAACGACCACTTTGCCGTGGTGACGGATATCGGCAATGTCGAAAATAAACTGAATGAAATCCGCAAAAGTGTCAGGGGGGCCGTGTCGAAGATATCGATGGACCTCTATGTAGGCATTTGCGAAATCGGGGAGTTCGGAGAATTCCTGGATGCAAGCGAGAAGGCTAAGCTCGCCTGTAGCATACAGAAGAGTAAGGGCGATGGCTTTATCCGCTATTACGACGAAGACATGCACAAGGACCTTCTGCTGCAGAACTACGTGGTGAGCCATATTGATGAGGCTATTGAAAACGGCTACATCAAGATATACTACCAGCCGGTTGTCCGCACGATTACTGAAACGTTCTGTGGCATGGAGGCGCTTGCACGCTGGATCGACCCGCAGAACGGATTCCTGAACCCGGGCGTGTTTATTGGCGCGCTTGAAGACTCCAGGCAGATCCATAAGCTTGATAGCCACGTGATAGAGCTTGTCTGCAAGGAAATGCGTACGGAACTTGATAACGGCCGCCCGGTGGTTCCCGTCTCGTTCAACCTTTCGCGTTTGGATTTTATCGGCTGTGACATCTTCGATGTGGTCGAAAGGACCCTTGAAAAGTACGGGATAGAACACGAACTTATCCGTGTGGAAATTACAGAAAGCATCATGGCTTCGGACCCGTACGTGCAGCGCGAAATTGAACGTTTCCGCCTGGCCGGTTATGAAGTCTGGATGGATGATTTCGGGAGCGGGTACTCCTCGCTGAATACCCTCAAGGACTACAAGTTCGACGAACTCAAGATTGACATGGCCTTCCTCTCGAACCTGAACGAGGTCTCGCGCATCATTATCAGTTCGATGGTGCGTATGGCGAAGTGCCTTGGGTTGAAAACATTGGCAGAAGGCGTTGAGACGCCGGAACAGATGGATTTCCTGAAGGAAATCGGTTGCGAGAAGGCTCAGGGATACTTCTATGGAAAGCCGCAGCCCCTGCAAGATACCATGAAGCACATGGAATCTATTGGAATGGTTGCCGAGAACCGTGAAATGCGGGGCGTTTACTCGAAACTGGGTAGCATCGACTACTTGGTGGATACTCCCAAGGCAATTGTCTCGTACGATGGTACCGAGTTCAGGTTCCTGTTTGTGAACAAGCGGTGCGAAGAGCAACTGCGCAGTCTTGACTTTACGAGCGTCGATGAAGTGGAAAAGGCAACCAATGATCCCAAGAACCCACTGTACTACACGCTGCACGAGGGCGAGAAGATGGCCTACATGGCTCCTTGCGAACTGACGTATTCGGCCCGTGGGACGTATGTGTTTATGAGGGGAACCCTGGTCGCCGATATCAACGGCTGCCACATATACGACATCATGCTGCGCAATACGCACGTGAGCGCCCTCGAAAGTTCCCCGGGCCAGAAGAGCGTGCCGATTCCGGTACGCGCGCAGTCGGTCCTGGTTGCCGATGGCAATCCGCAGAACAGGGCGTTCCTCGAAAGTGTCCTGAGGACGGATTACAACATATTGGTTGCAAGGGATGGGGCCGAGGCGCACGAACTTCTGTTAATGCACAGGAAGAATATTTCACTCGTGCTGCTCGATGCGAGTCTCCCGAAGATGGATGGGTTCAGGCTCGTCCAGGAATTCCAGGGGAGTAGGCGCGACCTTCAGATTCCGTTCGTCATGATGACGGACAACCTGGAACTTGCGAAGGAAAGCATCCGCCTGGGCGCCTACCAGTTTATTTTGAAACCCATCACAGATAAGGGCATGATTAAGGCGAAGATTGCTGGTGCGATTAAGCATGCGGAAATGCTGCACCAGGTGGCGCTGAACTACATGGAGTATGTGCCCGGTGGCGTAATTCTGATAAACGCTATGAACGGGAAGATTCTTTACGTGAATGCCCGTGCTCTGGATATCTTTGAATGCGAGACCACCGAACAGTTCCGCGATTTTGTCGGGGCGAATTTCAGAAATGCGATTCTTCCTGAAGATTATGCGAATGTTAACGAGGAACTTAAGGAACAGTTCCAGAAGGATAGCGGCCTGACAAAGCAAATCTCTTACCGTACGAGAACACGTAAGGGAAAAATCAAGCGTATCTACCATGTGGGTCGCGTCTATAAGGATACTCCTTATGGTCATGTATTCTCGGCGTTTATCTCAGAAGACGATATCGCGATGAAGAATTACTTTACCCGTAAGGACGAGTTCGCGAAGTTCATGGCGTCGGGCGAGGCGATGCGCTCGAAATCGTACGATAAGGGCTACAAGGGATTCCTTTTCTGGAACCTGACAAAGAACTCGCCTGTGCTCCGGATGGGCGGCATATCGTACATTCCCAAGGAAATGGCCGAGACCTATACCTACGAGACTCACTATAGTTACCTGAGTTCCTTGATGCTGAAAAACGATGACAATGTCCTGAAAGCGATGGACTACACCCGTGATAGGCTGGTTCTCGATTACTTGAACAAGTGCATTGTGCATCCGCTCGATATAAGCTACGACATAGACGGCTACCAGTTTACCATCCGTTCCACTTTTGACATGATGATGGACCCGGATACGGGCGACATTGTCCTGAAGCTTGTGAACGAATGCGTCAAGACCACGAAGGCTGATTAGGCTAGCTATATTTTTTTATTCAAGGTAAACGACTTCGCCCATCTGCGGCATAAGCACTGGCTTTCCCGATTCCTTTGCGGCGCGGCGCGCGTTCTCGAGCGGTTCCGCGTACGGGTGCTTGCTCAGGCACAGCTTGGAATGGTGGACGGTCAGGTAGCGCTTCGCGTCGAGTTCCACCATCTCCTTCGCATGGAATTCGGGCATGGAATGAATCTCTGACCAGTCCTTGTTGTACTGCCCGTTTTCGAGAATCGCGAGGTCGATGTCTGGGAATTTTTTCCCGATGGCGGCAAAGTGCGGGCCGTAGCCGGAATCTCCGCCAATCCATATAGTGCGCTTGGGAGTTTCGAAAATGAACGATGCCCAGAAGGTCTTGTTCTGGTTGAGGTCGCGCCCCGAGAAGTGTCTCGCAGGTGTCGTCGTTACCTTGAAGCCTTCGCCCAGGTCGGTGGAATCCCACCAGTCGCCTTCCAGCAACTTGTCGGCGGGGTAGCCCCAGTATTCAAAATGCTCGCCAACGCCGAGTGCGGTAACGACGCGCTTTACGCGGGGCTCGAGTTCCGTTACTACCTCGTAGTCCAGGTGATCCCAGTGGTCGTGCGTAATTACGAGGTAGTCAACGTCGGGCATGTCTACGGGCTTGTAGACGTCGGTGCCCTTGAACATCTTGTTCACGAACCCTACGGGCGATGCCTTGTAGAAAACCGGGTCCACGAGAATCTTCTTTCCGGACAAGTTAAGCATGTATGAAGAATGCCCGAACCAAACAATCCAATCACGGTCATTGGGGAGTGCCTTCAGGTCGGTCTTTATTACCGGGAGTGCGGTATCGGGGACGGTCGCCACCTTGTCATTGAAGAGGAATTCCCGCCATACGGTCAGAATGCTCTTGTTGCCCGTAATGTAGTCGGTATGGATTTCGTTCACGAACTGCTTGCCGTCGTAATGCGGTGACTGCTTAATGTGCTCGAGTCGACCGCCCTGCGGAATACGCCCGAAACTTGCCTGCCCGAGGAACAGCACGCCGGCATCCCCCAGGATGAACAGGACGGAAAGTATAATCGCGATAATCATGGGCACAAATATATCTAAAAACAGTGGCGTGTTAATTTGTATATTAATCGTATGCTCAACTATTTATTCCTATTCCTTGCAATTATCATGGAGGCCGCTGGCACGACGCTCCTTAAGATGTCGGAACAGTTCACGAAGGTCGTTCCTTCTATCTTCTCGCTCGTCTGCTATGTGGCTTCGCTCTACCTGCTGAGCCTATGCCTGCGAACGGTCCCCATCGGCATCGCGTATGCCACCTGGTCTGCGCTTGGGATTGCGCTCATTACCATCAGTGGAATCTTCTTCTTTAAGCAGACTCCCGACCTCCCGGCCATCATCGGATTGTTCTTGATTGTAACCGGCGTTGCGGTTATTAATTTGTTCTCAAAGATGAGCGTGCATTAGAGGAGTGGGGGAGGTGTCCCCCTCGCTCCAGCCATGTCTTACGCTACCCCCACTGCGGGTGCTCAGGTGCCGCACCCGCAACGCCCGGGCTATTAATTCCATTCTTTCTTTCTCAGAGCCTTTAAATAGTTCTGTTTTAAATCGCGCTTGTTACCGAAGAAAATCATTTCGGATTTTGAGAAAAGATTGTTTTCAAGTTTCAGGTTCAAAAGTTCCATCGTGCAAATAAAGTCTGCGACCTGGAACAATTTATAATCAGTAGGCATCACTTTTCGGAAAATTGGGTTTGGCAGCAGTGCGTTGAATACAGACGACAAAAGCTTGCTTACTTCGACTTGTCCATTGTCGTAGTAAATTTTGACATCGTTGAAAGCAAGAAAATCATCATAATGATTTCTAATGAACGAGGATATTTGCTTCGAAAGTTTGCCTGTTGCTTCTACAGAATCTTTGATGTGCTTTTTTTCGATGGAAAAACATTTGTACTGGATACCTACTGAACGGATAAACGCCATCATTTTGTTGAAAATGCGCCTCCGCTCAGCTATTCCCATGTCTTTATAAATTTCTTCCTTGCGGATAATTGGGCCGGTGTGGATGCAAAGATTCTCAAGTCCAAGATAGGACAGCTCGGTATCAAGGCGAAGAACGTTTTCTTGAATGTCGACTTCTTGGTCATGGAACACCATTGTTATTATGTAATACGGAGAATGTGGGCTATATTCGCCAAAATCCCCCGACTCATCGATGAAAACACTTAGTTCCTTCAAGACTCTCTCCACAAAAAAGGCGAGGAACTTCCTCGCCAAAGATGGACCTGGGTCTTTCGACCAGCCCGGTTATAATATACCAATTTTTATTAGAAAAGTCAACATGTCGAGTTTCTTCCAAATTGGAATAAGCGTCTGGCGGTCCTAGACGGGGCGTTTTGGCGATTTTTCGCACAAAAACAGGCTGCTTTGTAAATTTTTGTTGCGTCCGGGTTGTATTTAAGTTATTTTTAAATTGGACATATTAGAGAGTTTAGCTCTTGTTCTCTGCGTGAAATCTGCAGGTTTGGTTCTGCTCATTGTGGCTTACCAAGGGCGGACTCCATTGGTGTAAATGATGGAGGCTGTTATGGCTTGGAATAAAATAGGCAATCTTGCCGCACTTTCTCTAGTTCTATTTTTTGCCGCATGCGGTGGCGATAATTCCTCCGACGATACGGTTTCTGTTGATGGAACTGATAATGTTCGCGAAGTGGCTTCGATTGAAGATTTGGGACTTTGTGCAAGCGACCGTGATGGGGATACCGTTTATGTTGCCGAAAAAAATGTGGCCTATTATTGCGTTGATGGTTCTTGGGTTGATATAAACGAGACCGATTTACTGTCATCTAGTAGTATTCTTGTTGCTGTTTTAGATTCCGTGATATCCTCGTCATCGATTTCGACTGTTGTCGAAGAAAAATCGAGCAGTAGCAGTGAAGGAATTATTTCTTCCTCTGAATCAACTGTGTTGGAAATCAATCCTTCATCGAAGGAGGCATGGATTTATTTGAATCCTGCAATCTCTTATGGAGAAATGGTTGATTCTCGAGATGGACAAGTTTACAAGACTGTTGTAATTGATAATTTGACATGGATGGCTCAGAACTTGAATTATAATTATGACAAAGGTTCCGCTAAGAGTTATTGCTATAATAACTCTGCAGATTCCTGTGCAAAGTATGGTCGCTTATATACATGGAAAGCTGCAACGGAAGCTTGCCCTGAAGGCTGGCATCTTCCAAATACGGATGAATTGAAATCCCTGTGTGGGTCGCTTATTTGTCTTGATGCTACGGAGTTAAAAGCCAATAGTGGTTGGAATCGGGAAGGTAATGGAAATGATGGTAATGGCTCTGACGGATTTGGCTTTTCGGCGTTGCCTGCAGGAGTCTATGATGGTTATAATGGAGTTTTCAAAGCAATAGGTTATACTGCATCATTTTGGTCTCAGGTAGGAGGGGGAGAAATTGCAGTTGCTATGAGTGATTTTGTCACAGCAACGGCATCGCAAAAGATGGGTTTTTCTATTCGATGTGTACAAGATTATGATGAAGATACAAAGTCTTCATCAAGTGCACTACCTAGAAGTAGTAGTTCTGTAAGGAGTAGTAGCAGTGTTGCTACTTCAAGTTCAAATATGTCATCAGTTATCTTTGAAATTTCTGTTACTCATGGAGAAATGGTTGATTCTCGAGATGGACAAGTTTATAAGACCGTGACAATTGAAAACCAAACATGGATGGCTCAGAATTTAAATTACGATTATAACAAAGGAACTGCGAAAAGTTATTGCTATGACAATGCCGCTGAAATGTGCGATAAATATGGTCGATTGTATTTGTGGAGTGCCGCTGTTGATTCGGCGGCCGTATTCAGTACGGATGGACAAGGATGTGGTTTTGGAATAGAGTGTTTCGCTATGGGAACAACCAGTGAATCTGCTTTGGTGCGAGGAGTGTGTCCTGATGGCTGGCATTTGCCAAATCAAAGTGAATGGCTTAATTTAGTGTATCTAGAGTATTATAAGACTAATAATATGAATTCTTGTTACGATATTGGAATAAAACTCAAATCTTCCAGCGATTGGTATGTGTCTATGTCCTGTGCCAAGGCTGATGGAATTGTCTATTGTGGAAATAGTGGCAATGGTTCCGATGAATATGGCTTTTCAGCGTTGCCGACAGGCTATTATGATAGTTTTAACAATGTATTTCGAGAGCTTGGGTATCAAACCGGTTTCTGGAGTAGTGTTAGCAACAACGTTGATAATGGTGAGTTTGCGTATGTTTTTATTATGTATTCAAATCAGAATGGTGCGGGGACAGTTGGTAAGCCTTTCGGATCCAAGGCCTATGCGTATCCAGTTCGCTGCCTTAAAGATTCGAATTGAGTACAATGTTTCGTAATTGAATAGAAGAGGTAGAATTATGAGTAGCAATACCGAATTGGCTAAGGCATTGATGTTGCTTAATCACGAACATCTATTTATCCTAAGTAATCTGAAAGACGAACTTAATATAGATTACTATTCAGAAATAGGAATGTTTATTTCAGAATATAAGGACAACCGAAGACTTTATTTGGCATATTATTTTGAATATCAAGGAAATGAATATAAATTTGTTATTTGCGTTAATAGGGAATCCTCAAAGGGAAACTTTTTCCTTTTAGGCTTTAGACGAAAAGACAATAAGAAAATAAAAAAGTCTGATGTTCAAAATTGTAGAACTATTCTAAAAGTGATAAACACAGATTATGGATTTAGTAAAGAAGGAGAAACTCTCTTTTTTCCGCCTCTATCAAAAGAGAATCTAAAAAGTTTTCTTAATATAGCCTTCATTAGTAATCCTTGTGGTTTAAGTAAATTGACGATTATCAAAGATGAAAGTTCAAAAGATTACATTACTTTGAAAAGTGCTATGGATGTTTTTAGAAAGTGGAAATAAGGAATATTTTTTATTACTCTATAATAAGAAATTTGAAGAACTTTACAAATAAAGCTGCGTTAGGGATAGTTGCCCGCAAGGGCGGAGACTTGCGCTAGCAAGGCTCCGTGAGCGAAGCGAGTATAGCCCGACCCCGTAGGGGAAACGCCCCAAAAAAAGACCTCGGTTCATCACCGAGGCTTTTTAATTTCGCGTTGTCGCGCTTGCCTTAAGAATTACTTCCTGTAGCTTTCCAGCGATTCCACGCTGAGGCTCTTCACGAAGTTGTAGTGCTTCGCGACTTCGGCTTCGGCGAGGTTCAGGTACACCTTCACGCTCTTGTCGAACAGTTCAGGCGACTTGGTGGCATCGCGGAGGAGCAGCTGGCTCATCACGCAGTTGGCGGCCATTTCGTACAGGTGGCGGCTGCAGAGGTCGGTGAATTCGTTGTTGTTTGCGGACTTCACGAATTCCACAGCTTCGTTGTACTTGGCGTCCATGGCCTTTGCGCGGGCCTTGAGAGCTTCGTATTCCGGACGCACATCCTGAGCTTCGAATTCTTCGAGCATCTGGCTGTAGGTGC
>JAEEGH010016852.1_pt1 | contig 15672 bp, 13 predicted proteins | sample 9134181 | NCBI WGS metagenome assembly JAEEGH01 (sample SAMN16246544, study PRJNA631951) | gut metagenome | biome: gut microbiome; feature: rumen; material: DP-attached | host: Bos | place: Iran: Karaj | collected 2018-10 | reverse complement strand
AGCCGCCTTGTACTCCATGCCGGTTGCCACCACGGGGGCTTCGGGCTTGAGCAGAGGCACGGCCTGACGCTGCATGTTGGAGCCCATGAGGGCGCGGTTGGCGTCGTCGTTCTCCAGGAAGGGGATCATGGCCGTGGCCACGGACACCAGCTGCTTGGGGGAGACGTCCAGATAGTCGATCTCGGTGTTGCGGACCTCGATGATCTGGTCCAGCTTCCGGGCCACCACACGGTCCTTCTGGAACCAGTGGGTCTCGGGGTCCACGGGCTCGTTGGCCTGGGCCACGATGGCGCCGTCCTCTTCGTCGGCGGTCAGGTACACGATCTCCTCGGTGATCTGCTTGTTGGCCTTGTCCACCACCCGGTAGGGGGCCTCGATGAAGCCGTACTCGTTGATCCGGGCATAGGTGGCCAGGGAGTTGATCAAACCGATGTTGGGACCTTCAGGGGTCTCGATGGGGCACATACGGCCGTAGTGGGAGTAGTGCACGTCGCGGACCTCGAAGGTGGCGCGGTCACGGTTCAAACCGCCGGGGCCCAGGGCCGAGAGACGCCGCTTGTGGGTCAGCTCGGACAGAGGGTTGGTCTGATCCATGAACTGAGAGAGCTGGGAGGAGCCGAAGAACTCCTTGATGGCGGCGGTCACAGGCCGGATGTTGATGAGGTTGCTGGGCATGACCACGTCCATGTCCTGCAGGCCCATGCGCTCCCGGACCACCCGCTCCAAGCGGGTCAGGCCCACCCGGATCTGGTTCTGCAGCAGCTCGCCTACGCTCCGGATGCGGCGGTTGCCCAGATGGTCGATGTCGTCCGTCTTTCCGATGCCGTAGCTAAGGTCGATCATGTAGGACACGGAGGCCACCATATCGTCGGGGACGATATGCCGGGGGATCAGATCGTAGTAGTGGCTGCGCAGGAAGTCCTTTTGGCCTTCCTCGCCCTCGATGGCCTGCATCTCGGGGAGCAGGGCCAGGAGGGTGGGGATATGGACGTCCTCGTTGAGTCCGGCCTCGATGGGCGCGAAGGGCAGGAAGCCCGCGGCGGAGGCGAAGTTGTTGCCCACCACCTTCACGGCCTTGTCGTTGATCTTCACGGACACGGCGTTGACGCCGGCGTTCTGGATCTCCTCGGCCTTCTGCTTGGTGATAAAGGCGCCCTCCTCCAGCAGCACCTCGCCGGTGATGGGAGAAACCACCATCTCGGCGGAGATCTGGTTCACGATGCGGGCCTTCAGGCTCAGCTTCTTATTGAACTTATACCGGCCCACCCGGGCAAGGTCGTACCGGTTGTCGAAGAACAGGCCGTTGAGCAAACTCCGGGCGCTCTCCTCCGTGGGAGGCTCGCCGGGGCGCTGGCGCTTGTAGATCTCGATGAGACCGTCGGCCACGGAACGGGTGGGGTCCTTCTGCAGGGTGTTCTCCAACCGCTCGTCCTCGCCCAGCAGCTCCTTGATCTCGGCGTTGGTGCCGTAGCCGATGGCGCGCAGGAGGGAGGTGATGAACACCTTCCGCTGCCGGTCGATCTTGACGTACAGGATGCCGTTAGAATCGGTCTCGTACTCCAGCCAGGCGCCCCGATTGGGGATGACCTGGGCGGAATAGAGCTGGTTGCCCCACTTGTCGGTGCTCACCGCGTAGTAGGCGCCGGGGGACCGGACCAGCTGGCTCACGATGACCCGCTCGGCACCGTTGATGATGAAGGTGCCCTGGGGGGTCATCAGCGGGAAATCGCCCATAAACACTTCCTGCTGCTTCACTTCGCCGGTCTCCTTGTTGATGAGACGGACGGTGACCCGCAGGGGTGCGGCGTAGTTCACGTCGTTTTCCTTGCTCTCCTCCTGGGTGTACTTGGGCTTATCGAGATCGATCCGATAGTCCACGAACTCCAGGACGAGCTTGCCGGAATAGTCGACGATGGGGGAGATGTCATTGAAAACCTCGCGAAGGTCCTCTTTCAAAAAGCGGTAGTAGGAATTCTTCTGCACCTCAATGAGATCGGGCATGCTGAGCACTTCGTTGACCTTGGAAAAGCTCTTGCGGACCCGCCGTCCCATCTTGACGTCATGCATCATCTCGTTCACTCCTTCTGATGCCGTTGCACCGACTTTGATTGCATCTTGCCTCTGTTTGTCCCCCGCCGGCGGGATTTCTCTCCCAACCAACGGGCATAGACCGACAGTTTAGCTATCATAATGCGACTTAGGATAATATCACTATGTCCACAAGCTGTCAAGAAATATTTTTACAAACCGGCAATATTTTTTTGTCCCTGAATACATTGGTATGGGAGAAGCGTTTTTTCGTCCACACTGGACGCATGAAAACCATATGAAAGGAAGCGATACACCTATGGAACAAGCCATCGTCGCCCGCTCTCGGACCGGCTGGAACAGCGCCGAGGAAGCCCTGCTGCTGGAGGCCGTGGACCGGTGCCGGGCCGCTGGGGAGCCCTTGAAGACCGCCTTCACGGAGGCCGCGCGGCAGACGGGCCGCCGCCCCAACAGCGTCCGGAACCACTATTACGCCAGCAGCAAGGGGACCGGGACCGCCCCCGCCTTTCTGCCCTTCTCGGAGGAGGAGAGCTTGGCCCTGCTCAAAACGGTGCTCCAGGCCCGGTCCGCCGGGGAGTCCGTCCGGGCCTGCACCCTCCGGATCGCCCAGGGGGACACCCGGCGGATGCTCCGGTATCAGAACAAGTATAGGGCCCTGCTCAAGAACCGGCCCGCCCTGGTGGACCAGGCCCGCCGGGAGCTGGCGGAGACGGGCAGCCCCGTCTTCGACCCCTACGCCCCCTCCCCCGCCGGCCCGGGCCGTCCCCGGAAGGCCGCCGCCGAAAGGGACACCGACGCCCTGATCCGCACCCTGTGCGAGAGCCTGATGGAGCTCCTGCGGCGGACGGAGCAGATCCAAAAATGAACGCACCCCCCTTCATCCTGTGAAGGGGGGTACTGCAAAATATGGAGGGGGGTACCGTAACGGTTGCAGCCTATAATAGAGTATTAATAATAGAGGATTTATAATAGACGCTCCCTGCGGTCGCAGTCAGTCAGTCCACGAACGGACCGACGGACAGGATGGGAAGACTATGCGTCGAATATCCCCAACACGATGATACCGGCCACGGTGAGGGCGATGGCCCCGTAGTGCTTCCAGGACAGCTTCTCCTTCAGGAAGATGCGGCTCCACACCACGGACAAGGCACAGTAGGAGGCGATGATGGCCGCGGCGAAGCCCGCGTGGGCCGTGTCGCCCAAGGCGTAGATGTAGGCGAGCTGGCCCGCCGTCTCGAAGACGCCGCCCAGAAGCTTGGGCCCCTCGGCCTTCACGGTCAGCTTGTCCCGCCGGACGCCCAGCACGTAGATGGCGGCCACGATGCCCACCGCCAGGAAGGTGAGCTCATAGGCCACGTTGGCCGGGCCCTCCTCCAACATGGTGGGGAACAGGGTGTCCAGGAAGGTGCCCGTGGCCTCCTCCCGGAGGATCACGGAATCGAAGAAGGTGCCCAAGGCGTCGATGATGCAATATAAGATAGGAAAGAGCAGGGCGATGAAGCTCTTCTCGTACTTCACCTTGCTGTTCTTCTGGCGCATCTCCCTGGCGTAGTCGCTCTCGGTCAGCTCCGCCACGCCCAGCAGCACCACGCCCACGGTCACCGCCGCCACGCCGATCCACTGGATCAGGTTGGGCATCTCCTGCAAAAACAGGAAGCAGAGGACCGCCGCGATGCCGCCGGAGGAGTTGCAGATGGGGCTGGAGACGGAGAGCTCGATGTAGCGAAGGCCCACGTAGCCCAGCGTCATGGACAGGATGTACATGAAGCTGGCGGGCAGATACGCCACGATCACGTCCCAGCTGATCTTCACCCCGCCGATGAAGATCTCATAGGCGGCGTGGAGGCCCATGACCAGGCCCACGGCCATGACCATCTTCCAATGGCTCAGCTTGTCGCTGGGCTTGGATCCGATCTTGGAGAACATGTCGGAGCCGCTCCAGCAGAGCAGCGCGATGAGAGAGAGCACGAACCACATATATCAAATTCCCCCAAATGCTTGTTTGTCCAGAAAAAAGCGGCCTCCCTCGGGAAGCCGCTGCGCGTCGTTTCAGGCCTTCTGGCCCCCGGAGCCCCCGGGCGTCCTGGGCCCGAAGGAACGGCGGCGGTTGTTGGACCGGCGCTTGCGGCTGAAGGGCACGGCGGCCGCCCCGGACGCGGGCGCGGCAACAGGAGCCGAGGTCTCCCCCGTCTCTGCCTTCGGCACAGGCACGTCCGGCTTGGACTGCCTGTCGGTCTTGGGCTTGTTGGCGTTCCGGTTCTGGTTCTCCTTCCGCTCGCCCCGGTTCTGCTGGGGTTTGTCGGTCTTGGGCTGGGGCTTGTCCGCCTTTTGCTGAGGCTTATTCTGGGCCTTGGGCTCCCCCTTGGGCTGCTTGTCGCTTCCCTTGGCTTGGGCGGGCTCGGTGCGCCGGGGCTGCCGCCGATCCCGGTTCTGCCGGGGCAGGCTGGTTTGGGCAAGGGGCGTGAAGCCCTCGCCGGCGGGCTCGTTCAGCGCGTCCGCGGCGGCCTGGGCCGCCCGTTCCATGGCACGCTCCTTGGCGCCGGGGCCCAGGTCCTCATAGGGGTACTCCCGGATGTCGATGGTCCCGTCCTCCGCCGTCAGCTTCACCTTGGTCCTCTCGGTGATGACGTTGTTCTCCACCACGATGCCCACGCCGTCGGGGGTCTCGATCTCCTTGCCGGTCTTGGGCATGAGCTTGTGCATCTGCTCGTAGCAGCTCTCCTCGTACTGGAGGCAGCACATGAGCCGCCCGCAGAGGCCCGAGATCTTGGTGGGGCTCAACGCCAGGTTCTGCTCCTTGGCCATCTTGATGGTCACGGGCCTAAAATCGTCCAAAAACTGTTTGCAGCACACGGGCCGTCCGCAGGGTCCGAGACCGCCCAGCATCTTCGCTTCGTCCCGGACGCCGATCTGCCGAAGCTCGATCCGGGTCTTGAACACGTACGCAAGATCCTTCACCAGCTCCCGGAAATCCACCCGGTCGTCCGCGGTGAAATAGAACACCACCTTGCTGCCGGTCAGGTTGTACTCCACGTTCACCAGCTTCATATCGAGGCCGTGCTCCGCTATCTTCTGCTCGCAGATGGGGAAGGCTTCCTTCTCCTTGTCCCAGTAGTACTGCCGCATGCGCAGGTCCTCGTCGGTGGCGATCCGCTGCACGGGCTTGAGGGGAGAGACCACCTTGTCGTCCTCCACCTCCGTGACGCCCATGGTCACGTCCGCGTACTCCACGCCCCGGGCCGTCTCCACCACGACCCCCTGGCCCGCCTGGATATCGAGATCGCCCGGGTCGAAATAGTAGACCCGGCCGCTGTTCCTGAATTTAACTCCGATTACCTTTACCATTATTTTCCCACTTTCTCAAAGACACCAGCAAGCCGTCCAGCAGGACTCCGGCGGAACCGCCGAACTCCGTCAGCACCCGCCGCTTTTCCAGTGCTTCTGCTATCATACATTGAATTTGCGCCGTTGTAAAGTGCCCCGCCATACGGTTTTCCAGGCTCTGCTGGTCCAGGTTCCGGACCTGGCCGCCGCCCAGCTGCAACAGCAGCGCGTCCCGCAGGAGGGAGAGCAGGATATCTATGAAGTCGGCGAGGGCGTCCTTCCCCACCCGCTTCTTGCCCTCCTCCCGCCGTTCCAGCAGGTTCGCCGCCTTCGAAAAGGGGGACACGCCGAAGAGGGCTTCCTCCACCAGGGGCAGGGCCTGGCTGCGGAAGGCCATGTACTCCTCCCCCGCATACCGCTCCGCCAGGGAGGGCACCCCGTCGGAAAGGGCCGCTGCCAGTTTGGCTCGGTCGGGGGCCACGCCCTGGGACAGGAGCCGGGCGGCCACCTTGTCCCGATCCTCCGTGCCCACCCGCACCAACATGCACCGGGAGCGGATGGTGGGCAGCACCGCCTGTTCGTTCCCCGTCAGGATCAACAGCGCTTCCTCCGGGGGCTCCTCCAGGGTCTTAAGGAGGGCGTTCTGGGTCTGGGGCGTCAGCTTGTGGGCGTCGGGGATCAACAGGCACCGCCGCCCCTGGCCGAAGACCTGCCGGTTCAGCTCCTCACAGCAGGCCCGGACCGTCTTGATGGCGTAGTCCGGCAACTCCTGAAAGAAGGGGCACTCCCGGAGCTTCTCCACGTCCTCCCGGCCCAGCAGGTACAGCGACGCCGCCTGCCGGGCGTATTCCTTTTTGCCGCTGCCGGCGGGGCCCACCAGGAACACCGCGTGGGGCGTGTTCCCCGCCTTGAGGCAGCTCAGCCATTGCAGCAGCTGCATTCTGAAAACTCCAATACCACCCGGATATACCCCTTCTCGAGGCAGGGCAGCTCCCCCGCCTCCGCGGCGGCCACGATGGCCTTCTGCTGTTCAGCGGTGATCCTCTCCCCCGCCTTCGCCAGCACCCGGCCCGACCCGTCCGTCACGTCCGCCGTGGGCAGGCACCCGGCGCTCCTCTCCGGCAGCACCAGGCAGGTGGTCACGTTGAAAAACTCCGCCGCCGTCATGGGCTTCAATTCTTCCATGGTTCCGTCAGCTTTCCTTTCAGTTCCTCCTGGGCGCTGAGGCACAGGCATTGCCAGGCCCCCTCCGCCCGGTAGATGAGCATGGTGGTGTCCTCGATCCGGCCCGCCCGCACGTTGGGCCCCAGGCGGCAGCCCAGCTCCTTCAGCCGGGCCCCGTCGTAGGGACCGGCGTACTCGATGCTCTCCAGGGGCACCTCGGCGATCAGCTTCTCCGACCGGCCCGTGAGCCGGGTCACGAAGAAGGCTTTGTCCGTCAGGGTGTACCGGTGGCTGGTGAGCCGGAACCGGAGCACCCAGTAGCCTAAGGCCAGGAGCAGGGCGTACAGCACCCCCTGGACCAGCACCGGGGGCAGGCCCAGCCATGCCTGCAGCCGGTTGCCGAGGCCGATGACCAGCAGGGCGCCCAGCACCAACAGGGCGTACAGGGCGCCCTCGCTGCGGATATGCTTCTTTTCCGGCGCGGCCACCTGGGTGGCGATCACGTCGTAGACCACATCTTCCATCGAATATACTATACCGCAAATCCGTCGCCGCGTCAACGAAGGATAAAACTTTGGGGCCGCCCGTCTTGCAAGAAGGGGCCGGACCAAGTATAATATAAGAACACTGTCCTATGCAGCAGCGAACTGCGCACCCCATCCAATACGAGACCGGAAAGGAAACGGACCATGATCGACATCACCACCATCGGCGAGATCCTGATCGACCTGACCCAATCGGGCCGGACGGAGCAGGGCATCCCCCGCTTCGACGCCAATCCCGGCGGCGCGCCGGCGAACCTGGCGGTGGCCGCCGCCCGGCTGGGGGCCCGGACCGCCTTCATCGGCCGGGTGGGCAATGACAGCTTCGGGGACTACCTCAAGCGGTGCCTGGCTGAAAACGGGGTGGACGTCCGGGGGATGTCCGTGGACGAGAAGGCCCGCACCACCCTGGCCGTGGTGGCCCTCGACGAAAGGGGCGAGCGGACCTTCAGCTTCTATCGGGACCCCAGCGCGGACGTGAACCTGTCCATGGAGCATGTACCCATGGAGCTGCTGGGCGGCACCAAGGTCCTCCACTTCGGCAGCGTGAGCCTGACGGCGGAGCCCGCCCGGACCGCCACCTTGGAGGCGGCCAAAACCGCCAAAGCCAGCGGCGCCTATGTGAGCTACGACCCCAACTATCGGGCCAGCCTGTGGCCCGACGAAGAAACGGCCGTCCGGAACATGACGGAACCCCTGAGCATGGTGGATATTTTGAAGGTCTCCGACGAGGAGCTGCCCCTGCTGACGGGCTGTACGGACCCCGAAAAGGGCAGCGCCCGTCTGACTGACCAGGGCGTCCGGCTGGTGCTGGTGACCCTGGGGGCCGAGGGCGCCTTCTACCGCTTCGACGGCCACACGGGCCACGTGCCCGGGGTCCCCTGCCAGGTGGGGGACACCAACGGCTCCGGGGACACCTTCTTCGGGGCGGCCCTGTCCCAGCTGGTGAAGCTGGATTCCCTGGACCAGCTCACCGTCCCGGAGCTCCGGCGCATCCTGGCCTTCGCCAACAAGGCGGCCAGCATCACCACCAGCCGCCACGGGGCCATCCCCGCCATGCCCACGTTGGCAGAGGTCCTGGGCTGAGAGCTGCGATCTATAACACAAAAGCCGACCCCACGGGGGTCGGCTTTTTCCCATGCTGTTTTCAGCTCCCTCGAGCCGGGTCCAGATCGTAGAGGAGGGCGTTGACGATGCAGGCGGCCACGTTGCTGCCGCCCTTGCGGCCTCGGGCCACGATGCAGGGCACGTCCGTCTCCACGATGAGCTCCTTGGAGGCCACCACGTTCACGAAACCCACGGGCACGCCGATGATAAGCCGGGGCCGGTAGCCCCCGTCGATCAGCTCCCGGAGGCGGATCAGGGCCGTGGGGGCGTTGCCGACGGCGAAGATCACGTCATCCCCCAATCTAGCCGCCTTGTCCATGGACACCCGGGCCCGGGTAACCCCCAGGCGCTTGGCTTCCGCGGCCACGTCCTCGTCGGACATGTAGCAATGGGCCTCGCAGCCGAACCGTCCTAAAGTGCGCTTGTTGATGCCGGCTAAAGCCATCTGGGTGTCGGTGACCACGGTGGCCCCGTCCTGGATGGCGGCCTTCGCGAGAGCCACCGCGTCGGGGGAAAAGTACAGGTTGTCGGCGTAGTCGAAGTCCGCCGTGGTGTGGATGACCCGCTTGATGATGGGAGCCTGCTCCGGGTCCAGGGGCCGATCCCCCAGCTCCGCGGTGATGATGCGAAAGCTCTCCCGTTCGATCTCCATGGGCGGCAGGTTCTGTATCCTCATGCGATGCCCTCCTCCAATATGCGATAGACGGTCTTCATATCCATGTGCTCCCGCAGGGTCTGGGCCAATCGGTCGTACTCCCGCTGCTTGTGCTCCTCACCGGACACCCGGCCTAAAAGCGCCGGGTCCACGCCCTTCCTTTCCGCCAGGGCCCGGACGATGGCCCCCGCCACCTGGTCTTGGTCCAGGATGCCGTGGACGTAGGTGCCGTAGACGCTGCCCTGCTGGCAGCCGTCGGGATGCTCCTCCCCGGACAGCTGGTTGGTGAAGCCGGTCAGGGGCGTGCCGCCTTGGCTCTCGCCCATGTGTATCTCGTACCCCTCGAAGCTCTGGCGGGACAGGGCCGACAGGGCGCCGCCCACGGTCCCGAAGGCGCCGGTGACCCGGGTGCGAGTCTTCTCCTTCGTAAAAACTGTCTTGATCGGCAGCAGGCCCATGCCCCGGAGGGTGCCGCCCTGCTCCACGGCCAAGGGGTCCGAGAGCTCCTCCCCCAGCATCTGGTAGCCGCCGCAGATGCCCAGCACCGGCCCGCCCCCATGACTAAAGCGCAGCACCTTCCCCTCGAGGCCGCTTTGCCTAAGCCAGAGGAGGTCCGCCATGGTGTTCTTGGTGCCGGGAAGGATCACGAGATCCGGCTCCCCGAACTCGCTGGTTCGGCTCACGTACCGGACCGACACCCCCTCCACCGCCTCCAGGGCGCGGAAGTCGGTGAAGTTCGAGAGCCGGGGCAGCCGAATGACGGCGATGTCCACCAGCTTCGCCGCCCCGTTGGTGAGGCGCTCCGAGAGGCTGTCCTCGTCGTCGATGTCCAGCTTTACATAGGGCACCACCCCCACCACGGGGATGTGGATCAAATCCTCCAGCTGCCTTAGGCCGGGGGTCAGGATGCGCTCGTCCCCCCGGAATTTGTTGATGATCACGCCCTTCACCATGGCCCGCTCCTCCTCGTCGAGAAGGGCCACGGTGCCGTAGAGCTGGGCAAAGACCCCGCCCCGGTCGATGTCCCCCACCAGGAGCACGGGGGCCTTGGCGGCCCGGGCCATGCCCATGTTCACGAACACGTCGTCGTTCTTTAGATTGATCTCCGCCGGGCTCCCGGCTCCCTCGATGACGATCACGTCGTTCTGGGCGGAGAGGGCGTCGTAGGCCTTCATGACCTCCGGCAGGAGCTGGCGCTTCACGGCGAAATACTCCCGGGCGCTCATCTGACCCCAGACCTCCCCGTGGACGATGATCTGGGAGCCCATGTCGTTGGTGGGCTTCAGGAGGATGGGGTTCATGAGCACCGAGGGCTCCACCCCCGCCGCCTCCGCCTGGACCACCTGGGCCCGGCCCATCTCGAGACCCTCCCGGGTGATGAAGGAGTTGAGGGCCATGTTCTGGGCCTTGAAGGGGGCCACCTTCCGGCCGTCCTGGCGGAACACCCGGCACAGGCCCGCCGCGATGAGGCTCTTGCCCGCGTTGGACATGGTGCCCTGGATCATGATTGGTTTTGCCATCTATACCTCCTTGGCGCAGGCGCGCAGGAATCGTTCTATGAGCTGGGGGTCCGAGGGATAGTAGAGGTGAGGGAAGCCCATGAGCAGGTTTCCCCGGCTGTGGCCGCAGTCCCAGCCCCGGCTCCCCGTGGGCTTTTGGGCCCGGAGGGCGTCGCCGCAGCTTTCGCTTTCAAAATAGTGGAACTCGTGGCCCCGGACGATCTCCCCCGCGGGGAGAAAGGCCGTGTCCGCCTTCGCCGTCAAGGTGATATAGCCGAAGCGGCCCAGGCGGGGCGTGCGATAGGCCCGGGCGTCCAGCACCCCGGCCATGGGCCAGGAACGGCCCTCCATGTCCTCCAGCTCCCGATGGAGATACAGGAAGCCGCCGCACTCCGCGAGGCAAGGGAGGCCATTTTGGATGGCCTCACGGACGCTTCGGCGCATGGACTCGTTCTCTGACAGGGCCCGGGCATGGAGCTCCGGGTAGCCGCCGGGCAGGATAAGTCCCTGGGCCCCCGCGGGCAAAGCATCGTCGTGCAGCGGGGAGAAGAAGGTTAGCTCCGCCCCATAGTCCGCCAGCAAGTCCAGGTTGTCCCGATACAGGAAGCAGAAGGCCTGGTCTCGGGCCACGGCGATACGGGTCCGGGGCAGGGGCGGGATGGGGGGTGCCGGGGGCGCTTCCAGGGCTGGGGCCGACCCGGCCAAGGCCAGCAGGCCCTCCATGTCCACGGTCCTTTCCAGCAGGGCCGCGAGAGCGTCCAGCTTCTGGCCCAAATCTTCGATCTCCCCCGGGGTCACCAGGCCCAGGTGTCGGCTCTCCACCATGACCTCCGGGGCCTTGGGCACGTAGCCCAGGGGCCGGACGCCCAGCGCCTCCACCTGGGGCTTCAGGGCGTTGTACACGCTTTCGCTCATGCGGTTGAAAAGCACGCCCCGGATGCGGCTGTCCTCCCGGAACCGGAGAAAGCCCTCCAGGGTGGCGAGGGCGGAAAGGCTCTGGCCCCGGCCGTCCACGATCAGCACCACGGGGGCGTCCAAGGCCCTGGCTACGGCATAGGACGAGGCCCGGTCCGTGGCGGCCCCCAGGCCGTCGTAGTAGCCCATGACCCCCTCGATGAGGCAAAGGTCCGCCCCGGCGGCGTGGCGGCAGTAGAGGCGCTTGAGCTGGTCCTGGTCGCTGAAGAACAGGTCCAGGGTGCCCGAGGGTACGCCCACCACGGTCTCGTGGAACAGGGGGTCGATGAAGTCCGGCCCGCACTTGAAGGCCCGGACCCCCTTGCCCCGGTTTTTGAGGGCCCGCAGCAGGCCGCAGACCACGGTGGTCTTGCCGCTGCCCGAGGCGGGCGCGGCGAACAGCAGGCGGGGGCTATCCATTTTCCTGCCCTCCCTGGCAGGAGAAGAGGTACACCGGGTTCTGGGCGGTCATGAGGTGATACCCGCCCACCTTCCGACCCCGGGACACGGAAAGCTCCACGATCTCCACGTCCCGAACCGGCAGGGTCCTCATGGCGTCCAGGGCGGCGGCGAAGGTCTCCGCCGTCACCGTGTTCACCACGATCCGGGCGGCGGGATTTTTCTCGAGGACCAGGGCCAATATCTCCTTCAGCTCTCCCCCGCTGCCGCCCACGAAGACGTGGGTGGGGGCGGGCAGATCCCGCAGGGCGTCCGGGGCGGCCCCTTCGATCACCGTGACGTTGGTGACGCCCAGGTGGCGCTTGTTCTCCTCGATGAGGGCGCAGGCCTCCTTCTTGCGCTCGATGGCGTAGACCTGACCGTCCTCCGCCGCCTCCGCCATCTCCAGGGACACGGAGCCGGTGCCGGCCCCCACGTCCCAGCAGAGGGCGTCCCGGGTCAGGCGGAGCTTACTTAGGGTCACGGCCCGGACCTCGGATTTGGTCATGGGCACCTCGGTGCGGAGGAAATCCCCGTCGGGGCGGCCCTGAATTAGCACGGCGCTGTGCGCGTCCGGGTTCTCCACAAGCACCAGGGACAGGGGGGCGAAGGTCCCCTCCGCCAGTTCGGCGGCGGCGCCCCGGGTGATCTTTTCATTGGGATAGGACAGGTTTTCGCCTACGGTCACGGGAAGGTGCCCGAGGCCGTTGTCTATAAGGGCCGTCAGTAAATCTGTCACGCCTCTATCCCCGCCCACAAGGACCATGGTCTTGGTGGATCGGCGGATCTTGGTCACATAGTTGCAGGCCCGGCCGTGGGCGGACAGGAGCAGGGCGTCGTCCCAGCTGGTCCCGGCCTTGGCGGCGAAATAGGCGATGGAGGAGATGCCGGGCAGGACCGTGACCTCCATATCCCCGATCCGGGGCAGCAGGCCCCTGGTGCCACTGTAAAAGCCCGTGTCCCCGGACATGGCCACCACGATATGCTCCGCGGGAGCCGCCCGCAGGATGGCTTCGATATCCTTGGCTGCCACGGCGTTTTGGGCGGGCTTGCCGAAGCGCGTCAAGGCGTCCGTCACCCGCTTGGCTCCCACGATCAGGTCCGCGGCCCGGCAGGCCTCCTCGGCGGCTTTCGTCAGGGTGCCGGGGTCCCCCATGCCCACGCCCAAAATGGTGATATGCTTTTTGGCCGTTGCGGGCCAGCCGCAGCGCTCTCCCAGCAGTTGCAAACACTCCGCCACGCCGATGCCGCTTTCCGCCATGGGACGGCGGATGACGATGGGCGTGACGCCGCAGGCTCTGGCGGCCCGAATCTTTTCGGCAAAGCCCCCCGCCGCGCCGGTGTCCTTGGTGACCAGATACCGGCAGTCCAGCATCCGGAGCATGGCTTCGTTGACGGCCTCGGTAAAGGGCCCCTGCATGCAGATGAGGTGGCTCCCCGTAAAGCCCAGCCCAAAGGCGATCTCCGTGGAGGCGGGCAGGGGCAGCACCCGGGCATAGAGCCGATTTTGCCAGTCCGTGACGGCGGTGTATTGAAACAGCTCCTTACTGCCCACGGTCAGGAGCACGTTCCCCTCTGTGCCGTTCAGGTAGGCCACGGCCCCGGGGGTGTCGTCCACCAGGACGCAGCCAGCTAACTCCTCATGATCCTCCCCCCGCAGGACCCGGAGGTATTCCACCCCCGCCTGGTCCGCGACCGCCTTCAGGGTCCTGGTGACCTCCGCGGCGTAGGGGTGGGTGGCGTCGACGATGAGCTCCGCCCCCGTGTCCCGGATCAGGGCGGCCATGCCGTCGGCGTCCTTGCGGCCCGAGATGACATGGACGTTGTCCGCCGGTTCGATGAGGGTCTCCCCGTAGGCTGTGGCCACGCTGACGATCAAATCTATATCCTTCCCCCGGCACCCCTCGGCGATCTCTCGCCCCTCGGTGGTGCCCGCAAACAGCAGAACCTTAGTCATGGTCGTACCCCCGGGGCGTCACCATCTTGCCGCCCACGATCTTCGTCTGAGAGTTGCCGATGAAGACGGTGGAGAACATGTCCACCTCCGCCTCCCGCAGGGCCCGCAGGGTCATGATGCGGGTGTTTTCCCCCGCCCGGGCGATGTTCTGGGCCACGCCGCAGACGGTGTCCGGGGACGCGGACTCGAGAACGACGTCGCAAGCCCGCTGTAGATAGTCCTTCCGCTTGTGGCTCGACGGATTGTAAAGGCAGATGACGAAGTCCGCCGCGGCCGCCGCCCGAAGCCGCCTTTCGATGGTGGCCCAGGGGGTCATGAGGTCGCTCAAGCTGATGACGGCGAAGTCGTGCATCAGGGGGGCCCCCAGGATGGCCGCGCCGCTGAGGACCGCGGACACGCCGGGCACGGTCACCACCTCTACGCCCGGGTACCTCCCCGCCAGCTCCTCGCAAAGGCCGCTCATGCCGTAGACCCCGGGGTCGCCGCTGCAGACCATAGCCACGGTCTTGCCCTTCGCCGCCTCGGCGAGTGCCAGCTCCACCCGCTCCACCTCCCGGCGCATGGGGGTGGTCAAAAAGGTCTTGTCCGGAAAACGGTCCTTCACCAGGTCCACGTAGACCGTGTAGCCCACGATCACGTCGCTCTCCTCCAGGGCCCGGGCGGCCTCGTACGTCATGCCCTCGACCTTGCCGGGGCCGATGCCCACCACATACAGCTTACTCAAATCGGATCGCCTCCTCCTTCTTGGCCAAGGCGAAGGTCATGCCGTCCTTCGCCACTTTTCGCACCGCCAACGTCCCGCCGGACGCCAGCACCGCCGCCCGCTCGCACACCGAATCCACGCCCGTCACCTCCTGCACGAAGGCGGAGGGGGTGAAGTCCCCGGGGGCAGCTTTCAATTCTTCCGCCGAATAGGTCACAAAGGGCAGGCCCAGCTTTTGGCTGAGGGCCGCCAGCCCCGGCTCGTCCTTCTTCAAATCGATGCTGCCGAGGGCCCTGAGCTCATGGAGCCCCACGCCGCATTTCTGCAAGTTGTCCAGCAAAAACCTTTCCAGCTCCTCCGCACTCTTGCCCCGGCGGCAGCCAAGGCCCACGGCATAGGGTCGGGGTGTGAGCCGCAGGGTCCGGGGAAAGGGCTGGCCGTTTCCTGCCGAAACGTATATGCCCAGGTCCGCGTCCCCTGTGGTCAGGCCCATAGGCAGCGCGCCCTCCACGGGAAGATCGGAGCGAAAGCCTACCTTCTCCCCCGCCAGCAAAGCGGCGGAGACGGCCTTGCAGAGGGCCATGCTCTCGATATGCAGGCCGTTCTCTTTGGCGAACACGTCCACGGCAAAGAGGCCGTTCACGTCCGTGGCCGTGGTCAGCACGGGGGTGGCGTGCAGTTGGTTCGCCACGTCCAGCGCCAAAGCGTTCGCCCCGCCCAGATGCCCGCTGAGCAGGGGGATCACGAACCGGCCGCCCTCGTCCAGCACCAGCACCGCCGGGTCCGTCCGCTTGTCCCGCACATGGGGGGCGATGACCCGGACGGCGATGCCGGAGGCGCAGCAGAACAGCAGGGCGTCCGCCTCCGCAAAGCCCGCCCCGGCCCAGTCCGCCCCGGATCGGGTCAAGGGTTCGTCCCCGTCGCCGCAGAACTTGGGGAGGGCGAAGGTCCGACAATCGTGGCCTGCCCCTTTCAAAATTTCCGCCGCACGCGCCGCCAGGGCCCGGCCCCGGGCGGTGTAGGAAATGAGCCAGATGGTCATAGATCACTCCTTGGCCGGCCGATATTCCGTGGAGAAGGTGGGATCATAGAGCCTGGAGCGGGCGTAGCCGCTCTGCTGCACCGCGTCCCCCACGATGATCAGCGCCGTCTTGGAAATACTGTTCTCCTTGGCGCAGTCCGCCAGGGTGGACACGGTGCACAGGCACCTCTTCTCGTCGGGCCAGCTGGCCTTGTAGACGATGGCCGCCGGGGTGTCGGGCTCGTAGCCCCCCGCCAGC
>JAEEGH010016845.1_pt1 | contig 15678 bp, 18 predicted proteins | sample 9134181 | NCBI WGS metagenome assembly JAEEGH01 (sample SAMN16246544, study PRJNA631951) | gut metagenome | biome: gut microbiome; feature: rumen; material: DP-attached | host: Bos | place: Iran: Karaj | collected 2018-10 | reverse complement strand
TAAGATTGTTTTTTATCTTTGCATATATCCATTATACTCTTTTGAAATATAAAAAAAAGTGCCTTCTCTTTTGAAGTGAACCCCATTTGTTAGACAAAAAATGTCTAATGAAAGGGGTTTTTTTATGTCTGGAAAAAGGATGTTTTCTACAGAATTTAAACTAGAGGTTGTCAAAAGATATTTGGAGGGAAAAGAAGGTCTTAGACTTTTAGCAAGAGAATATCATGTTGATAGAGCTGATATCCAAAAATGGCGCGATGCATATCTCCAACATGGTATTGCAGGCTTAGAAAATAGACATGGAACCTACACTGGAGAATTTAAGATTGCTGTCGTAGAATATATGCATGATAATGGTATGTCACTACGCCAAACTGCGGCTTTTTTTAACATACCTTCAAGATCAACAATAGTTAAATGGGAAAAAATTTATTACGAACACGGTAAAGAAGCACTTTTAGAAGAGCATAGGGGAAAATGTAGCAAAATGGGGACAAAAAGACCGCGCAAACCAAAGAATTTAAATAAAGAAAACGCAGAATTATTAGCTGAAATTGAACATCTTAGAATGGAGAATGAATACCTAAAAAAATTGAACGCCTTAGTTCGAGAAAGGGAAAAATCCGAGAAGAAGACAAAGTAGCTGTTATATCTGAGCTAAGGCGAGTATATAAATTTGCAGCATTATTAGAAATTGCAGGTGTTCCTCGAAGCACTTATTATTACCATGTCAAAAAATCCCAAGAGCCTGATAAATATGAGCATTTAAAAGAAGAAATAATCTCTATATATCATGAAAATCATGGTAGATATGGCTATCGGCGAATAACTATGGAATTACATAATCGTGGCTACAAAATTAACCATAAAACTGTCCAGCGACTAATGAAAATCATTGGATTAAAATGCATGGTTCGTATAAAGAAATATCGTTCTTATAAAGGAGAAATTGGCAAAATTGCGCCTAACATAATCAATAGAGATTTTTCTGCAATGAAACCAAATCAGAAATGGACAACTGATATAACTGAGTTTGCTTTATTTGGAACAAAAATATATCTATCTCCAATACTAGATATGTATAATGGCGAAATCATTAGTTATAAGATTAGTGATCGCCCCGTCCTAAAACAGGTGCTGGAGATGGTAGATGAAGCATTCGCGAAAATACCGGATAATACAAATCTAATTTTCCATAGTGACCAGGGCTGGCAATATCAGCATAAAGCTTATCAAAAGCGACTACGTGACAAAGGTATAATTCAAAGTATGTCCCGAAAAGGTAATTGTTTAGATAATTCTGTTATGGAGAATTTCTTTGGATTATTAAAATCTGAATTGTTATATCTGAGGGAGTTTGACTCGCTAGATGATTTTAAAGATGAATTAATTAAATATATAGATTATTATAATAACAAAAGAATAAAAGGCAAACTAAAAGGACTGAGCCCTGTTCAATACAGGATTCAATCCTCTGTAGCTTAGCCTCTCAATAATGTCTAACTTTTTGGGGTCAGATCAGTTTCCTAGGCTCGGCGGTTATTTTTGTGTCTTGGAATCATGCTTTCCGCGCACGTACCCAAGACTATAGAAAGTCGCACACAGTCCTAAGACTGCGATTAAGTCCGTGATTGTAAGCATACGCACAAGTCCTCCTGTAAAGATTTCCCTCAAAGAGGGATTGGAATCTCTATATAAACGGAGGTCACAGTCCTCCGAGAGAAGGACCAACCGCCTACCGTAAATGGTAGCACTAAAAAGCATTATAGAGAACAATTGTTTGCGTGTCAATGGGAGAATTAGATATGGCAGGTACAATTATTTATTTAGCAATATCTTTTTTTGTTTCGCTTATATTTATTATATTGGGGATTCAACAGTACAAAAGTAAAAAGCCAGTATCAATTAACACTGGAGAAAAACCACCAAGCGAAGATGAATTAACTAGTGTCACAGAATGGAATCATAGGCATGGAAGAAACTTTATTTTATATGGCTGCATGCTTTTTATTTCACTGTGTATGTTTGGTGTTCTTATAAATCAAGATAGTAGTGGAGTGCTTCAAGTTGTTTTGTTTATGATAGTGATATTTGCAGAGGTAGCTTGGCTAGAGATTGAACATATCATTATGAAAAAGAAAATGGTAAAAAAATAATTGATAAGTTGTAAATGTGTATGCCCTTCGAGGATTTCCTCGGAGGGCTTTTTTATATAAAATATAATCGGAAATATTATACATATTGGTAAATATTGTTGCTTATAAATATGCTATTTGCTAGAATACCTCATATAAAAAATATACAACAGAGGTGATTAATTTGAAGACTGTAGTATTACTCTATGAGACATGCTGTATTTATGAAATCGTGATTACTAATTATTTTCTACAGTGTACAGGCCATGAAATAGTTTTTGCTACAATTGATGGCGGTCCTGTTAAGGCACAAGAACAGTTTTCAATGAATGCGACTTGCGCATTAAAAGAAATAGATCCTGACGAAGTGGAATTACTTTTGATTCCTGGTGGCGACATTTCATCTATTGCAAATGAAGAGGTGTACTCATTTATTCGTTCTGTTGTAGAAAATAAACATTTGGTTGCTGGTATCTGTAATGGTGTAGATGAACTGGATAATGCAGGAATCTTGAAAGGAATAGAATCAACTCATTCTGTTAATGAGCCTTTAGTTGTAGGAGAATATGTTATTACTGCAAGGGCAAATATGTACGTTGATATGGCAATAGCTATTGGAAAGAAGATGAATTTATTTGTAGATGAAGCTGATTTACAGGAGACCATAGATTTTTGGAAATTGCATAAGACAATGTAATAAATTTTGCGAATAATAGATTTAATAAAATACAAATAATATTTGTGAAAGGATAACGTATGAGTAATAAGTTGTGGGCAGTTTTTGCGTTAATTTTATCATTGGTATTGGCCTTCAAGTTTTTTGGCGGTTCAGTATGGATGATAATTATTATTTATGGGGTATTTTTACTTTATATAAGAGATAAAAGAGATGAATGGAAGTATGAAAAGAAATATATAATAGTTCGAGCAATAAGTACATTAGGTTTATTGGCAATTATACTAGGCAAAATAATAGTAAATGATTTATTTGTTATTATGGGAGGCGCCCTAGTTGCTTGTACATTAGCACCTCTGATTGTAATGGATTTCTATTACTATTATAAGAAATAAAGAAAAATATGGAATTTAGAGAGTTGTAGAAAGGTGAGTTATAAATGGATATTAAGTATTTACTTTTTTTACAGAATATCAGATTAAACGCTCCTGAATGGTTCAATGAGCTAATACAATTTATAACTGATACAGCAGGGGGAGCTCTACTTATATTGATTCCTATGATAATATTCTTCTGCATAGATAAGAAGAAGGGGGAGTTTGTATTAATTTCCTTTTCTATTGGCTCAGTACTAAATGTTATTATTAAAAACATATTTTGTATATATAGACCGTGGATGCGTTCTGAGCTGATAAAACCAACAAAAGAAGCTATAAAAGGAGCTGGGGGATATTCATTCCCAAGTAGTCATACACAAAGCAGTGCTTCATCCTATGGCGCCATTGCCTATGTTTATCGTAAAAAGAAAGCGGTATGTGCGACTTTTATATTATTGGTACTTTTAGTTGCATTTTCGAGAAACTATCTAGGCGTACATACACCACAGGATGTAATAGTAGCTATATTAGAAGCCATAGTAGTAATATATTTGACCAGCATTATTCAAAAGAAAATGGGAGATTCATTAAAAAATCGTATGATTTTCTATTTTGTAGTGGTTGCAGTTATTGTGGTAGTTACTGCCTTTATGGTACTTAAGAATTATCCTATTGATTATAATGAGGCAGGCAAAATTATATATAAGCCTGTTCGCGCTATTAAATCATACGCCAATAAAGCAGGATTGATTATAGGAATTCTATCTGCTTGGATTCTAGAAGAAAAATATATCGCATTCAGCACAGAAAACCTAAGTATGAAAGATAAATTAATACGAGCGATTGTAGGAATTACAGTTTATCTATTAGGTGATATATTTGCCGATATGATATCTTCACTAGTATCAGTCAAATGGATAGAGGCATTTGTGAAAAATGGAATACGCTATTTCTGTCCTTTCTTCTTTGGTCCACTGATCTTTACAAGAATAGGAGCAATTAAGGGAAACACAGAGCGGAGCTAAAAAATATAGGGCCTTATCAAATCCCACTAGATTTGATAAGGCTCTTACTTTATATTTATATACATCATGAGAATGATTCCGAGTTTTTTACTGGAATACCTCTATAGAAAACCGTATTATATAAGATGAGAGCAAAAAAGGAGGATAATAATGCAAGAATTACAATTACACAGAATTTATAAGCATTTTAAAGGAAACTATTATTTGGTTGAGGATGTGTGCAAGCATTCAGAGACACAGGAAGATATGGTAATTTATAGAAAGCTATATGATGATGGTTCACTTTGGGTGAGACCGCTGGAGATGTTTTTATCAGAGGTGGATCATGAGAAGTACCCTGATGTAGAGCAGAAATATAGATTCCAGTTGCAGGATGTGCCAAAGAAATAATATAGGTAACAAAGAGATTAGGAGATATTATCATAGTTATATATGACGCAGCAGGAATTTTTTGAAACATACGGAGCCAGGCTCAATGAGCAGCAGGTTGAGGCTGTGAAGACTGTTGAGGGGCCTGTGCTTCTTTTGGCAGTTCCAGGAAGTGGCAAGACTACAGTGTTAGTTAATCGATTGGGATATATGCTCTATTGCAAGGGCATTGCGCCAGAAAATATTCTCACACTTACATACACTGTGGCAGCAACAAAAGACATGGCTGCTCGATTTAAAAATATATTTGGCGAGGAAGTTTCAGATAGACTAGAGTTCAGAACTATCAACGGAATTTGTGCCAAGATAATCGCTCATTATGGTCGATTGATTGACAAGCCTTCATTTGAATTATGTACAGATGAAAAAGAAATAGGCGCACTTCTCGGAAATATTTATTTAAACGTAGTGGGAGAATATCCAACTGAAAGTGATATTAAAACAGTAAGAACACTGATTACATATTGCAAAAATATGTGTTTAGAAAAGGAAGAAATCAAGAAGCTTGGGAAAGATGAGGACCTTGATTTACTTCAAATATACGAAACATATAATAATGAGCTTAAATCTAGAAGTCTGATGGATTATGATGACCAGATGGTCTATGCATATAGGATTTTAAAGGGCTCTAAATTTATACTTGATTACTATCAAAAGCAGTATCCATATATCTGTGTTGATGAGGCTCAGGACACCTCTAAAATCCAGCATATGATAATTAATTTGCTGGCGGGAAATGCTGGCAATATTTTCATGGTAGGAGATGAGGACCAGAGTATCTATGGATTTAGAGCGGCTTACCCAGACGCTCTTTTAAATTTTGAGAAAGAGCATATTGGAGCAAAAGTTTTATACATGGACAAAAACTATCGTTCCAATGCAAAAATAATAGAGGCCGCTGATATTTTCATACAACACAACAAAGACAGGTATCAAAAGCATATATGTGCTACAAGAGAGGGCACATCTGAGATTAATTTCCTGGAGATTAGTCGGGAAAAACAGTATGCTTACCTAATTAAGGTGGCAGAGAATATTCAAAACCAGACAGCTATATTATATAGAGACAACGAGAGCATTTTGCCCCTTGTGGATTTGCTGGAGAGAAAAGCATTGCCTTATAACATTAAAAATGTAGATATGGCTTTTTTTACAAATAAAGTGGTGCTGGATATATTAAACATTCTTCAGTTTTCATTTGTACCAATGGATGAAGAATTATTTATGAAGATATATTTTAAATTCCAATCCTATCTCAGCAAGCAAAACGCAATAGAAATGTGCAGGCTGGCCGAGAGAAATCGCTCATCCATATTAGAGGCAGCAGAGCTTATAAATATTAATGGGAGGGTATTAGGTAATTGCAGATCTCTTGACACTCATTTTAAGAACATGGTAAATGAGGACCCATACAAGGCTATCATCAGAATAGAAAAATATATGGGATATGGCGAATACATGACTGCAAATAATCTAGATAAGAATAAGTTATTTATTCTAAAAATGCTTGCAAAGCAGGAGCCGACTATTCCATCATTTATAAATCGCCTTTATGAACTTCGCCAGATTCTCTCTGAAAAGAAAAATGAAAAAAGAGAAAAGCTGATACTTTCCACAATCCATTCTAGCAAGGGATTGGAGTATGACAGTGTAATTCTTATGGATGTTATAAATGGAGTATTTCCAAGCAAAGTCATTAGGAAAAATTCAAGAGCATCAGCTCAGGATAAAAAGGATTTTGAGGAAGAAAGAAGAATCTTCTATGTGGGAATGACTCGAGCTAAGGAAAGGCTTACTATTTTTAAATATTTAAATAAGCAATCAGTTTTTATCAAAGAATTAGCGCCAGTTGAAGAGGCTGAAGAAAAAGAGGCAAGACCGGAGAAAGTAGCACCTGAAAAATCATATACTACTGCAGCATCATCTTATCTAAATAGGATGAGAAAGCAGAGTTAATAAAAAGGGTTGATTAAAAGAGAAGGAAGGAGTCGTTATGAACGAAAATATCACAAAGCGTAACCAACTGCTGGCACAGAAGGTTATCAAGGGGCTCGAATCAAGAAATATGACAGGCTACTATGCTGCTACTAAGGAAGAGGCACTTAAGATAGCACTTGATTTAATTCCAGAGACTTCATCAGTAACAATGGGTGGGGCTATGTCTGCAAGGGAGATTGGTCTTGTAGATGCATTAAAAAATGGCAATTATAATTTCATCGAAAGAGAAAATGCCGAGACACCTGAAGAAAAAAGAGCTGCAACTTTAAAGGGTTATGATGCAGACTATTTCTTATCAAGTGCCAATGCTATCACAGAAGATGGCGTAATGGTAAATATAGATGGCAATTCAAATAGAGTTTCTTTTATTGCCCATGGACCAAAGCACGTTATCTTTATCGTAGGTATGAATAAGGTGTGTGATGATATTGATGGTGCAATGAAGCGTGCGAGAAATGTAGCAGCACCAATCAACGCTCAGAGATTTGGACTTACAACTCCATGCGCACAGACTGGTTCATGCATGAATTGTAAATCACCTGATACAATTTGCTGCCAGTTTTTAATTACTAGATATTCTAGACATAATGACAGAATGCATGTGATTCTTGTTAACGATTCTTTAGGCTTCTAAAAGTAAAATTAATGCTTGATTTTATTTCAGTATCTGGGATAATGAATGCGAATTAATTTTGTTATTAGAGGTACAACCTGATGTTAAAAAAATATAGAGATAATCTCACCACCAAGGCAATCATTATTAATATGGTGGTTGCAGCGGTGAGCTTGTTTGTAAATGGTTTTGGAGTCTATCTTACAATTCAGGCCAATATCGGCGCAAGCCCTTGGGATGTGCTGAATCTGGGATTATCTAATACTTTTGGCATACTATACGGGACCGCATCTATTATAGTGTCCTGCACTATCTTAGGAATAGACATTTTACTGAAAGAATCAATCGGTATAGCCATGATTATTGATGCCATTGTGGTAGGCAAATCCGTAGATTTCTTCAATAGAATTAATGCTGTAGAAAAATGCGATTCATTTAAAACTGCTATTCCAGTGATGATATTGGGACTATTTATCATGGCATATACCCAGTACTTCTATATGAATACTTCGCTGGGATGTGGACCAAGAGACACCTTGCTTATAGGCATCACAAGAAGGACTAAAAAAGTATCAATCGGTCTTGTAAGCATAGGGCTTCTTGCTACAGCCACTTTTATCGGCTGGCTTCTAGGAGGACCTGTTGGAGTAGGAACATTTATCTGTGCCTTTGGTGCAGGTCCGATTATGCAATTTGCATTCTATACAGTTAAGTTCAATGCCACAGATATAAAACATCAGAATATAATTCAATCATTTAAAATACTAAGAGCATAGAAAAAGCTTCTGGGATACATTCTCAGAAGCTTTTTTTCTGGCAACAAATATGAGAAAATGAAGATAATATTTAAGGAATTTACCTACAAGAGAGGAGAAACTATGATTAAAGTATATTGCTATTCAAAATGTTCCACATGTAAAAAGGCTATTAAATGGCTTGAGGATAATAAAATCAACCATGAAGTTATTGATATAAAAGAGAATCATCCAGATGAGAAGACGATTAAGGAGCTTCACAAGAAAAGCGGACTTCCACTTAAGAAATTCTTTAACACAAGTGGAATGCTTTATAGAGAAATGGAACTTTCAAAGAAGCTTCCGGATATGAGTGAGGCTGAGATGTACAAGCTTCTTGCATCAGATGGAATGCTTGTTAAGAGACCTCTTTTGATAACTGATAAGGGCGTAATGCCAGGATTTAAGGAAGAGACCTGGAGTGATTTGACAAAATAATTTCCACATAAAATAAAAGTAGAGAGTCTGTTTGAAAGTATTTCAAGCATCTTTTATTTACCTCTCAGGAGATAAAATTTACCTCTTATCCCAAATTGTTGTACGAGGAAAAAAGATATGTAAAATTATAATCATAGGAGGCGCCAATAGTTATGAAGATAAATATTGACGTAGATGATTCTTTACAGCAGGACATGATAACCATCCATTGCAGAGAGATAACAGATGAGATATTAGAGCTGCAGCGACTGTTATCACAGAAGCAGACGGGCGGGCAAAAGATATCAGCCTATATAGACGACACAGAGTACTATGTGGATGTCAAAACAATATTGTTTTTGGAGGCTGATGGTAATTACATATCTGTCCACACAGCAAAGTCAATCTACAGGGTTAGACAAAAATTATATGAGCTTGAGGAGTTGTTACCGAGGGATTTTTTACGAGTATCTAAGTCAACTATCGTAAATACGGAACTGATTGCTTCTATTAAAAAGAACATTACAGGAGCAAGCGAGATATCCTTTAGAAACTCCATAAAAAAAGCTTATGCATCAAGAAACTATATCAAAGCATTAATAGAAATCATGGACGAAAAGAGGTTGAAAAGATGAAAGATTATAGAATTAAAGCAGTAGTCAGAGGACTTGCAATTATCGCATTTGCGGTATGTTTACTTCTTAGCAAAACAGCAGCATTTCAGACATATCCAATGGTAAAAATTGGAATGTGCATTATCCTAGCTATAGTACTTATAGAGTCACTTTTTGAAAGAAGCTGGCTTGGAGTATGTTTCCCACTTGGTATTGGCGCATGCTTATTCCAAAGTGAATTAGGTCTTGGCAGTGTAAATTATGCAATAATCATTCTTGCATTTGTGCTTATTGGAGTAGGACTTACACTTATATTTGGCAAGAAGAAATATACTAAAATCTACGAGAATGCACATGACAAATTCTGTGATGCTGGGGGCTCAGAGTATACTGAGGATACAGACAGATTTGACTTAGATAATAATATGGGCACAAAGACCCAGTATGTAAATATCAAGAATCTCCGAGAGGGGAATATTGATAATGCCCTTGGTCAGCTTACGGTTTACATGAATGGCACAACAATTGCACCAGAGGGAGCAAAGCTTGATATCGACAATGGCTTAGGCCAACTTAATATCTATTTCCCAAAGGAATTTAGAGTAGTATTTAAGACAGAAAACGGACTTGGAAAAATAAACATCCACGGAGAAGGCTCCAAGGATGAGAACCAGCCAATCGTTTATGCAAATGTTGATAACGGTCTTGGTTCAACAGATATTTATTTTGAATAATGTATCAAGGAGGGCCCTTTAGGGAAGATTCCTTGATATACAGAACTCCCATTTGTCGAAGGCAAATTTTCAATGGGAGTTCTTCATTGTGAGGTAATATGAGTATTTTAAACGTAGAGCATTTATCCCATGGGTTTGGAGATAGAGCCATATTTGAAGATGTTTCATTTAGACTTTTAAAGGGTGAGCATATTGGACTTGTTGGAGCCAATGGTGAGGGTAAGTCCACATTTATGAATATAATCACAGGCAAACTTCAGCCAGATGAAGGTAAGATAGAGTGGTCGAAAAAGGTGCGAGTTGGGTACTTGGATCAGCATACTGTTCTTGAGAAGGGAATGACTATAGGCAGTGTCCTTCACAGCGCATTTGATTTTCTCTATGAGATGGAGCAGGAGATGAATGACATCTATGCTAGCCTTGGAGATGTTACAGATGACGAGGAAATGAACAAGCTCATGGAAGAGGCTGGTACTATTGCAGACCTGCTTACCATGCATGATTTTTATATGATAGATGCAAAAGTTGAGGAGGTCGCTAGAGCCCTTGGCGTTCTCGAGTTGGGACTTGATAAGGATGTAACAGAGCTTTCAGGTGGACAGCGAACCAAGGTACTTATGGCAAAGCTGCTTTTAGAGAAGCCAGACATTTTACTTCTTGACGAGCCTACCAACTATTTGGATGTGGAGCATATTGAATGGTTAAAGCGCTATCTCAATGACTATGAGAATGCATTTATCCTTATTTCCCATGATGTGCCATTTTTAAATTCGGTTATCAACTTGATTTATCACATGGATAACAAGCAGCTTAATCGCTATGTTGGCGACTATGATAAATTCCAGGAAGTCTATGCTATGAAGCAGAGTCAGCTTCAGGCAGCTTACAATAGACAGCAGAAGGAAATAGCTGAGCTTAAGGATTTCGTAGCGAGAAACAAGGCTAATGTGGCTACAAGAAATATGGCAATGTCCCGTCAGAAAAAGCTTGATAAGATGGATATGATTGAGCTTGCAGCAGAAAAGCCAAAGCCAGAGTTCTACTTTAAGGAAGCCCGCACTCCAAGTAGAGTAATATTCTCCACAAAGGACTTGATTATAGGCTACGATAAAAATGAGCCACTTTCAAAGCCTCTTAATTTAGAGATGCAGCGCAAGCAAAAGATAGTGCTCACTGGTGCCAATGGTATTGGAAAGACTACACTTTTAAAGAGTATCTTAGGACTGATTCCACCACTTTCGGGCACAGTTTATCAGGGAGAATTTCTTGAAATAGGATATTTTGAGCAGGAGATGGATCAGCATATTTCTACAACATGTATTGAGGAAATATGGAACGAGTTCCCATCATACAATCAAAATGAAGTAAGAGCAGCACTGGCAAAATGTGGACTTACAACAAAACATATAGAGAGCTTGTGTAGAGTTCTTTCAGGTGGCGAGCAGGCAAAGGTGCGACTTTGCAAGCTTTTAAATCGTGAGACCAATCTACTTTTACTTGATGAGCCTACCAATCATCTTGATGTGGATGCCAAGGATGAGCTGAAGCGTGCGCTTAAGGAGTACAACGGCAGCATTCTTATGGTATGTCATGAGCCAGAGTTCTATGAGGGACTGGCTACTGATGTGTGGGATTGTAGTACATGGACCACAAAGACTATATAGTATGTGAAAAAATGAAAAATAATAAATGACATTTGTCATTTCACTTGATGACAGCCTTCACTACAGAGGGCTGTTATTTTTTTGTATCATTCAATCATAAAATAAAGCAAACAAACTCTAGGAGTTTTAAATGAATCAAATAATCGAGAGGAGAAGATTATGAGTGAGAAGATAGTAAAAATAGAAAACCTTGTAAAAAGATATGGGGATAAGCTGGCAGTTGACCACTTCTCTCTAGAGGTTGAGGAGGGAGAAATCCTTGGACTCCTTGGACCAAACGGTTCGGGAAAAACTACAACAATCAATTGCCTTCTTTCACTTTTAACTTTTGACAAAGGGGAGATAACAATTTTTGGTGAGAAGATGGCACCTGATAAATACGATATCAAATCAAAAATCGGTGTGGTACTTCAGAACGTAGCAGTTATAGATACTTTGAATGTATATGAAAATGTTGATTTCTTCTGTGGCCTATACATTACCGACAAGACATTAAGAAAGCAGTATGTGGAGGAAGCACTTGAATTTACAGGACTTACAGAATACAAAAAGTACAAACCAAGGAAGCTTTCCGGAGGTCTACTTAGAAGATTAAATATAGCCTGCGGAATCGCTCATAAACCAAAGCTTATTATTTTCGACGAGCCTACAGTTGCGGTAGATCCACAAAGTAGAAATGCAATTCTTGAGGGAATCAAAAAGATGAACAAGCAGGGAGCTACAATCATCTATACCTCACATTATATGGAAGAAGTTGAGGAGCTTTGTACTCGAGTTGTCATTATGGACCACGGCAAAAACGTAGCAAATGGAACTTCTACTGAGCTTAAGGCAACGCTTATGAATAGAGAGACAATCAGAATTAGCCTGCCAGGAAAATCAGAGAAGATTATTGAGGGAATTAAAGAAATCAACCATGTATATAAGACAAAGGAAGAGGGAGATGACATTATCATTAATTGCAATGGTGGTGAGCATAATCTGGTACATATTTTAAGCTATCTCACAGACAACAACGTACCATTTGGCCGTGTATCCACAGAGTTACCAACACTTAACGACGTATTCCTTGAAATCACAGGAAAGGAGCTTAGAGACAAATGTTCATAAGAATGTTTTTCTATAAAATAAAAGAGATTTCCAGAAACCGCACATTACTCGGATGGAATCTAGTATTCCCACTTGTGCTTTCAACTGCATTTTTCCTTGGATTTGGAAATATGATAAAGGACGACCCGGATACATTTAAAACTATTGATGTGGGATACGTAAATACGGATGAAGAGAATAGTCCTTTTTCACAGGTGTTAACAAGCCTATCTAAGAAAAATGATGGGATTCAGGTCCTTGAAGTCCATAAATTCAGTGATGTGGAGGACGCGAAAACAGCACTTGATGGGGATGAGGTAGAAGGTATTTATATAGAAGAAAGTGGTGAAGTAAAGACCATCGTACCTGCAAATGGTTTGGTGTCTACCACATTAAACCAGATTGTAAGAGAGTATGAAAATGGCAAGGTTGTAATAGAAAACATAGCAAAGGATCATCCTGAAAACATGATGAAAGCCATTTCAATGCTGGAGATTAATAAGTCTGTTTTAAAGGAATATGATTTTGGAACAAATACATCTCCATACCTGCAATACTATTTTGCACTGATTGCCATGTCATCTCTATTTAGTTCGTGGATAAGTACCAGAATGTTAGAGGGAATGTGTGCAAATCTCTCGGAGAATGGTAAGCGTTTTGAGTGCGCACCAGTGTATAAGCTGCCATCTATTGTGGCAGGAATTTTAGCAGGTGTTGTTCTACAGGCTATATCAAATGCAATTGTAGTGTTCTATGTAGAAGGTGTTTTAGGAATAGAGTTTGGTATTCCGCTTTTAAATATACTTGCAATTACAACACTTGGTAGTGCAGTAGGTATTTCATTTGGAGTACTTATAGGTTCCCTTTGTAAGCATCCAAATCTGCTAGTAGCAATTCCGCTTTGTTTCTCAATGACATGCTCATTTTTAAGTGGCCTTATGTGGCACCAGATTAGACAGTTTATAGAGTATCACTGTCCAATCATCAACAGAATTAACCCAGCGGCACTTTTGACAGATTGTCTGTATGTGAGAGCTACATACGGAAAGACAGAGGTTTATTACAGAGATATTTTTACAATGCTAATTATTATTGCAGCGTGTTTAATCATAAGTGCAATGTTTTTAAGGAGGAGAAAATATGTCAGTCTTTAAGGCAATAATCAAATCTATCAGATCCAACATAATTAATATAATCGTATATTTCTCCATCTTTGCATTTTTCGGAAATATAACTGCCAGAGCTAATGTCACTACAACGGATACCATGTTTGAAGAGGTGACAATGAAGGTTGCAGTGACAGACTATGACAATTCAAACATCAGTAAGGCGGTGGTCTCATATTTAAAAGATACACAAAAGGTGGTTGACCCTCAGACTGAGGATACACAGACTATTAATGACAATGTGAGATTTGGAATATATCAGTATGCAATCATAATTCCAGAGGGCTTTGGGGAATCTCTAAAAGCAGGAGGTGGTAAAAACGAATTAGAATACATTGCTCCTGGTACATCGGCATCAGAGTACCTTTTGACCCAGAAAATAAACGACTATTTGAATGACATTGTGATTTATATGGAGAATGGGTATACTGAAAATGAAGCTATTGAACTGACTCATCAGCAGATGGTTAAGCTTAATGATACAAAGGCTATTGTCAATGACAAATCCGATGAAAACCATCGTTCATTCTACACCGGAATGTTTACATTTAACGGATATAGCATGATGATGATTCTCTGCATCTGTGTCAGCGCAGCGCTTATCAGCTTTACAAAGGACAAGGATGTAAGCAATAGAATTTCTGTCAGCGGAATGACTTTTAAAAAGAGAAATTTTGCTATAATCGGCGCAGTTGCCTTATTTGGATTTGTGCTTACCACAGTTGTTATTCTTGTGATTCATTTGGCAAGTGGAGAATATGCTAATGACAAGCTGATTTATTATGCAATTAATGCTTACGTGCTGATGTTTGTAGGACTTGGAGTGGCTTACTTATTTAGCACAATCACCTCAAGTGAGAACCTCATTAATATGCTTTCAAACATGTTTATTATTTCAATGAGTTTCCTCTGTGGCGTGTTTGTTGATATACAGTTCTTGTCAGAATCGATTATAAAGGCTGCTCATTTCCTTCCATTATATTGGTATGTGGCAGCAATTAATTTTATAAACAATACAGCTACAAGTGAAATCTTATGCAAGAAATTTGGAATGTATTTATTGATTGAAATTCTATTTGCATTTGCATTTTTTGCAGCAGGAATGATTATCTCAAAGAAAAAGGAACAATATGCTATTTGATGTAATAGTTCGCTTATTGGCAGCTATCGGATTAACTTTAATTACCAATGCAAAAGGCATTACAACCACTTCGGTTGTAGTGTCTATTTGCATTTTTTTATTTATGGAAGTTAGTCTTTTGTTCAAAAATAAATATATATATATATTTGTCTGACTGCAATCCCATTTTTGTATACGGAAATAGCCCTGGCAAAATGGAGTGAAAGCGCTAATCCTAGCAAGTATCTTATGATGTGGGCAGTTGTGATTCTTGCAGGGTTAACAGGAGTTGCCCTCGTTTTATATAGCAGAATGACTCATTATCAGGAGCTGTTAAACAAGACCAAGGATGACAGCAGAGAACTTGAAAATGTTTTGGAAAACAAAAACCGCCGACTTATGATGGAACAGGACCAGCAGGTACATCTGGCCACACTTGCAGAGCGAAATAGAATTGCTAGAGAAATACATGATAATGTAGGACACCTACTTTCACGAGCAATCCTATTACTGGGAGCCATCACTACAGTCAACAAGGACGAAACGCTAGAGCCACAGTTGAAGATGCTGGCAGACACTCTGGATGAATCCATGGCAAAAATGCGCTCTTCAGTTCATGATTTACATGATGATTCAATTGACCTAAAAAAGAACTTTGAGGAAATAATAGGAGAGTTGAAAAACTTTACCGTAAATACGGATTTAGATTTAGACGAAGCAATTCCTACTAATATAAAATTGTCTTTGATTGGTATTTTAAAAGAGGCAGTGACCAATATTTTAAAGCATTCAAATGGCGATACAGTATCGATAATCATGCAGCAGAA
>JAEEGH010016839.1_pt1 | contig 15680 bp, 10 predicted proteins | sample 9134181 | NCBI WGS metagenome assembly JAEEGH01 (sample SAMN16246544, study PRJNA631951) | gut metagenome | biome: gut microbiome; feature: rumen; material: DP-attached | host: Bos | place: Iran: Karaj | collected 2018-10 | reverse complement strand
GTTCAGAAACCTCCTTTGAATATGATTGCCTCGGTCAGCTCAAGAAAAGCACAGATCCAGACGGCTTCGAAACTTCATACGACTATGACATGGTTGGTCAACTGGTTCACAGAAAGCATCCCGATGCAGGTGATGACCGATACAAATATGACCCAGCGGGGAATTTAATATATCATGATAATGCAGCTGAGGAGCATTTGGATTACCGTTACTATTACAACCAGCTGACAGACGTTCTTTGTTCACAATACTCAGCCAACAACGTACACTATGAATACGGCACGTACAGCAGCACAAATCTGATCAACAACTCGGTGGGCAAGGTGACAAAGCAGGAGGACGCCTCCGGCTGGCAAACTTTTAAATATGGCAAACTTGGCGAACTTACCGAAAATATTCGTACTTTTGCGCTTCCGTTTGAGAACCAGACCTATACCTTCAAGATGCAGTACGGATACGACAGCTGGAACCGCATAATGGGAATGACCTACCCCGATGGGGAGGTGGTCACGTATGTCTACAACCTCGGCGGTATGCTGAAGAGCATCTCCGGCACAAAGATGAACAACGCCTATCCATACATCGACAGCATCCGCTACAACGAGTTCGAGCTGAAAGAGGCTGTGTGGTACGGCAACGGCACACGATGTCTTTACGGATATGACGTTCTGCAACGGCTGGCCGCCTTGGCTTCCTATACAGCCAATAACGAACTGATGCAGAGGCTGAGATATGATTACGATGCGGTAAGTAACATCACCGACATTGATAATTCCGCAGGCATCCTTGCCAACGGATTGGGTGGAATGTATCACAATCGATACTCGTACGACAACCTGTGTAGGCTGGTGTATTCGAAAGGCAATTGGCTTGGAAGCCCGAACACTAACTATGAACTGGAGATGAGTTATAACCTTAACGGACGAATCAGCAGGAAGACTTTGACAGCTGGAATTGTGACGCAGACACCTATGACAAACTCCTTCAACTCGGTCGGCTATGACAACAGTTACCACTATACGAACACCAGCCAGCCTAATACGCTGACATACATAGATAACAACGGTCCGCAACAGTTCTTCCAATGGGATGCCAAGGGGAATATGACATACCATAAGAACACAGCTGTCTCTTTGGAACGCTTCCTCTGCTGGGACGAGCAGAACCGCCTGCAAGGGGTAAGAGACAAAAGCTCGCTGTCTGTCTATCAATATGATGCCGACGGAGAGAGAACCTACAAGCTGACGGGAGACTACACCTACCAGAATGTCAGTGGCACTTGGCGTTATTTCTACCAGTTGGACAATGCCACCCTTTATGCATCTCCCTATTTGGTTGTCACCCCGAGGGGCTACACCAAGCACTACTATGCCGAGAACGAGCGTATTGCCAGCAAGTTGGGCAATGGCGGACTGTCTGAGATTGACCAGCCTTTGGCCGACGGAACCCAAGTTTATGACAAGTTCAATTCTAATACATACCACGCCCAAAACGTGATCTACGAGTGCCTGAACGCGGAAGAGGTGAGGGCATTTTCTCCCTTGTCATACCTTTACGAGTTGACGAGCGCATCCCAGAGCCCGGAGAATGAACGCTATTTCTACCACCCCGACCACCTGGGCAGTAGCAGTTGGATTACGTTTACTGACGGTGAGGCTGTCCAGCACCTCCATTACCTGCCATTTGGCGAAGATTTTGTGAACCAGCAACACACGGTCGTTGGTGCCATGTACACGTTCAGTGCCAAGGAGAAAGATGCGGAGACGGGTTACTCGTACTTTGGTTCCCGCTATTACAACTCCGATTTGAGCATTTGGTTGAGTGTGGATCCGATGAGTGACAAGTATCCAAGTATGAGCCCGTATGTTTATTGCGCGAATAATCCTGTAAAGTTGGTGGACCCAAATGGGGAGGAGGTATGGATTGTTGGAGATGAATGGGAATCAGCATTTAACAGTTTACAGCAGGGTACAAATTTGGAATTATCGATAAAAGATGGAAAGGTGAAAATTGTAGGAGGAAAAGTTCTGAACGACAATGATCAACAATTATATGATGCAATTAATGACAATTCTGTTATTGCTAAAATTAATGCATCTGATGAAATGCCAGATCCAGAAGGAGGAGAAAATCTTCAAACAACAACTGGACATTGTCACGGTGCCACTTATGATGAGAAAACTGGAAAAGCTACTGCAACAAACTATGTCAATATAAGTGGATTGTCTGAGTATGAAAAGCCGGGTGCTGAAGGCGCAGGTATGATGCATGAAGTAACAGAAGCTTACGGTATTGGGTGTGCCTCTGTTAGATCAAAAAGAAATATAGCTGCCGCTTTTAGAAGACCTTTTTCAATACAAGGGCCAAACAACACTCCCATAAATGGTGAAACTTATGGACCAGACTATGGGACTTATTTATATTGTCACTCTAAAGCCACACCATCTCCTAATGAAATGAATGCAGAGCAATCTCGAAACTTCAAGAAACCGTCTCTTCAATATTTGTTGCCTTTAAGTCTTCCAAAATTGAATTATAGATAACTTTGCTTTATGAAACGAATAGCACTTTTATTATATTTGTTTTGTGATTTGTTGTTTTCCATAAAAGCACAGGACTATTCTCATATTCCCTCAAAATTTCGCAATGCTAAAGTAAGAAAATGGGAGATGTATTCCAAAAGTGATTATCTTTTGGAAGAAAACAAATACTATTTATTTAAAATTACGAAAATCATTGTAATGAGGGATGGGTATTTGATAAGAGCCACTACCAAAATAAACAATAAAAAAGTCGCCGTTGTTATAGTTTCTCCAAAAGAAAGCAACAAACAATATTTAGAAAATCGAAACGCCTTACGATTAAACAAGAAATATTCCTTGTCTTTACAACGATATTTTCAAGTTCCCTCATGTCATATTGGTAATGAAGGAGGAAATATTGTTGACATTCTACTTGGGGATCATACTATAAGCATCAACGAAAGCGGTTATTATTGGTATATTTTTACAACAATGAATTTGGATGGTTTGACAGTGAGAGACGAACAATTTACGGATTCATTATTGAATATGTATAGCAAAGACACTAATAATATTCGAATACTTGTTGATTCTTTTGTGCAACATATTTGTTTTAATAAAACAATGTATGAAATGACAGACACTATTAGAATGAAAGCTTCATTAATTAGATATGGGGAAAAGTTATGGAAAAGATCCCCCATAGAGCTATTAGAGGGACATTATGATAAACAAAATTGGCATATAGATAGTGTTCCACCAAAAATAAACTGGACAACACATCCATATTACATTGACACTTGTAATGTTGGAATGATGTTTCAACATATACTTGATGAATATTGTGGTCTTCCTATTAGTGATACATTGATAAATGAAGATATGAAAACAGATAAAATAAGGCTGTTATATGTTGATCCAACACAGTATTTATATACTGTCGAGATAGAATGGTCGCTTCCATCTTTAAATAAAACATTCATTCTTGTTTTGAATGTTCGGAAAATTGAAGATAAACTAATAATTTGTGGCCTTGACAAACCATATTGTGGATATGCAATGAACTGTAAGAACAACAGCCTTATAATTCAAGACAAAATGAAAAATAAAACACTGATAATTTTATAGATTAAATTATTCGTCAAACCAAATTTTATTCATAATCAAAAACTTCAAAGAAATGAAAAAAGTATTTTTTATCTTGGCGATGGCATTCGCCGCAGTAACAGCAATGACCTCTTGTTCCGACAAGGAGGTGACCCGAGAGTCTTTCATCGGAAAATGGAATGCGGATTACAAGTGGGAACCTGTAAATGGTTCCGCTCCGACGAACCCGTTTGAGGGTGTCACCATCACATTTACCATAAATGCAGATGGCACCTACGACGAGAATTGGAGCGACGGCACTCATGAGCAAAGCACCTGGTCCTACGACGAAACGACTGGAGACTTGTTCTTCCACCACACACATTGGACCGTGGAGAAATGCACCAGCAAACAAATCAATCTTTATTACGACAAGGATTCCCAGTACACTGGCTATGCTGAACGTATGACGTTGAGGAAAACCAAGTAAAATTGTTCTCTTCGGGCGACCGGGCACGCTATCCGTTCAAACTGCGCGGCAGGCCGCTCGTAACCATTCCTATCGTTGTCGCAGTATTAGGGAAGATGAAAACCGCAGTCAAACAGTATAACGATTCCCGAATCTCAAACAGCAAATCAAGACCAACATGAGCATAAAACCGACAAACATCCCCAAATGCCATCTGCGGAAATCTGCGGATTCTGCGGGAAACATTTCCCGTCACTGCAAACTCGGCGAAGTGATTGAAAATATTCGTACTTTTGCGCTTCCGTTTGAGAGCCAGACTTATACCTTCAAGATGCAGTACAAATACGACTCATATAACCGCATACAAAAGATGACCTACCCCGACGGAGAGGTGGTTCACTATGACTACAACCGGGGCGGGATGTTGAAGAAAGTGTACGGGACGGTGAAGGGTGATTTTCTGCCCCAGTACCCCTCGACGCCGCACGACAGCTTGGTGCCGCTCAACCTGCACGGCCTTGGCGGGCAGGCCTCCCTTAACAGTCTTCCCCCCGTTGGCGACCCGGTGCCGCTGCACACAACCTACACCTACTCCTACATCGACAGCATAACCTACAACGAATACGAGCTGAAGAGCGAAGTTTTCTACGGCAACGGCACGCACACACAGTATGATTACGATGATATCCAACGGTTGCACACCCTGCAGAGCCAGACCCGCACAGGAGTTGACATGCAGGTTGTCACATACACCTACGATTCTGTGAGCAACATCACCGGCATTGCCAACACGGCGGGGGCTTTGCTCAATGGTCTTGGCGGAACCTACCACCATTATTACGAGTATGATGACTTGTATCGATTGGCCTATTCTTTTGGACAGTGGGACAACACGGTGAAAAACAAACACTTAAAAGACACAGTTCGTATGACATATCACAAGAATGGCCGTATTGCCTCCAAACAATCCTATGCCAATCTATATTCGGAAGGAGAGTGTGGAACTGACGACACCACCCAAAACCGCAGACGGGCGTACAGCTACAATATGCAGCAGCCCAACACGTTGGCCAGTGTGTATGATTCGGTCACCCGGCAAAGCCATCTTTTTTATTGGGATCTTGCCGGCAATATGCTGACACACAGGATCCCCGAGGAGGGGAACATTGTGGGCCACACCTGGACCGAAGACAACCGCCTGCAGACGGTGACGGACAAAAAATACTTTTCCTACTACCAATACGACGCCGGAGGCGACCGCACCTACAAGCTGCCCTTCAACGGGACGATCAGCAACCTTAGTGGCCAGATTTCCTATTACTGGGCACCGGATCATTCCACACTATACGCCTCTCCTTATTTGGTGGTCACACCAAGAGGCTACACTAAGCATTACTACGCGGAATCCGAGCGCATCACCTCCCAGATCGGCCGCGGCATTTTTCCCATGCTGGCCACGCCCGTGACGGACACCGCCACGGCCAACCGCAAGGTGCGCCGCGCCGACAGCCTCGTGCTGGCACTCAATCCCTCCATTACGGACGCTACAGCCCAACTTTCCTACCTCTCCACCCTTACCAACCGCCAGAACGACACCTGCGAGGCCTACTGGTACCACCCCGACCACCTCGGCAGTTCCTCTTGGATCACAGACTCGGCAGGCAATCCCGTGCAGCACCTGCACTACCTGCCTTGGGGAGAAGACTACGTAAACCAGCGTTTGAATGATTTTAACGGCGTGCGTTACACGTTCTCCGCCAAAGAAAAGGATGTTGAAACGGGTTTATCTTACTTTGGATCACGGTATTACAGCAGCGATTTAAGCATTTGGCTGAGCGTGGACCCGATGAGTGACAAGTATCCGTCGCTTTCGCCGTACACATATTGCGCGGATAACCCGGTGAAGTTGGTGGATCCGAATGGGGAGGAGATAGATTGGGTGGAAAGGACAAAATACGGCAGAAAAGAAATATATTATGATAGACGTGTTAAATCTCAGAGTGATGTGGATAGGATTTATGGGGCAAATTCAGGTGTTCGTCATTTGGCCGATGGAACAAAAGTTTGCAATGGTCAATATTCTGTTTATAACGACCATGAAGAGAACAAATACGGTGTGGTTAAAGATGCTAATGGCAACATAGTCGGAAATCACAAAAACATCATTTACGGCCGTGGATTTGTGCTCTTTGCTGGGGTTACTGAAGAAAGTTTAGATCCCAGTACTCTCCATAACAATCTGATGAAAACGAGTTATACTGGAGGAGACAATCCGAAATCTTATAATGAAGAAGACAACTATGATTATTACTCACGTAATTTAAGTGAGTTGTTTTCCATGACTCATGATCAACAGTATGCTGCATTAAAGGCTGAAGGGCTTAAGGGAGTCGTTGGAACAACAGACACTTGGAAAGCTGACCTGCAATTAGCTTTCTCTAATGCTGTTACTGCACCAATCAACCCAAATCCTATTGATCGGGCAAGATCTGTGGCAACAGCAGCACTTTTTGCTCGAATTGGTCTAACAAAAGCAGTGATTCATGGTGTGAAAAAAATCATTTCCCGCTAATATTTAATTGTTTTGAAAATTTATGCGTAATCTTCTAATCTTTCTGTGTCTTTTTATGTTCTTTTGTTCCAGTTGCGGCTTGGGATGGTATTCCGAACACTACTGTATAAAGACATCAATAAAGAATTTTGTGACTAAAGTTGACTCTTTTAAGATAGTACATCCGGAATATTCTTGGCATCGCTATGATGAACAAGGAAATGTACAAGATTCAGACCATACGTACGATCCTTTTGATAACGAAGATACAAATTCCACTTTTTTGCCAGGCAGTGGATATGAATTTGTACATGCTTTTGAGAAATTATCGAAGTCATCATCAAAGGAACAGCATACAACTGTGCAGTACAGTATAACTTTTTACATTCCATCTGAAAATGAAGTGTTAGGTTGTACTATTCGTGGTTTTGATACTTTAGATACATCGGATCAATTTCAATTGAGCTTTGATTTCGTTGCAGATACAAGTTACTTTCATACACGTCAGATCAGGAAGGATCTCAGCAAATCTGACAAATTAAAGTATATGGCACTTTTCGAAAATCAAATATTAAATCGTCTTAATGTTGAATGGGAGAAATAATTCTAGCCTCTCTTAACGACACAATGCGGGTTATAACATCTGACTATATTCACTTTATGTAAAATGGTTTCCTACCGAGCTTTGGCCCCTGCGGGACATGCTGGCCGCGGGGTTGCGCTGTCCTACCGGGCTTTCGCCCCTGGCGGGGCCGGCTTCAGACATCGGACTTGTGCAGGCGTTCCCGTAGTGTCAACACCATGCATTACACATCGGTCATCTGCGGGGATTCCGCCACCGCGGCTGCGCCCACTGGCGAGAAGGGGATTCCGCCACCTCCTATCGTCGGCGGCGGGGAAAGACGCTCCGTTGCCAGTGACACCATCTCCGCCGCCCATTTTTTCCCTTTTTTCTCCCGGACGCGGTGCACCATTCCGAGACGTGCAGCGTCGAGCGGAACCTCCTTCTCGCCAGTGAACGCTGTATCGGCAACGCGCAGCGTCGAGCGGAACCTCCAACGAACACCTTCGTGTCTGCGAGGACGCGGACACCTCCATCTCGCTCCGGATTGCTACAAAAAAAATACTACTTTTGCACCGTCGAACAATCACGTATGAACCACGACCGAACATATCGCCCCGCCCCCTACGTCCCCGCGCTTCGTCTGCGGGACGCGGACGGCTCCATGCGCCAAGCTCCGCGCCGATCCGCGGGATACGCGGCGACACACCTCGTCCAGCCCCTAAAGGGGCCTCATGGAACCCGCGCCACCGACGTTTCCTACCGGGCTTTGGCCCCTGGCGGGGCTGACACAGGGCATCGGGTCTGTGCAGGCACTTCCGAATCCCGTCCAACTGCTCACTACTCACTGCTAACTGCTAACTCGACTTACACGTTCTCCGCCAAAGAAAAGGATGTTGAAACCGGCCTAAGTTACTTTGGCTCACGCTATTACAGCTCGGATTTGAGCATCTGGCTGAGCGTGGACCCGATGGCAGCGAAATATCCGTCGACATCCCCATACGCGTACTGTAGAAACAACACCATTAGGCTTATTGACCCCAACGGGATGTTTGATGATGAGGCCAAAGCCACGAGATTACGAAACAGGGCTGCAAGAAGGTATGGCGAGGAAAGAGTGAGTAAGGTATTCAACAACACAATTGACGGGGGCAAGTCTGAATACGCATTCAGCATTTATGGCAAAGGAAAGACTAAACGGTCCTATAGCGGGGGAACCAATGAATACGGGGGTCCTATCATAACGTGCGACAAACCTGACAAAGTGGTTTTCTCAAGAAAGGATTTTAGGTCTTATAACAGAAGTTCGCGCAGGAGTACCCTGGACCTGGATTTCACAATCACTGCTGGGTGGCAAGTCGGAACAGCGTTAAAAACCCATGGTAAAAGAACGGGACTGAGTTTGATGGTGAATTTAAACTCCGTGGATTTAATTGGAGGAAATTGCCATATCCAATCTGACAAAACCTCATTTGATGGATATTGTATAGATCAATCGAATATTAATTCTAACAGCGGAATCGCCCTTGATCCACTTATCAGTTATAATTACAACCAACAGGTGCGATCAGGAGAACCTGTTAGCAGTAATCATAGTATATCTTCTTTCTTTATGGAAACCTATAATTCTAACAGGAATCACATTGACACTGCTAATGAATACAATGGTTTTGTGATGTCTTATTCAGCAGCTTTTTTTATAGGAATTCGCTTTAATTTGAAATATCGTTAGTGATAATTGCCGTCATGAGCTCTAAAAACAAAAGAGATGATTTTATCTTGTACGAAGATTTAATCGACAGTGATTCTTCCCAGGAACCCACAATTATTGATGGCACATTTTATTTTTTTCTTGTCTTAATTAATGGTATTCTGACAAGAACGGGGGTGAGGAAAATTGCTCTAGTGAAAGAGTCGGATAGAGACAATTATGAATTGCTCGTCAAATGTCCGTATTGCCAATCTGTATATTATCAAAAGAAAGTCACAAGAAAATTCAAATGTCCTCACTGTCAAAGAAAATCACCCATAATTACAACAAAAGGGGAACTAGCAAATCTGTTTTTTAAAAGAGTCAACAATTCGGCAGAAGACAACGAGCGATATTCTTTCAAGTCAGAATGAATGCGATATGTTTTTTTGTGCCCCAGCCCCGTCTGACCCCTCACCCCAACCACCACCAGCCAACGCCCCGCCACTCCGTTCGGCCGCTTGCACAACTGAAAGGGGCAAGCTCTGCCGAAACGCAAACATCAACAAAAAGGCGAACCTTGCCGGTCAAGCAGGACCTCCATCTCGCTCCGGATTGCTACGGAAAAAATACTACTTTTGCACCGTCGAACAATCGCGTATGAACCACGACCGAACATATCGCCCCGTTCCCTACGTCCCCGCACCGCGTCTGCGGGACGCAAACGGCTCCATGCGCCAAGCTCCGCGCCGATCCGCGGGATACGCGGCGACACACACCGTCCAGCCCTTGAAGGGGCTCCCGGGAACCCGCGCCACCGACGTTTCCTACCGAGCTTTGGACCCTGGCGGGGCTGGCTTCTGCTACCGGGTCTGTACAGGCACTTCCGAATCCCGACTAACTGCTCACTACTCACTGCTAACTGCTAACTCGTCTTACACGTTCTCCGCCAAAGAAAAAGATGTTGAAACCGGCCTAAGCTACTTTGGCTCAAGGTATTACTCCTCCGATTTGAGTGTATGGTTGAGCGTGGACCCGATGGCGGCGAAATATCCGTCATTGTCGCCGTACACGTATTGCGCGGACAACCCGGTGAAGTTGGTGGATCCGAATGGGGAAGACTACGATGTTTTTATAACTGGCGACGGGGCAGAATGGGCGACAAAACAACTTTCTGCCACTTATCAGAATCTGAATATCACTCGCGATCAATTTGGAAGATTACATACTAACGTTGACGACGTGTCCTCTTTGACAAAAGATGAGAAACTGATTTTTGATGCAATCAATTCTAACGATGTCGTTGTTAACATTGATATGGTAAACAGCAATTACATTCATACTGAATTTGGGGATTTCAGATTGAATCGCTCTTCTGGCTTTTATCGACATGCACATAGCAATGCCATAATACAACCCTATAGTAAATGCGAGTTGCGAAAAATGTTTTGTGCGAGATTTTCCTGCAATGAATATATTTATGATCGGTTTGTTGAGAAAGCATTAAGACAATGAGGAATATTATTCTTACAATAGTATCATCGATCATTTTGATGTTAATGATCGTATATAGACAGCCTTGTGCCGCGCAAATATCGGACACGTGCTACCTGGCGACTGAAAAATATTATTGGATGAGCAAATCTTTTCCAGACACGATTGTTTTTGAAGAAGCCGTATACGATTCCGTCCTATGTTCTTATAAAGTTGTTGCCATTGATACAAACCCTTGGAATTACAACGAAGATTCCAAGAAGTACAACTTAATTCACGTAACTGATAGAACCCAACGTTTTATGTTCACTATAGTGACATTTTGTGAGGACACACTAGACTGTAGTGTTCCTATTCAAATTGGGGAATGGTATAACTTGCGGCTTAGGTCGACAGGTGACGACGAATTATTTTGGCGAACAACTTATTTGGACCGAACGTTTGAATTTTCAACAAAAGGGCACCGTGTTTTTATAGGATCGAGAACACTTAAATATAGAGTGGTGACTACAGATTCTATAAAAGATTTGTTTTATGTAGGGCCATGATTTTGCAGCTGTTTGTGATGATTATGAACCCAAGAATAAAGATACTTTGCATGCTTTTTACAGCACCACGAATCATGTCTGTTTGATACGTTTTTTCCCCATTAAACCGTAGCTGACTCATACTCCTCGCCCCAACCACTACCGGCCAACGCCCCGTCATTTCGTTCGGCCGCTTGCACAACCGAAAGGGACAAGTTCTGCCAAAGCGCAAACATCAACGAAAAGGCGAACCTTGCCGGTCAAGCAGGACCTCCATCTCGCTCCGGATTGCTACGGAAAAAAATACTACTTTTGCACCGTCGAACAATCGCGTATGAACCACGACCGAACATATCGCCCCGTCCGCCGCGTCCCCGCACCCCGTCTGCGGGACGCAGACGGCTCCATGCGCCAAGCTCCGCGACGATCCGCGGGACACGCGGCGACACACACCGTCCCGCCCCTGAAGGGGCTCCCGGAAACCCGCGCCACCGACGTTTCCTATCGGGCTTTGGCCCCTGGCGGGGCTGGCTTCTGCTACCAGATCTGCACAGGCACTTCCGAATCCCGTCCAACTGCTCACTACTCACTGCTCACTGCTAACTCAACTTACACGTTCTCCGCCAAAGAAAAGGACTCCGAAACCGACCTATCTTACTTTGGTTCACGCTATTACAGCAGCGATTTGAGTGTGTGGCTGAGCGTGGACCCGATGAGTGACAAATATCCTTCGCTGTCGCCGTACACGTATTGCGCGGACAACCCGGTGAAGTTGGTGGATCCAAATGGGGAGACGTTTGTTGGGGTTGATGGAGAAAATGTTGAGGTGAACCAAGAAAAAAATGGCAAAATATCAGTAGGGAACAATGCGTCTGATGATTTGAAACGAATGGCGTCTATGATCAATGAATCAGGCAGCAAAACCGCAGCCAGACAATTTATGAGATTGTCAAAAAATGAATGTAAGATTCATTTTCAAATAGTTCAGGACGATGGGAATGGCGGGAGACTCGGATACCATCAAGCACATGGTGAGAACGGCAATCCTTTAGATTGGAATGATGAACAGGGCACCTTTTCGGAAATGCCAAGCTATATTAATAATACGACATATAAGGAAGCCACCATCACTATCTTTGAGAATGTTGTTGCTAAATCTAAAGGACAATTTAGCTATCAAGATAATAAGACACTGACATTAGAAAATGCAATGGTGGTAGTATTCGCACATGAGGCCGAACATAATTTGAACAAATTAGACATTCTTTCGATTAAGTATGCTATCATGGGAGGCGGTGATAATTTACGTAATGTTGAGAAAAATGCAGAAAGAATTGAGAAGAAAACACTTAGAGAGATTTACTATGCAAAATAAGGGATTGACGGGTATTCCCCTTTTATTTATACTCTTTTTTCTGCTGCATTTCTGTTCAGCTCAAGACACTTTGTCTAAAATAACATTCTATGGAGAAAAGGATTCTTACCAGAGATGCATTGGTAAGGAATTTGTCAGATTAAACAGAAGCTATCGGACAGGGATCAAGTTTGGCTTGTATTACATGTACGATCTTGTGTATACCGACAACAAATTGACTTCCGAAAACGACACCCTATATCTAATGGACAAGCATATTTATCATGTCGTTTCCCCAAGCGTGTATGGCAAAGTATCCATGATCATCATTCCTTTTGATGGTGGCTTATTCGCGTTTATAGGGCTGAATTGTTGCAAGAAAAAACATGATGTTGAAGACGTTGTCCGATGGGTGTCAGACAACTATCCAGATGTTGATCATTCGACGTTGGAGAATATCAGAAATTATAAAGCATTTCATCCGAATATCCCCATTGACCCTCAAGGCAGTACTCCTATATGCGAATGGAGGTGTCGGCACCGCCAGTCACAAAAACGCTATCATTATAGAAAGCCTAAAATTATATTTCGTATGAACAACTAACCAGGAAACACCGACCCTGCGTTCAGAAGGATGTGATATTTTCATATCTTTACCCTGCAAAAGCCACCGATGAATCATCGCCGAGCATATCGCCTCCCCCAGTCCCTCGAAAGCAGCACGTCATTCCGCCCGCGACGACAGGAGCTGGCGGAACCTCGAACAATCAGTACAGGCGTCATCGACCAAACGGAACCTCCATCTCGCTCTGGATTGCAACGGAAAAAATACTACTTTTGCACCGTCGAACAATCGCGTATGAACCACGACCGAACATATCGCCCCGTCCCCCACGCCCCCGCACCCCGTCTGCGGGACGCAGACGGCTCCATGCGCCAAGCTCCGCGCCGATCCGCGGGATACGCGGCAACACACCCCGTCCAGCCCCTGAAGGGGCTCCCGGGAACCCGCGCCACCGACGTTTCCTACCGAGCTTTGGCCCCTGGCGGGGCTGGCTTCTGACATCGGACTTGTGCAGTCGTTCCCGTAGTGTCAACACCATGCATTACACATCGGTCATCGGCGGGGATTCCGCCACCGCGGCTGCGCTCACTGGCGAGGATGGAGATTCCGCCACCTCCTATCGTCGGCGGCGGAATGACGTGCGTCGCCGGATGAGGGGAAGGGAAAAGATGGGCGGCGGGGAAAGTCTCTCCGTTGCCAGTGACACCATCTCCGCCGCCCATCTTTTCCCTCTTTTGCCCCGTGCGCGGTGCACGTCATTCCACGAGACGCGCAGCGTCGAGCGGGACCTCCTTCTTACACCAGTGTGTCTGCGGGGACGCAGACACCTCCCTACAGACGCGAGAGCGTCGAGCGGAACCTCCAACAAAACACACCTTCGATGTTGCCGTCATAGCTTTCCAGCGAAATCGCCCTTATAAAATTTAACTATTCACAAACCAATTGTAAAATCAAGGTGCGCATTTCATTGGTTGTCAACAAAATGCGAAAATCATAAAACACCTTGGCAGGAAGCAGTTTTTATAGTATCTTTGCAGCGGTTCTGGAGTTGCGGCATTCCTGCCGCAAAAAGGTCGCCAGGAATGGCGACGTTCCTACAAACTGACAAAATAACAGTTGTTATATAGGAGCGTCATATTACCAGATTATGTTCAACGGATCTCACAGAGTCTGAAGATGTGACGCGAAAAAGTTAAAAATAGAGATCACCCCTTTTGGTTATGAAAAAAATCATCACCTTTTTTGCGATGGCAGTGATTTTGATGGCAGGGTTGAATGCGCAAACCCTTACAGTGGCGGAGGGTACAGACCTTAGCCATGATGTTCCTATGAACGGAAACAAGACCGTTTCGCAGAAAAGCCATACACTCTATCCCGACTCAATGTTGTCGGACATGATCGGAAAACACATCACCAGTCTGACCTACTACATCCACTCTTCTCCCTCAGTGGGATGCATCGAAAGGGTCCGCATGGGTGTTACCCTCTCTTCCAATCTGCAAAACGGATTTGACAGTGCATCTGTCGCAACCGTATGGACGGGCACGCTTTCTAGCGTCATCACCGGCGACACCTTTACCATCACGTTGGACCATCCATTTCCATATACAGGAGGAAACTTGTTGATTGAAATGGAACAATTGACATTATGGCCAGAATCCAGCTACTCCTCCTACCATTCTGTTTACGGAATAAATCCAAACGCCCAGCTGTCTTATTACTCTTGCCATACCATAAATCAAGAAACAAACTTTTATGGGGAATCATTTCTTCCTCAAATAACGTTTACATACGGAGAAGGCTGCTTCGCGCCACTTAACACCCGAGCGAGTTGCACAGGGCCGGGAACCGTGTCTCTTTCATGGACAGCCGACCCAATATTGCCGGCTCAATTTTATACGGTTGGCTATAAAACATTAAGTGACTCTGTCTTCACAGAAATTACGACCACCGATACTTTCCAAGTGCTGTCAGGATTGCAAGATGCGACCATTTATGAATGGCGAGTGCGAGCCCACTGCGACACTGTTGGCGTGAGTGACTGGAACTATGCTGACAAGTTCGCCACAATGCAACCCGCCACGCTGCCTTATTCGTGCGATTTTGAGAATGCTGGCGAGCGTGACTCCTGGCAGTTCGTAAACTATAATTATCACGATAAATGGTATATCGGCAATGCTGTCGATAATGGAGGGGATTATTCCCTGTACATATCCAATAACGGTGGAACTACCAACACCTATAGTAGTTTTCCCGCCTCTTTCGTTTGGGCATATAGGGATATCTATTTTGATCCCGCCGATTCCGGATATTCTGTATCATTCGACATCCGTTCGTACGCCACATCGTATGGTCTTTCCGCCATTACCGGTGTTTATTTGGGCCCTCCTGTAGTTCCCGACGGTTTATATGTGCCTGAAGGAGCCACCGCTCTGGAAACAGGACTTTGTGGGATCTCGAATTGGACGACGAAAACCTACCCGATAGACCACTCCTATGCCGGTTTGCAACGACTCTATTTCTTATGGTCCCACTATTTTTACTCTGCCGGCCATAATCCACCCGCTGCCATTGACAACATTTCTATCGAGGGGCACCTTTGCCATATTCCCGTAAGTCTCTCAGAGTATGATATTATGGATACCATGGCTTATCTGTCATGGACTTTGCCGAACGGGAGTGCCGATTACTACACTGTTGCATATAAATCGATGACAGACACTGCATTTTCGTATATCACCTCCCAAAACGAACAATTTCCCTTAGGCAATCTCACCCCATCAACCTCATATATATGGAAAGTCCGGGCCCACTGCAATGCTACTGAATTCGGCGTTTGGTCGGAGGAAAGCACCTTTCA
>JAEEGH010016838.1_pt1 | contig 15681 bp, 13 predicted proteins | sample 9134181 | NCBI WGS metagenome assembly JAEEGH01 (sample SAMN16246544, study PRJNA631951) | gut metagenome | biome: gut microbiome; feature: rumen; material: DP-attached | host: Bos | place: Iran: Karaj | collected 2018-10 | reverse complement strand
CAAGACTGAGATAAAAGGAAAAAGTGAAGAGTGAAAAGTGAAAACTTTGCTACCGTACTTGCACGTCAACAGGCGGAAAACAGTTGCGGTAGCAAATTTTTCACTTTTCACTTTTACTTTTTCCCTTCTCCTTTACTTTAGATGGTCTTCAAAATAGCGAGTGATGGTGTTGTGGAGGTGGACGCGGTCGGTACCCATCATGTTGTGCCCATCGCCTGGATAGGTGAAGAGGTCGGGGTAAGTGTCGGCATCGATACAGGCTCGCATGAAGGAGAGCGTGTGTTGAGGCACACAGACAGGGTCGTTACCTCCGTAGATGACCATGAGACGACCACGCAAGTTTTTGGCTTTGTTTAAGAGGGAAGTCTTTTCGTAGCCTTCTGGATTGGTTTGGGGAGTGTCCATGTAGCGTTCGCCATACATGACTTCGTAGAAACGCCAATCGATGACGGGGCCACCGGCTACACCTACCTTGAAGACATCGGGGTAAGTGGTCATCAGGCTGGTGGTCATAAAGCCACCGAAGCTCCATCCGTGTACACCGAGACGGTTGCCATCCACGTAAGGGAGGCTTTTGAGGTATTCCACACCTTTCATCTGGTCTTTCATCTCTTCCACACCCAAATTGCGGAAAGTGACTTGCTCGAAAGCGAGTCCACGATGCTCGCTGCCACGGTTGTCGAGACAGAACATGACGTAGCCTTGCTGTGCCATCCAGATGTCCCAACCCCGTGCGCCCCAATGACGAGAGGCATCGATGTTGTGGGCATGTGGCCCTCCATAAACGTACACCACAGCAGGGTACTTCTTCGTTGGGTCGAAGTCAGTAGGCAGGATGAGACGGTAATAGAGGTCGGTCACACCATCAGCTGCTTTGAGCGTTCCCGTCTTGATTTCTGGCACTTGGAAGTCATCCCACGGGTTGGCAGCCGTTAAGAGACGCTGTGTCTTACCGCTTCGGGTGTCGATGAGGTCGATGTTACGAGCGATGTCGGGCGAGGAGTAGTTGTCGAAGAGATGACTACCCGATGCAGAAAGGGTGGCGGAATGCCAGCCTTTTTTGTCGCCAAGGAGCATTCGCTTACCGTTCATATTCACGCTGTAAACATTTTTTTGTAGGGGGTGTTGCTCGTTTGAAGTATAGAGGATGGTTTTCTGTGCTTTGTTGAAGCCGAGCACCTCAATCACTTCGAAAGTGCCAGTAGTCAGCTGCTTGACGAGTTCTCCCTTTATATTATAGATGTATAGATGATTGTAGCCGTCCTTGCGTGTCTGATAGAGGAACTTTGTGTCATCCCACGGAAGGAACTGGATGGGAGTGCGAGGCTCAAAATATTTGTCGTTTGTCTCAGTGAAGAGGGTACGAAGTTTTTCTCCTGTCTGGGCATCGTATTCGTCGAGCGAACCATGGTTTTGGTCACGGTTAAGTTCAATGAGATAGAGTTTTTTGCCGTCAGGTGACCATGTGATATTGGTGAAATAGCGGTCGGTGGGGTCGCCTGTGTTCAGGTAAATCGTTTTGTCTGTCTGTGGATTGAAGATGCCCACATACACTTTGTGGGATGTTTCGCCAGCCATGGGGTAGGGGTCGGGGGCTGGTGTGGCACAACGGGAAAGCCCTTCTTTTGTCTCGGAAGGAAGTGTGATGTTTACCTGTGGGTATTTGGACACCATGCTTTGATCCATCTTGTAGAAGGCCAGAAGTGTGCCGTTAGGACTCCAGAACGTGCCTTTGTTGATGCCGAACTCGTCGCGATGCACACTTTCGCCATACACGAGGTCGATGTTTCCATCGGAAGAGACTTGGTGTGTCTTTCCGTCGGTGGTAAGGACAAAGAGGTTGTGGTCGATGGTGTAGGCTGTGGCTTTGGATTGTTTCTCCCAATCCGTGCCGTTACTTCGGGGGTCGAGCGTGACGTGCCACATCACTTTGTTCTCTTTCCAGTCAATCAGGGTTTGTTCGCTATCGTTGGAAAGGAGGATGAGCGACTTTTCTGCGTATGGGAAAGAGGCGTTGTATAAGTGGTGGATGGGCTTCTGGTCGGCTGCCAAAAGGATGTCGTTCAGTTGTTCCACCGTGACAAGTGTTTGGGCGGTTCCGTTCTTCTTACTGATGATGCGGCACTCGTGGATGTCCTGTTCTATACATTCGTCGCCCCACCACGTCAGGTATTTGTTGTCTGGAACAGAAAACCGATAAAAAGTGCTGCCACCAGGAATAAGGTCATTGATGCTGAAGAGTGTTTTCTGTGCCATAAGTGGGAGGGGAAGGAGGGTGAGTAGTGTAAGGAGTGTTGCTGTTTTCATTGTATTGTTTCTTTTTGGAGCAAGATTTCTTTGAGTGGAATGAGCACAAAGTCGCGCTCGTACATGAGGGGATGGGGAATGGTGAGTTTTGGGGTATTGATGTGGAGGTCGTCGTAAAGAAGGATGTCGATGTCGATGATGCGGTCGTGATACTTGCCGTCCACTGACTTTTGGGTGCGTCCCATGTCACGCTCTATCTGTTGGGTCTTATTTAGCAAGTCGAAGGGGGACAACGCTGTTTCGACTCGCACGGCGGCATTGAGGAAGGTGTTCTCGCTCTCGAATCCCCACGGCTCAGTGGTAAGAAAGGCGGATTGTGCCCTGACGGGACCAATCCGCCTTTCTATTTCTGTGATGGCGGACACGAGGTTTTGTGTCTTGTCGCCAAGGTTGGTGCCGAGTGAGAGATAGACGGTGTGCATCAGTCAATGATGAGCATAGCATCGCCGTAGGTGCCGAACATGTAATCTCCTTTGAGTGCTTCTTTGTAGGCTTCCATGATGAGGTCGTAGCCACCAAAGGCTGTGACGAGCATCAGCATGGTGGAGAGGGGTGGCTGGAAGTTGACAACGAAGGCATCGGCTACGGTGAAGTCGTAGGGTGGGAAGATGAACTTGTTGGTCCATCCCTCGAATTCCTTGATGATACCTCCAGGACCAGCGGCTGTCTCGGTGGCACGGAGTGTGGTGGTGCCTACAACACAAATCTTGTGCCCACTTTCCTTTGCCTTGTTCACGATATCGCAAGCCTCTTTGGTGACGAACATCTGCTCGGAGTCGGTCTTGTGCTTAGTCAGGTCTTCCACATCGATGCTGCGGAAATTGCCCAAACCTGCATGGAGGGTAATGAAAGCTTGTTCGATGCCTTTGATTTCCATGCGCTTCATCAGTTCGCGCGAGAAGTGTAAGCCTGTAACTGGTACTGTGACAGCACCTTCGTTGCGAGCAAAGATGTTCTGAAAACGCTCGTGGTCTTCTGGTTCTGCAGGCCGATGGGAACGGATGTCGTCGGGGATGGGAGCCTCACCAAGGGCATAGAGCATTTCCTTGAACTCGTCATGTGGCCCGTCGTAGAGGAATCGGAGAGTACGTCCACGGGAGGTCGTGTTGTCGATGACTTCCGCAACAAGCGATTCGTCGTTGCCAAAATATAGTTTGTTGCCAATGCGGATTTTACGCGCTGGGTCAACCAGCACATCCCAAAGGCGCAAATTTTCGTTGAGTTCACGCAGCAGGAAAACTTCAATACGAGCACCTGTCTTTTCTTTGTTGCCGTAGATGCGGGCAGGGAACACTTTTGTGTCGTTGAAGACAAACGCATCACCCTCTTCAAAATAGTCAGCAATGTCTCTGAAAATCTTATGTTCTATTTCTCCCGTTTTCTTGTGGACAACCATGAGTTTGGCTTCATCGCGGTTATAGAACTTGGTTTGGGGGTTGTAGGTGCGAGGATAGAGGGCTATCTTCTCGTCGGGAAGTTTGAATTTGAATTGTGAAAGCTTCATATATATACGATTTTATTATTCACTTTTACCATTTATATTTTCGTCCTTCTCTAAAGTTTGAGTGTCGAGCCATGCTGGGAACTGCTCGATGTCCAGACAGTCTCGGAGGGTGTATTGGCCAATACGGGTACGGACGAGGTCGGTCAAATAACCTCCAGAGCCAAGTGCTTGACCGATGTCGCGAGCCAACGCACGGATATAGGTGCCTTTGCTGCACACCACACGGATGGTCAGCGAGAGGTGTCTGCCTTGTAGGTTACCATGCTGATACTTAATGCGCTCACATGGGTCGCTGCTCATTTCCTCGGCATAGTTCTCCACCTCGCCAAAATGCAGGATTTCCAGTTCATCGATGACCAGCACTTTGGGCTTTAACTCCACCTCTTCCCCTTGTCTGGCATACTTGAAGGCTCGTTTACCATCGACCTTGACAGCAGAAAAGGTAGGGGGAATCTGTTCGATGCGTCCTACGAAGTCCTTGAGCTTCTCTTCCACGAATGGTCGGGTGATGTGCGCTGTGGGGTAAGTGGCGTCTTCTGCCGTTTCCATGTCGAAAGAAGGGGTCGTGGCTCCCAACTTGATGGTAGCCACGTATTCTTTCGTGTGGGCTTGAAGCTCGTCAATCTGCTTCGTGCATTTACCTGTACAGACGATAAGCACGCCCGTAGCAAGTGGGTCGAGGGTGCCAGCGTGTCCCACCTTCAGCTTTTTCACACCTAACCAGTGCGAGAGTTCGCCTCGCACTTTTGCCACCAGATTGAAAGATGTCCATCGGTAGGGCTTGTTGAAGATGAGTATTTCGCCAGCTTGTGGGTTCATGCCTCGGAGAATAGTTTAGGAGATGGTGAGTTCGTGACCCGTAAAGAGCAAGGCCAGAATGAGGCCTCCCACGATGATTCGGTACCATCCGAAGGCCTGAAAGCCATACTTCTGCACGAAGCTGATAAAGAACTTGATGGCCAGCAAGGCAACGATGAATGCCACCACGTTGCCGATGATGAGCGTGTCGAGATTGTTGAGAATCAGTTCTGAACCTCCGTCCTTGAACAGCTTGTACATCTTATATACCGTAGCACCAAACATGGTTGGCACAGCTAAGAAGAAGGAAAACTCGGCAGCGTCCTTGCGGGTCAGCTTCTGTGCCATACCTCCTACGATGGTGGCCATGGAACGTGATACGCCTGGTATCATGGAGATGCATTGGAAGAGGCCAATCATGAAGGCTCGTTTTTCGGTCAGCTTGGTGTCTTCGCTGCCTTTGTTGAAGATTTTATCGCAGAATAGCATGAAGATACCACCGAGGACGAGCATGATGGCCACGACCTCGACGCGTTCCAGCATAGCATCGATGGCATCGCTGAAGAGAAGACCCAGCACAACGGCAGGGATGAAGGCAATGAGCAGTTTCCAGTAGAAGTCGAACTTGTGGATAAAAGACTTGAAGGAGGGTGTACCTTCGGGTAGGGGCGTGTTGTTGAGTCGGAAGAAGCGTCGCCAATAGAGGCACACGACTGAAAGGATGGCACCAAATTGGATAATGAAGGTGAATGCCTTCACGTATTCGGTGCTCTCCACTCCCAACATATTCTGTGCGATAATCATGTGGCCAGTGGAGGAAACGGGCAAGAACTCCGTGAGTCCTTCGACAATGGCGATGATGACGGTTTGAATCCAATCCATTTTTAAATTTTCAATTTGACGATTTACAATTTATTCAGCATTTGGGTCGGTCTTTTTGGAAGGCCAAAGGATAGCGACAATCTCGAAGAGGAAACCGAAGAGGCATACCATCGGGGCTACCTTGATGCGTCGGTCACTAAAGATTTCGGGGTTGAAAGCTTCTTCGGTGGTAGCATCGCCAGACATCAGCATGAATCCAGCGATAATGATGAGAAATCCAACGACGAGCAGGATGTAGTTCATCTTTGTGAATGCAAAGTTGTTCATTTTCTATGTTGTTTTTAATGTTGTACTTACTTCCGAAGGTTGAGTTTTATCATTTAACATTGAGTCATTTAGCGTCGCACTTTCAGACTCTTCCTCACATTCATCCATATCTTCCTCACATTCATCCGTCTGTTCCTGTGTTTCCGCTTGTTCTTGCTTTTTATACCTATGTTTAGCTATAGTCCTCTTGATGTACCACATGACACCAACCACCAACAGGGCAAGCAGCAACACATAAATGAAGATGGCAAGTGGGCTGCTCCATATCGGCGGCTCTATGGTGATGCGCAATCTTGCCACATCGCCATCCCACACCTCAGGATTAAAGCTGGCTTGCAGTTCCAGGTCGTAAGTGCCAACAGCCAAGTTAATCAGTTGCAGCATTTCTGCACGGTTAATAACCGTCCAAGGCTCATCCGGATTGAGGCGATACCTGTACCACACGCTCACTCCATGCTGAAAAACAGGTGTAGCATAGTTGATGGCGAACGTATTTTGGCTAAACTTCAGGGTCAACTCTTTGGTCAAGAAGAGCGTCTGTTTCAAAATATTGGTGCTGTCGCCAGGCAAGACAAACCTGCCATCCATATAGAGATTCAGAATGTATGGAGTCAGACGTGTGTCTGGTATGTCGTAAGCCTTAGGATTGAAGCTTACCAGACCCTTATATGTGCCCACATACACCCGACCATTCTTACTGAGATATCCCGCGGAATAGTTCAGGTAGTCCGATGGCAAACCGTTGTCGGTAGTGAAGTGGCGTAACCTCCCAAAATCGATGTTGTAACAGTAGAGACCGTTGAACGTGTTCAGCCACAAGTTGTGGTTTTCATCTTCAATGATGTTGTTGATAGACTCATGTACCAAATGCTTCGACACCTTCAGCTGTCTCGTCTTCCCACTTTGGGGGTCGTAAACCATCAGACCACGATTGTCTGTACCCACCCAATAGGAGCCCCTTGAGTCCTCATACACCACAGTCGTGCATGGATAGCTGAAGGACGTTCGTTCTGCCTTCCACTCCCCCTGTCGTTGCTGAGTGCTCCACGGTCCCTTCTTCTGATGGATGCGCCATAGACCTCTGTCGAACGTAGCCATCCACACCTCACCATTGCGGTCGGCATGCAGATGGTGCGCATACGTATGAGTCAGTTCTGGAATCAAGTTGAACAAACCCTTCTGCTCGTCAAAGATGAACACACCTTGCGTAGAACCCACAAAAATGGTACCGTTCTGCTGACACATGGTGATGCCGCCCAGTGTGAAGCCCGCGCCCTGTTCGTCTGTCTTCGTATAGTGACGCTTCAACTGGCGGTTCTTCGTATCGACCACATAGATACCGTTGCTGATGGTCAGCACCCACAAGTCGTCACCCACCATCATCAAACTCTGCACATTAAAGGGGGCACGTTCTCCCTTCCAGTTCACTTCAGCTACTTTCAATCTGCCCTCAAAGTGGTTCAGTTCATACAATCCACCATCCTCGATACCAACCCAAAAATGACCTTGCGAGTCCTCACACATCTCGCGCACCACGTCCACATCCCCATCCTCGCTTTCGGGCATATACGTACTGAAATTTCTCGGTGAGAAGCTGATGCGGTTGATTCCGCCAAAAAAAGTGCCAGCCCACACGCCACGCTCCACGTCCACAAACAGTGAGTGAACAGCATTGTCAGACAGCGAGTTGACAGATTTAGACGTTTGCCTGAGGCTGGTCATGCGCCCATCATTCGTATGATAAATCAGAATGCCACGCTCCGTACCAATCCAAAGAGCCTCCCCATCTGGGGTGATAGACGTGTGAGCCATGATGGTGGCACCTTCATCGTCTTGCGATAAGAGCAACTTAGACGTGTGTGTCTCCTTACTGAACAAATAAACACCATCAAAGGCTGTCACCAGAGCCAGCGACCCATCACTCATCTCTGTGATGCTCACTATCCTGCCCGACCTATCCTGCTCCTTTGGTACACCCGTATAGGTTTGGATGCTTTTCTTCAGTGGGTCATAGCAGTAAAGCATACCTTGGTTGTCGCCCATCCACAGTTTGTTGTCATACCCCACCGTCAGGCAACATGGCATTATCCGCTCATCACCCACTCTCTTCGCTGTCTTCTTCTCCACATCCACCCTATACACGCGGTTGTCCACCAACGTGAACAGCCGCCCCTTGTAGTCAATCCTAATTTGCTGAATGGTTGGATTCTTCGGCAATCCTTCCACAGGGAACGATTCCAAACTTTCCGTAGTGATATTATAAAGATAGAGGCCACGCCTCGTACCCACCCAAATGGAGTTGTCGGGTGCCACCTGAATGTCCGTCACTCTACAAAAGTAGCCGCCCATCCCGTCTGGGTCTGAAATGGGATATAAGTGAGCATGATAACCATCGAACACAATCACTCCGTTCGATGTACCAATCCACATGAAGCCATTCACCTGGGCAAAACACGTCTTGCTGCGCACCCTCAGGTCGTCAGTTTTTCCGAAATTCTTGATGTGGTATTTTTCCTGTGCCGTTGCTCCAATCGCACACAGAACCATCAAAAACAAAAATAAAATCTTTTTCATCTTTCCTGTCTTTTTTGCAGATTAAAGTGAAATATAACACACATAAATTCCATTATTATCATTTAGCGTAGCGTTTTAGATGTAATAGAGGTCATTGCTGCTCATTCGAAGGTACTTGTTGAGCGAAAAGAATGTACAGAGGAACGTGATGAGAATGCCAAAAAGAAAGACTGATGCTGAGACAATCAAGATTACTTTAAGGTCTATCACAGCTGTAATTTGTGGCTCAAAAGTGTGCAGCCAATAGAGTCCTCCAATCAAAAGGGCATCGGCAATAGCAGCCGAGACGATGCCTAAAATGAATCCGCGCGTCAAGAATGGTCTGCGGATGAAGTTCCAGCTCGCTCCCACCAACTTCATCGTGTTGATGATAAACCGTTTTGAGAAAATGGTGAGTCGGACGGTGTTGTTGATGAGGGCGAAAGAGATGTAGGTGAATAAAGCTGCGATGATGAGCAGGATGATGCTGACCTTACGGATATTCTCGTTCACCGACTTAATCAAGTCTTTCGAATACACCACATCGACAATGTCGGTGTTTCCCTTCAGCTGCTTCACGGCGACACCGAGGCTGTCGGGATTGGCATAGTCGGCATTGATTTTGATTTCAAACGAAGCTGTGTAAGGGTTCATTCCGAGAAATTCTGTTGGGTCAATGCCTTGTGCTTTCGTTTCCTCTTCCAAGGCTTGCTCTTTGGAAATGTACTCCACGCTTTTAGCGTATGGGGCTTGCAGGAGGGCCTTCTCCAACTTCTTGATTTGTAGGTTGTCGAGTTCGTCGCTGATAAGCACACTTACGTTGATGTTCTCCTTCACATAGTTGGAAAGGTTGCGTGCTGTAAGCACAAACAGTACAATCGTACCCAGCAATACCAACACCAGCGTCGTACTGATGGTGGCAGTAATGAATTGGGTGCCGAGGAATGAAGTTCTTGTCTTACTCATTTACTTCGATGCCTTTAAGGGTTGCTGAACTGGAATCGAGAATCTTTACACGCACAAAATCGCCAATGTGATGGTTGCCACGGTCGAAAACAACGACCTTGTTCTGTTCTGTGCGTCCAAACAGTTGTTCTTTGCTACGTTTCGACACCCCTTCCACCAAAATCTCGAAGGTCTTGCCGATGTCTTTCCTATAGCTTTCGGCTGACAGCAGGTTCTGCAAGGTAATCATCTCGTTGAGGCGGCGTAGCTTCGTTTCTTCAGGCACATCGTCAGGCAGATGCTTTGAGGCGTATGTGCCTGGGCGTTCTGAATATTTGAACATGAAAGCTGAGTCGTAACCGCACTCTCGCATCAGAGAGAGCGACAGTTGGTGATCTTCCTCCGTTTCCGAATGGTAGCCGACAAAGATGTCGGTAGTGAGTCCACAGTCGGGAATGATACGACGAATGGCTGCCACACGGTCAAGATACCATTCGCGAGTATATTTCCGGTTCATCAATTTCAATATGCGATTGGAGCCACTTTGTACAGGCAGATGAATGTGGCGACAAATGTTCTTGTGGTTGGCAATGACCTCCAATGTCTCGTCACTCATGTCTTTGGGATGGGAAGTGGTGAAACGGATACGCATGTCTGGCACAGTTGTGGCCACCGTTGCCAACAACTGAGGAAAGCCAACGTTTCCACGTTGGTAACTGTTCACATTTTGTCCCAACAACGTCACTTCCTTGAAGCCTCTCTCTTGTAAGTCACGCACTTCGTTGAGAATGCTGTCCACCTCACGGCTTCGTTCCCGTCCACGGGTATAAGGCACAATACAGTAGTGGCAGAAATTGTTACAACCTCGCATGATGCTGACAAATCCGCTGATGCGTCCACCACAGACACGCTCAGGGATGATGTCGCGATAAGTTTCGGTCGTGCTAAGCTCAATATTGATGGCTTTCTCGCCCACCTCTGCAGCAGCAAACAGCTCTGGCAGAGAGAGGTAAGAGTCAGGACCAGCCACAAGGTCAACGTGATGATGGTCAATGAGGTCTTCTTTCACACGTTCAGCCATGCAACCCACGACTCCGATGATGAGTCTTTTTGGGGGCATCCCTCCCAATCCTTGCTCCATCTTTTTTTGCAAGGCATGAAGAGCATCCAGACGGTTGTATATCTTATTTTCGGCATTCTCACGAACAGAGCAAGTATTGAGCAGGATAGCGTCCGAAACTTCAAGGGTGTCGCACACTTCATACCCCGCCATGTTCATGACAGAAGCAATGACCTCACTGTCCGCCACATTCATTTGGCAACCGTAAGTCTCAATAAAAAGTTTCTTCATGAAGAGTTTTGTACAAAATCGCTGCAAAGGTACGAAATATAATTCATAATTCATCATTCATTATTCAGAATTTACTATTCAGCTTGTTTTGAGACGAAAAAACAACCCCCGAATGGCAATTATGAAGGGTGAATGATGAATTATGAATTAAACTTTGTATCTTTGCAGTCGATTTAGAAACACTTCATTGATAAAAACGTGCGACTCGATTTCCAGAAAACGATTGCCAGCAGCCAGGCGACACTCCCCGTCGTTGGATCAATAGCCCTCCTTCTGTGGGTGTTGATGCCCAACAGGCAGTCAGCTCTCTCTTTCCTTGAAGCCGACTATGGATTGTGGAGCCATCTTCCTTCCTTTTTGCTCAAAGGTTACTGGAGCGTAGGACTTAGTGCTTTTTTCGCGGCTTTGGCAGTTTACTTGATGGTAGAGCTGAACAACTCCAATGTCCTTTTGCGTGTCAGTTCCCGAATGTTGGGCAGTATGTTCGCCATCCTGCTGGCCTTTGCCATTGTGTGTCATGGCCTTCAGCCTGGCTGCGTGGTGATGTTGTTGTCGTTATTGTCTTTTTTTCCGCTGTTCGCCATTTACCAACTTCCACATCCCCTCTTTACTTTTGTTTCTTACCTGTTCATCTCGGTCGCGTCGCTTGTGTTTCCCAAGATGTTGTGCCTGATTCCTGTATATTGGTTCATGCAGAGCTATCTTAGGGCTTTATCGTTTAGGTGTTTTGTGGCATCGTTGTTGGCTGTTGTTTTGCCTTATTGGTTCTATGGCGGAGTGGCCGTTCTGACGGGGACCCTGCCCGATTTCTTATCTCATATTTATGCCTTGACACACTACGGATGGGGTAACTACACTCAACTACCGATGAAAGACCTGCTTACTTTTGGCTTCATCGTGTTGCTCTTCTTGTCAGGTTCTATTGATTTCCACCATAACCGCTTCCTCGACAAGACACGTATCCGTATTCTTTATAACGCCGTTATCATGCATGGTGTCAGTGTCATTCTCTTCATCTCCTTTCAGCCCCAATACTTTGCCTCTCTCTTGCCGCTTCTGCTCATTGATACGGCTATTACCTTTGGACACTTCTTTACATTGACCCATACCCGATTCTCCCACATCTACAATCTTATATTACTCATCCTCGCATTAGCAATAATGGCTCTATCCTTCATGCCTTCCTCATGGATTCACTCAATCAGTTTTTCATAGAATACGGCTATTTTGGCATGGCACTTGCCTCGTTCCTTGCTGGCACTTTCGTCCCCTTCAGCTCCGAAGCTGTGATGGGGGCTTTGCTTGTCACCACAGGCATGGATCCTTTTCTTACCATTATCAGTGGCACCATTGGTAATGTGCTTGGTTCGATGTTCAATTACTACATTGGCCGCATCGGCAGCATTGAACAGATTTCCAAGTGGATGCGCATCAAGGAACGACGGCTCCGAAAGACACGTGATTATGTGGAGAAGAAAGGTTCATGGATTGCAGCTTTCTCCTTCCTCCCCATCTTCGGTACCGCCATCTCCATCTCTCTTGGCATCCTTCGAGCCAACGTGTGGGGTGTCATCTTCTGGTCGTTTGTCGGAAAGTTTCTCCGTTACATTATTGTGGCATATTCTGCCATAGCTCTGAAATGAACAGAAAGGGCTGCTTACCATGGTATGGAAGCAACCCTTTTAGTTCTTTAATTCCCTTAGTTTGCCTGAATCGTCTTTTTAGTTTTATTGTTTCCGAATGGGATATTGATACCAATATTTACATTTCCTCTACCCGAAAGTGGTAATCCTTGCTTTGCTAATTTACTAAGGGTATGATCCATTCCTAAGTACATATTGAAACCGGTAGGATGGAAGTTAAGAAGCCAACCAAAGCTAAAACCGTATGTACCGAGAGCCACATTGGCCGAGGCCGAGAAAATGTTAGTCGGTGCGACGTTGGTCGATAGACGGAATTCCGTCCAGCCATACTTCCCCATGCGAGTGCTGTTGGTCAGTCCGAACGACATCTTTCTATAGAAATCAGGGGTGTATTCCACGCCAAGATTCATCGTGGCGGCCAGTCCACGAGAACGGCTGCCCTTGTTGCCTTTGTCTTGCAACTCGTAAAGTTCTGAGAGACCTTCTACGAAACGGTCGCTTTCATTCTCAAAAGAATTGCTGGCATCATCATCCACATTGAAGATATACTTACTGGTGTGAATTTCCCTATCACCGTCGGTCGAGGCCACATAGTTGGTCTTCCAACCAATGTAGCCAAGGTCAAGCAAAGCGGCAGAAAACGACCAGTTCTCATCCCACTTATACTCTGCACCGAGGTCAAACGCCAAACCGAAGCCATTGATACCCCATTTGGAGTTGTCCACGCCACTTACGTAGCGATGGACATTTTCTTCTCCCTCCGGGCCACGTTCCGTTTCTTCTATCTTATACGCCATCTTTTTTAGGCTCGTCTGGATTTCGGCGTTCGTCACACCTACCCATTCGTCCTCGCCCAATGTGAGTTGCGCCTTCTTGAAATCTGCATCTATATTGGCCACGCCAAGCAGGAACTTCATTTTGGCACCAATGCGCAACTTCTCGTTAATTTGGTGGCTGTGTCCCAAAGCGATTTCGCCGTAAGCATCAGCATGAGCCGCAAAGTCGCTGATGTCGTAGGTCTTGTTTTCAATGCCTTGCTTGGCTAATCGAAAGAGAGAGCCTGGAATGTTGACACCAACATTCGCCCGAGCATTGATTTCGAAAGTGTTATAGCCACCCATACCTTTGAATCCGAAACCTAATATTTGTTCGTGCAGGTCAACCGCAATCTTGTTCTTGTCCTTTACAGCCGAGAGGAAACTGCCCGCATCCACTTTCGGGTGGATGAATAGGGCGGTCTTTCCGTCAACATTGTAAAAGATTTTGTCCATGCGGAGATTACTGTTCATACCGACGTTGAGGTTTCCGATACCAGGCATGGCTACGTATCCCTGTTTGTTGGCAAAAGCAGGATTGAGGTCGTGACGGTAAAGATAACCGTCGGCGAAATAACCCGAATTGAGGTTTTGAGCGTTGGCGATAGTTGTTGCCAGACTAAGAACTGCAACCGCCATGAGAAATTTTATCTGTTTCATCTTTTTGTCTTTTTTAGGGTGGATTACAATTCTTTTTCATACGAACCCGTCACGGTCGCTTTACTGTTCTTGATGTGCAGCTTCATGTCGGGTGCGAGTGTGGTGTTGCTGCCTCGATTGACAAGGCGAACTTCCAAAAGGATACCATCCAAATGGTTGATAGTTCCTTTTACAGACACTTCGACATGATGATTATCCGCTTTGGCTGGGATGGTGGCTGTCGTGCATTCCACACCATTGATGGGCTTGCCCGTGGTGTCGATGGGGCGAACCGTCAGTTCCATATCGAAGGGTACTTCCGTCCAAACATCGAAGTTGAGCACTAATTCCTCAATAGTGATAGCATCAACATCCTCGTCGTTCCATCCGTCGATGGTGTCTGTGTACATGATTCGTGAACTTTCGGATAACTGGAGTGGTGAGAAGAATGTGTAGTCACCTATAACAGTGCCATAGTCTTTACCCAGTATGAAATTCGCTACACGCTGTTTAGGCATCATGGGGTCGATGGCATCCACCTCGATGAGATTGGGAATACCGTCTAAATCGGACAATATTCCCCGCAAACCGCTGAAAGGCACGTGCTGCGGGTCTGCGTAGCCTTCGTGGTAGAAATCAGGCTTTTCGGGAGACAACACAAACTCGTTATCCGTTTCTTTGGCACTTTGGGTCTTAAAAGTGCCATTGTCTGGCCGATAGCTCTTGTTCTGGCCGTTGCGCATGGCGGTCAGTTCCAGGTCTGTCTGGAACTGAATGTCGTATTCGTAGAACGGGTTGTTGAGCGAGAGATATATCTGCGGATTCTCCAAATTAATCTCGGTACCCGATTGGCTGAGGATGTCGGGCAAATCGTCAATGTGGATAGGGTCGATTTGGAAGTCTTCAATCTTATACTCTAACTCGCCCGTAAAAGTGTGTACCTGAATCGTTTCAAGATAATATTCGGAAGTCAACTTGATGGTGTTCTCCAAGTCCGTATCTATATAGACGCTCACCTGTCCTTCCTTGATTTTGATGCTACCAGAATAGCTGATGACATGGTTGTCATAATCGGCAGAGATGTTCTCTTCGTCGTAAGCGATTCCTTCCACATTCATGGTTACGGTCAGCTCGCCTTTGCTGTCGAGTTGCAGCGTTTCTTCCGAAAGGTCGAGAATGCCAGTCTTGGGATTGTAGGTTCCCAAACCTGGCGTGATAGCCATCCTTTTGGGATATTGGATTTTCAATCCCGTCAGTTTGGTGTTCTGCAATGCCGCCTGACTCAGACCTTCCACCTTGATTTTGTTGATGTATTGGGTTGTCACACCCAGTGAATCAATTTTCTTAATAGATTCGTAAATACTGGTACCTGGCGACTCGAAAGGCACTTCTGGGTTGCTGTCTTCCTTGATGTCGTAGTGAGCTATCAAGGCACCCTCCACTTTCACAAATCCCAGCACCTTGCGCAAATCCTCCAGGTCAAGGGTGGTCTTGGTGGGGTTCATAGCTGGAATCGTAATGGAAAAATCCTTCACTTCCACGTCTTCCGATGTGAACGTACCTGTCTTCTCGATGGCATAGATGGTCTTGCCTTCAGCATCGGTGGTTTTTACGATGGTACTATCGTCATCGTCGAGGTCAAGTACTTGGTCAAGTGTAATAGTGTCGAGATTGATCGGCACCACCAGATTTTTGGTCTGGAATTTTGCTGTGGTGTCAATGTCACTTAAGTCATAGTCGCCATCAACACAAGACGACAACGCTGCGATAGATAGGGCTGACACCCCCGTCAACAAGTAATGTTTGATTTTCATGTTAGTTTATAGATTTAGTATTTTCTTGCAAATTTAGTCTTTTTTTCATTCCTTTTACTATTATTCAAGAACTTTTTTACATAAAACCTTTACTTTTTTACGATGTTTTCTCCTTCCTCCCCATCTTCGGTACCGCCATCTCCATCTCTCTTGGCATCCTTCG
>JAEEGH010016835.1_pt1 | contig 15681 bp, 17 predicted proteins | sample 9134181 | NCBI WGS metagenome assembly JAEEGH01 (sample SAMN16246544, study PRJNA631951) | gut metagenome | biome: gut microbiome; feature: rumen; material: DP-attached | host: Bos | place: Iran: Karaj | collected 2018-10 | reverse complement strand
ATGGAGGCCAGCGTGGTGGCTATGGTGAGCACCAGCGTGGGCACGGCCAGGAATTGGAAGAGACGGGTGTAAACTGTGGCGATGAAGTCGAGCGTGGCGTTGAGCCAGTCCAGACTGAGCCATCCGAACAGGGCGCCGATGACGAGCGCCAGGATCCATGTGTAAAACTGTTTCATAGTGGTATTCTGTGGTGCAAAGATACGAAAATTAGATGACAGTTGACAGTTGACAGGTGAAAGTTTTTCCATTAAAGTAAAAAAAGCCGCCAACGCTTTCGCGCCAGCGGCCTGATTTTCAATTTTCAATTTTTAATTTTAATATAACCTTAAAAACTGAAAAAGGTTAAGGGTTAGGGATTAATTCCTTCTGGTTTTCCTGACTTCCCCTGTTACAGCGTCAACATAGATAATGAACTTGTCGCCGGGAGCTGTGTCAAAACGATAGATGGGATTGGCACCGTATGCAGGCGTCTCGGGTCTGCAAAGCTGCACGTTGTCGCTCTTGGGCAACGTTACGCCGGAGAGTTTGGCATTGCTGATGGCGTGCTCCAAAGAGATAATCTTATCCAAATTCGTGATGAGACTGAAATTATAGGGATAGCCCGGCACCATAGCCTTCTGGTAGGTCATATCAGCATCCAAGCCCTTGGTGAAATCTCTGGTAGCCTCCAGGATATGTTGTGCTTCCGGTATATCCGGAGAGGAGGTGATGTAGTCAAAACCGTAGACGACTTTGACGGCTTTCAGTTCTTTGATGGAAAGGTCTGACACATTTCCGTTGAGAAAGTATTGGGTGGTGCGGAAGTAACCGTAAGGATAGTCCCATTTGCTCTCTTTTCTGAATTCAGGGAATTTGTCCAACGCAATGTTGATATCTTCTTTCATGATTTGAAGATAAGTCTTCTCCGGCGTCGGCGAAGGGGGAACGGGATCATCGTTGTCCGAACAAGATACAGCGAACAGCATGGCTGCGGCTGCAAACATAAATGCAAGATACTTTTTCATAGTTGTTGTGTTTTAAGGGTTAATGATAAAACGGTCTTCTTTATCGGTTATCGTTTATCGGGCACAAAAATAGGCATTTTGTCGAATACACGATACGTTTTTCGTCCATTTTAACAACAAAACATGTTACAAAGCAGAAAATCAAGGAGTTTCAGCCTGCCAAAACAAAAAAGCCGCCAGCGCTTTCGCGCCAGCGGCGAAGTCATAGAAGACATTCATTCAGTTGACCTTCACGGTAACTTGGGCGGGAAACATATACGACGGGTCGTTTCTTTCGTAGAGGGTGCTGCGCATCGTGCTCAGCCGGCGCTCCACTTTGCCTCGAAAGAGCGTCTTGCCTTGAAAGGTGACGGTAACAGGTTCGTCCAGGTTCAGCATTGTGTCGTTGAGCGAAAGGGTCAGCTGCGAATAGTCGCAGCGTGTCAGCGCAATGGTGTTGTCCTTGATGTCGGCCCGGACTTCCTTGCCGGGTGCGAGTTCTCCGGCAGGCACGGTCAGCCAGTAGAAATGGGGGCGAGTCACCTCCTCCTGTCGCCACACAATGCGTTTGGGATAAGGGTCGCGCCTGTATTTTGCCATCCAACTGACGGCTACCGTATCCTCCCGATTCATATCGTGCCCCTTGCCCTTGAGGATATGACCTTCGTGGATATAGCCCTCAGGGTCGGCATGCTGCAGCGAATCCATCTCCGCGATGCGCTCCCGGCAGCGTATGTTGCGATCGTAGGCCGCATCCAGTTCGCCGCACCAGATCATGAAGGGCGTGTTGCGCAGGTTGACCAGCGACACTTCGCCCGGATGCCCGGCCATCATGGAGGCCGCGGCCCAGTGGTCGGCCATGCGCGGCGCCATACGCCAGACGCCGTCGCCGCCGGCCGAATAGCCCATGATGTACACCTTGTCGGGATTCACGTCGCAGAAGGCCACCATCATCATCACGATTTGCTTGTAGAAGGCATCGTCCTCCGGACGGAAGTGCATGTCCCAGGTGTCGGTGATGCCCCTCGGACAGAGGTAGACGGCGTTATAGGGCCGGTAGAGCCCCTGATGCCCCATCCACGCCATGTCGTTGATCTTGGAGGGGGCGCCTCCTCCGCCGTGCAGCGAGATGTAGAGGGCATAGCCGTCTGCGGGCTTCTCGCCGAGTATGCTCCAATGCAGTATCATGAAATAGGGGTCGTCCGTCAGTATCCTGTTCTTATAAAATTCGTCATAGGCGGTGCGCACCGAGTCTTTCCATTGCGCCGTCAAGTCCTTCCCCTGTCCGGCCACTTCGTCTGCTGTCAGCGTCCGGTCTGTTTGCGCGCTGAGTGTGGATGTTGCCGTCATCCACATCAGCATGAGCGTCATGATATTAATCTTCATTGATTTTCGGAATCACGGATGCAAAGGTACGACATTTTCTTTTATCTATCAACAAAATAGGGCAAATTTTGCCCGATACTTTTGACCTGCGTTAGTAAGACCGAAGATTTTTCTGCTCAATTACCACCATTTAAGCATATAACAATGATAATAAATAACCTAAAAATGAAAAAAGTTGTAACTTTGTGGCGGTTAAACCTAAAAACCAACCAATAAATCATTATGAAAAAAGCTTTCACTTTCATGCTCGTCTTTATGCTGGCGAGCACATCCTTCGCAAAAAAGAATCCTCTCGTAGGTGTATGGCAACAGGTGCGCCAAGTCGAAAACGGCTTTGTGACCCTCGGCCCCGGAGGCAAGGTGTTCCTCCCCGACGGCCGCCTGTTCGGCTACTCTCTTTATCCCTCCGATTTCGAGCACTACGAAGAGTATAACTTCGAGCCCTGGTTGTTTGCCGACTATGAGGTGACCTCCGACAGCACCTACACCGAGCAAATCTCCCTGCACAACGACAAGGGTTGGGAAACGACCCTCAATTTCACCTACAAGCTCCTCAACAGCCGCACGCTCCATGCCTTCTACGAGCACACCAACTCCGACGGCACGAAACAGGTAATCCATGATCTGTGGATTAAGGCTGTTTACGACAAGAAGACGGAGAAGATGATCTTCAAGAAGGTGGACGCCAATTGGAACGAGTACTTCGAGAAGGCTAAGAAGCAGTACGGCCGCGAGTAAGCTTCAAAATCCTGAACACAAGAAGGGCCGCCGGATTACTCCGACGGCCATTTTTTTACTTCAAGCTTGCCTTGAAAGCGCGGAAGTTGTTGAGAATCTTGGCGTGATTTTCTTTGCTGAAGAACAGCAGGAAGGAGTTGTCCTCCCTAACCACCAGATGGCGCGGGTTTTTCGTGTCATAGCCGAATGAAAAAATGACTTGGTGCTTTCCCTTCTCCTCTACGGGCACAACAAAGCACTGCTGGGTTTCCAATTCGCAGAGGATGGCCGGGTCGGGCTCGGCTTCCTGCACACTATCTTCCTTCTCTTCCGCATCGCCCAACAGGGTCGACTGCGACCAACCGACCAACGGGCGCTCCATATTCCATTCCGAGGTCTGAAGCATGAGGCACTTCTTGCCGTTGTAGGTGATGACGGGCAGGGCATAGCGGAAACGCTTGGTGGCTGCCGCCATGAGAAACTCTATGGCAAACTCCTGTGCGATATTGGCTACAGCCATGTTCTCTACGTGCTGGTCCTCCGGTGCGGCGTCGTTGCTGACGAAGGCATCCAGAATGGAGGAGGCGCCACGGAAAGGATCTGGCCCTAACAGGCCATAGCCATAAACGAGTTTGGTGGCAATGGTCAAGGGGCTGTAGTGGCCCAGCTCTGCCTGAAATGCATCTATTGCCATGTTGGCGTACGTCATGGATTTCGGAAAATCTTCCTTCAGTGAGTAGATCCTAAAAAGACTAAAGCTGGCCAGTCCTTTCAGGGTGTCCTGCAGCACGGGCTGCTCATTGGCGATGGCCAAGGCGCGCTCGGCGTAGAGCAGGGCGCGGTCATGGTTTTTGTCCAATCCCGTCGTGTCATCAAGAAGCGCCCGCGACGCCTCAAGCTGCTTCTTGCCGTCCTTGGGGTGCTTGTCGGCCTCTTTGGCCTTCTGCTCGATTCGGGCCTGTGCCTCTTCCTGAGCAGTCTGATCTGCCGTCGCCGCCGTCGCAAAGCAAAGGAGGACGGCCAGTGTCATAAGAATCTTTTTCATATTATTGAACATTTATTCTATCACTACTTTTTTGCCGGATTCTTCTCGTATTTCTTTTTCCAGTACGCCGCTTTCTTGGGGTCCTTTGTCACCTCCTGGCCTTTTTCGTACATCTGGCTGAGCAAGAGCTGCGCACGGGGCTCGCCGTTTTTGGCGGCTTGTTCTATCCAATACACGCCCTTCCTGATGTCTTCGGGATTGGTGTTCTCAAGACAGAGCATGCCAAGCGCGATCTGTCCCGCAGCGCAGCCCTGCTGCGCCGCCTTTTCCAGCCAGGCAGCTCCCTGCTTTTCGTCTTCTTCCACCACCATGCCCTCAAGATAGAACAGGGCCAAAGAGACCTGTGCCTCTGCCAAGCCCTGGTTGGCAGCCTTTTCTATCAGGGAGAATGCTTTTTTCTCGTCCTGAGGCACTCCTTTGCCCTGAAGATACATCGCGCCGAGGATGGTCTGTGCCTCAGCATCCCCCTGATCTGCTGCTTTTTCATACCAGTACACGGCTTTTGTGGAGTCCCGGGCCACTCCTGAGCCATAAATATACGCATTGCCAAGGATGCATTGAGCGCGGGCATCCCCTTTGGCCGCCTTTTTGGAATTGGTCTGAAAAATTTTTGCGGCTTTCTTTTCGCTGATTTGGGCCGGTTGGGCCGTCACGCTTATGGCCACACACAGTGCGGTCAGCAATGTTATAATCAGGTTTTTCATAATTTATAATTCATCAGTTGGGAAAAGTGGGAAACTTCTTATTTTTTTTATTTTTTGCTGTCTAATTCCTTTTTCGTCAGGCAAAGATACTATTTTTTCATCTTTTACATCTCATATTCATTAATTTTTGTTACCTTTGATGTGAAAAACAGTAAAATAACCTTTAAAAGGACACCACGGGACACTGTTCTGCTTTTAGCGTCACCAGGCAGGCGACCATGATCATCACCAACAAAGAAGGCAGGGAGGAAAGATACCAGATTGGAGATAAGGAGGTCACGGTCGGGCCCGTTCATGTCGGCTTTGAGGCCAGACTGCACATCATCAATCCCGACGGCGGCATGTTCAGCGGCCGTATTGAGGTCTCCCGCAACTCGGACTCGAAGTTCAAAGACTGTGTCAACTTCAACAGCAGCGAGCCCGAGGGCATGATTTCCTACACGATTCAGAGTGACACGGGCCTGTAGTGCAGGAAAAACTGAAAAAACTGAAAAAGGCCACCGACGCTTTCGCGCCAGCGGCCTGTTCTAGTTTCAGGTTTCAGGTTCTTGAATCTTGTCCAATGGGGGCGAGGGAACCGAAGGCTATCTTGAATCTTGAACATCCGCCCGAGGTGAGCGCAGAGAGAAGCCCGCGCTTATCTATGTCGAGCCGAGAAGGATGTCTATGGAACGAAGTTACATGAATCCCATCGCTCAGAGAGTGATGTGAATCCTTTGAGCGTTTCCCGCTTAACGGGAAAGCGGCGTAAGCCTAAAGGGCCACATGGATCCAACTGCCTTCATTTATAAGTTCGACGTGCGGCAGATGGTCGCGGATGTACGCGAGCCAGCCCGGCCTCATCGGGATGTCAACAGCTCTGCCTTTCGTGTGGTAGCTGTTCTGGGCACCACCTACGGCTTTGTTGAGATCCTTGCAGCGGAAGCCGGAGTTGATTTTAATTGGTACGCCAAAGTGTTCGCGCAGAGGCTCCAAGACCTTTTGGCAGAGCCTGACTAAATTATTTACTTCGGTTGCATTGATTCTGTTCTCGATATGCTTCCTTTCTGCCGTTTCACTATGAAGCATTTCTTCGAGGGTAAAATGTTCGCTTAGTTTCATAATGGTAAAAGTTAATTCAAGGACCCTGAAAGGGTCGTATAAACTAGACCAGGGGCTTGCCCCTGGGGGAATGGATCGCCCTATTCCCCTACGCCCCTGTAAGGGGCTAATAATTATGGATGGTGTGGGTCTCCTATTGATAGGGGCGAGCCCCTATCCTAAGTTATTTAACCCCTTACAGGGGTCACTTCTTCAGTATCTCCTTCATTTTCTCGTAATATCCTTCTACGCCCAGCAGTGTGGCACAGAGGACGAGGAGCTGGGCGGAGAGCATCAGCACCGAGCCGTCGATGACGCCGAGCGGAGGCAGGATCAGCCCCGCGGCGGCGAAAGCCACTGCGGAGCCGAATGCCATGAGTGCGATTTTCCGTTTCATAGAAACCTCAAATCTCAAACCTCAAACCTCAAATCTTACTCAGATCCATGAACGAGGCCTCGAGGTTCATGTCAGCGCTGGGCTGAATGGTGCGGGGGTTCTGGCTGCTGCCGTCGCTCCAGCTCATGAACTGGAAGTTGTCGTTCTCAGGCACAGCTTCAATGACCACCGTGTCGTTGGCAGAGGCCTGAACGCTGTTACCTGCTACAGCGGTGCCGTTCTTCTTGATGGAGACCGTGCCGCCACCGTCAACACCTACCCTAGCCTGGATGGTGAAGCTTCCGCCGCCTGCGCTGGGATTCTCCGTGTTTCCGTGATTCCCTGATTCCGTAGTTCCGGAGTTTCCACCGTCACCGTTATCGGGGTCATCGCCGTCTTCCACGGGGGCGTTGTCGGTGGAGCTGACGCGCTTCACCACGTTGCCGTCGCGGTCGTAGCAGGTGATGTAGACGTTGGTGTTTTTGAGCTCGTCCTTGAGTTCCACGGAGGGGGTGAACACGATGCGGCGCGTCTTGATGAGCGAAGTCTTCACCTCGTTGACGTCGGCCACACTGCGTGCGCTCAGTCCGAAACGCATGGAGCCCAGTCCGGGCAGGGCAACGGAGTGACCCTCGGTGGCCCATGCCTTGATCACTTCGCCGGCGGCATCCCAGCAGGCGTGCATCACACCCTCACTCACGCCGCTGCGCAGAGCGGCTTCGCGAATCACTTTGGTCTGATCGAGTGTCGAGTAGAGGTCGGGCACCATCACGTAGCGATACGTGCCCTCGCTCTCCTTGTTGAACTTCATCAGACGCTCTTTGGCTTTAATCTTAAGTGCCATAACAAAAAACAATCTTTTTACGTTAAACAAACTTTTTTTTACAAATCTCTCTTTGCAGACATTAGGGGTCTTCAGCGCTTCGTCTCTTGGGTGTCGGGGACTTCAATCCGCGGCTTCGAGGTCTCCGTTTTTGCAGCACCGCAGTGTAACAATTGTTAGAAAGCTTTCCTGCAAGTGTCGCACCGCAGTGCCGCAAATTTCCCTCCGGGCTCCAGCCCTGCTTCTCCCTCATTTCTACACTGCAAAGATACGAAAAATTTCTGACATACGCAAGTGTTTTCGATGGTTTTTTCGTAGAAAAAAGCACTTTATTTCAAATCACTTTTTTCAAGCCAAAATGAGGGCCTTTCGGAGATTTTTTCGTATCTTTGCACAGAAATTGCAGCCCGTGAAACACGAAGCCTACGAAAGCCGGAAGCCCTTTGCCGGCGAGAAGAAGCCCTCCATGCTGCGCCGCTGTGTGGACCACGACTACACGGGGCGCATGATGTATATGGTGACGATGGTCACCGAAGGGCGGCGCCCGCTTTTCGGCAGGGTGACGGGCCGCAGCGAAGCGGCGGAGGATGCGCCCGATGCGCCCCGCATGGAGCTGACGGCGCTGGGCCAGCGTGTCAGCGACGAATGGTGGGGCATCCCCCGCTACTATCCCCAGATAGAGATTGTGGCGCTACAGATGATGCCCGACCATCTGCACGGCATCCTCTTCGTCAGGGAGCAGATGGAGAAGGATCTCAGCCGCGTCATCCGCGGCTTCAAGACGGGCTGCAACCGCGCCTATCGCGAGCTCGTCATCGGCTCCCCGGTTCCGTCTGTTGCGACTCAGTCGCAACTCACTAAACCCCCAAAAGACGACCGCACCCACGGCCTGCTCTTTGCTCGCGGCTTCAACGACAAGCTGCTCCTACGCCAGGGGCAGCTGCAGCGCTGGCTGGACTATCTGCGCGACAATCCCCGCCGCCTGCTGATGAAGCGCGAGCATCCCGACCTCTTCCGTGTGCAGCGCGGGCTCACGGTGGGCGCCCAGCAGTTTTCGGCCATCGGCAACCGCTTCCTGCTGCAGCGCCCGGTGAAGCTTCAGGTGCAATGCTCCCGCCGCCTCACCGAGGAGGAGGTCTCGGCGAAGACGGCCTGGTGGCTGGCTCAGGCGCGCAGCGGCGCCGTGTTGGTGTCGCCGTGTATCTCCAAGGGCGAGAAGGCGGTGATGCGCGCGGCCTTTGACGAAGGTCTGCCGCTCATCATCCTTCAGGAGAACGGCTTCACGGAGCTGGCGAAGCCCGGCGGCAAGCGCATGGAGGCCTGCGCCAGCGGCCAGATTCTCATCCTCGCCCCTTGGGACCACCACAACGAGCGCCTCGCCATACGCCGCGACCAGTGCATGGCCCTGAATGCCTTCGCCAAGATGATTTGTGAGGGGTGACTATAGGGGGAAGATGGGGAAGCAGCTTTCTATGCAGATATAAAATAAATCCCTAAATAGCCATTCTTTTTGTAACGGCATTTAGGGATTTATTCGTTTACTCTATAGGGAAAGACGTCACCATCTTCCCCCGAGAGGAGCGGCATCAGAAGGGCAGCGTCTCATCCTCTTCCTTCTTTTGCTCACTCTGCTGCTCTGCATGCTTCATGTCCAGGGCTTCCAGCTTGCGCTCCTGTTGCAAACGGGTGGACTCAGCTATGACAACGACGTACTTGTTGTAGCCGTTGATCTTACGAGGCGTGAAGCCGAGGGCTTTCATGGCCTTTCCGATAGCGACGCTGCTGAAAGACTTCACGTGGAAACCATGCGCCGAAAGCTCTCTCATCAGATCGCCGGCTGTCATCGCCTCGCCGGGCATGTCGTCGGTAGGCTGACGCACAAAGGTGCGCAGGGCTTCCGTCGCGTCATCCATGATGACATGGTCGGCGTTGTGCTCGCTGATCTGGCGGCTCTCCTCCTGATTGGGCTTACAGTCGAAACCGTGCTCTAACAGGTAAAGGGCTTGGGCGTAGGCACCCTCGTAGGGCAACGGGTGCTCGTTGAGGTTGAGGGTGGCCTTGAGGTTCACGGCCAGGAAACGGCGACTCCCCTCCTGCTCGCGGATGAAGTGCTCCTGGTTGGTGGCGGCGATGAGCGAAGCTTTGCGCGAGCGCATCTCGCGGAAGTGGGCGTAGCTGTCTCGCAGATAGCTCTTGCTCGACGTGGCGGCGTACTTGTAGGCTTCAGACTTCTGCAGAGAGTTCATGCTGAACTCGTCGAGGAACATGATGGGCGTCTCCGACATGGAAATCTCGAAGTCTTTATCCACCTTGGCGGCAGGGTTGACGGGAAAGAGATACGGCTGCAGCACGGGCGGCAGAATGTGCTTCACGAAATAGGTCTTGCCGATGTGCTGCTCGCCGCAGAAGGTCGGCACCGTCGGGTTTTCGTCAACGAGCCCCTTCCAGAGCGCCACCATGCCGACAAACCACTTGCGGAACATCAGGTCGTAGAAGTCTGTGTGTTCCGGGTCGTTGAACTCCATGTGTCCGACAAAGAATTCGCGGATGTAGTCCTTGTCTCCTTCGTGCCACTCCGGGAGGGCGTCGAGGTAGTCGAAGAAGGGGTTCATGTCCGTAGCGAAGTCGCGGCTCAGGATGAGATGCTCCACATCCTTGGCGCCGATACGCACACCCGCTTCTTTCAGACGGCTGTAGTAGGTGGAGAAGTCGCGGTCGCGCACCGGACGCCACTCCCCACCCTCTTCTTCACAGATCTCCAGACGGTTGCTCCACACGTTGAAGCGCCACTGGGCCCACTCGCAAAGCAGCTCCTTCGCCCGCTCGAAGTTGGCGACGGCCTCCTTCTCTTTCTTCTCTTCGCTCTTGTGGCGGCGACCGCGCGGCAGACTGACGTCCACGCCGGCCTCTTTGGCCAGCTGCATCAGCGTGCCAAGCGTCACCAGGCCCCGCCCGGTGTTCAGGCAGTTGTCAAACTTCTCGTCGCACTCCTCCCGCTTGTACCTGGGATAGTTCGAGCAGATGTCGTGAAAGGGCTCACGCCCCTCTTCGCCTACGGAAGCGCAGGCCAACGCCACTTCGATCCACTTGCCGTAGTCGGCAGTGATATCCATGCCACTCTCTTTGATGCGCTGAGCCACCAAGGCGAGGTGCTCGGCATTTGTAAATGAATTTAGTTTCTTCATTTCTTCAAAAATTTAGGATTGATAAAACATTCTTTGTCGCAGGGCAGAAAGCAGGCGCGGCTCACGTCCGAGCCGCTGGCATCCAATGCGATACCGTGCTCGAAACTCAGATAGCGCTGCACCTGTCGGAACGTGGCCTTGAAGTCATCGCTCTGAGCCCACTCCGGTATCTCGACGATGGCCTTCACACCTTTGCCCGAGGGCGAGACGAAGCACAGGGCCGTCTGCAGGTTGCTGTCGGCGGCAAGGCGCTGCTGCACCTCCCGGGCCTCCTTGATGGACGCCAGGTCGTCGACGTCAATCACGAGGTAGGGCGAGCGCATGGCCAGGTTTTGTGCTTTACGGTAGTTGAAGATGCCGGCCGGAGTGACGGTAGCGAAGTTGAGCTTCTTGAAGTCGGAGAGTTCTTCCTTCGACGCCGTCCCCTCCATGGCGCGTAGCGTTTCCGTCGCATGATGTGCACGCTCCGAGGTGATGTAGTCGAAAACCCACTTGATGTCCACGGCTTTCTGCGGTTTCGTGGCCAGCACGGCCACACCCTTTTGATTTCGGTATCCCTGGGGGAATAGGGAAAAGTTAAAAGTCTCGTACATATAAATAATGTATTAATTGGTTAACATTAAGTACGCCACATCCAACTAGTATTTCGTGGCGGAAGGTTTATCTTCTACGATGAACCGCTTAATACAAAAAAGCGGCCGAAGATCTCTCTTCTGGCGCAAAGTTACAACCATAGCGATTGTAACTTTTGCCAAATTGGCAATTTTGTTCACATATTGTTTTATCTGAGTAATAAGGAGGCAACAACGGGCCTCACCTCCATTACATTTCTCGTCGCCGCTTTTAACGGCCTTTCTTTCTCTGGGTGCCATATCTTTTGCGTTAAATTAAATTCTGTCGCAAAAGTACGAAAAAAAAGCCCAGATGGTCAATGGCCGTGCACCAGCAGATCGGAATCCGCTGTATTTCACCAATATACAAAAATATAGTCGACTCCCCATATCTACGAAGAGTCGACTATTATATAGAAAAGCCTACTTATATCACTATATCGTCGACTTTTTTACTAAAATAGGAAATAAAGACGATTTTTTAATTCATCAGAAAATGGTTTTAATGCACTTGGAGCATAAGAATCATGGTGTTTGCATCCCACAATTAAACAAAAATCCTTATACCACTTTGAGAATGTAGTATAGTCATTACTCAAGAAAAACTTGGATTCATAAATCACCAATGCCATACGCGCCAGATTCTTGTCAGTTTCCGGCTGCTCAAGGAACGTTTTCAAAAAGGGAAGATAGGTTTTCTTATCAAAATCTCGCTTAAAATGCATTCCTATTTTATCAATATCAACCTCTCTTACGCTTACTACCGACTTAGTGTTTGTCGCTGGCGGCATATAGGTTTTACGGACTTCCTGCAAAAAAATCAAATATTCCTTCATCACATCGCGCACTAGTTGCTGATCCTCTGGAGTAATATATTCGAACAAGGCCTCCGACTGTTTTATGAGTTTCCTTTCACTCGGTATAATGTGATGAACATAAAAATCTCGCTCAAGGTCACTACGCCAACTCGATGGCTTTTGCTCACATACTTTCTTATATTCAAAAAGACGACCAACAGTATAATCCCTATAGATTTCCAATATGGATTTAGTCGTATATATTGATTTCGCTAAGTTAGAAAACTCAAGACGCATGAAAGGATTTTGAGACTTGCGACAATGCAACCAATATGCGACAATACCTACGGCAACAAGCGGAGCATCTTTATCTTCCTTCTTTATTAACTCCAGATGTCCTTTTTCATTTTTAATAGCTTCAAAAAAACGATATTCCAAATTGCCCTGATGGTCAGTTATTGTTCCCATTGCTCCATTTGCCCATCCTTCAATCGGCGCATCAAGATGAACAGCCTGAACAATATGATCCAATAAACTTTCGTAACGCCATGGCTTATTTCCCATACTACATTTATTTTTTGTTATATGTCCCCAAAGTTACGAAAAATATTCTCTATCTGCAAGCACAAGGAATGCTTTTAAACCCACATCTTGATAAAAATTTGAATTATTCTCTTATATTTATTGACTAAAATGTATTTTCTATGGGGAATTTGATCAGAAATTATATATCTTTGTCGTCGGTTCGGGGAGAAATCCGAACAGACATATAAGCATTCGCTATTATTTCGCGTTCAGCCAAAAGCGTAGGAAACTTATTGGGAATAAAAACGCAACGAGATAATACGTGGTGAGGTGGCCGTAAATGGGCATCTCTTACTCCTTGGTAATAGGAATGCACTGACACTTAGGTGTGGTGCATACTTGTTAAGGAGTTGAGGTTCCCATCCTACGCTACCTCGAAGCTGAACGCAAAAGGTGCATCACACCTTTCTTGCGTCTTGGCGTGATTGATAGTTGATGCCAACATGAAAAACTGTCAATCGCGTATGGCAAACAACAGTAATCTCGGCGCGGCGAAGGCGGCGAAGAACGATGAATTTTATACCCAGTATGCCGACATCCAGAAGGAGGTGAACGCCTATCTGGAATACAATCCCGACACTTTTCGGGACAAGACGGTGCTGCTGCCCTGCGATGATCCGGAGTGGAGCAACTTCACCCGCTTCTTCGCACAGAACTTCGAGCGACTCGGCTTGAAGCGTCTCATCAGCACTTCGTATGCCGTAGAGAGCAAGAAATACAAAAACTATCAGCCGACCCTTTTCGAGACAAGCAGCGCGTGGTACGACGTGGACAAGACGCGCATCAAGGGTAAGATATTCGAGCTGACGCGCGATGTCAACGGCAACGGCCGTATTGACCTTGACGACCTGGAATGGCACTATCTGGAGGGAGACGGCGACTTCCGCAGCAAGGAAGTCTGCAAGCTCAGAAACGAAGCGGATATTATAGTAACAAATCCCCCGTTCTCATTGTTTAGGGAGTTTGTGGCCTGGTGTTTTTCCTGTAATGCCAAATGCCTAATGATTGGTAGCATAAACTCTATTACGGGAAAGGACATTTTTCCTAGAATTCAAGAGAATCGCCTTTGGCTAGGGGCAACGGGCTTTATGAGCGATATGGTTTTTGCTGTTCCCAAAGGGGCTGAAGTTGACCCCAAAGATAGAGCCAAGGCCGCAAAACTAGGTTATGTGGGCGACTACACACGTCTTGGTAATTCATGCTGGTATACAAGCTTAGAACATGGACGTAGGCATGAACCATTGAAACTTATGACAATGAAAGAAAATCTCAGGTATGGCAGACATAAAGAGTTGAGAGAGAATGGGTACCAACATTATGATAATTATGATGCCATTGAAGTCCCCTTTACCGATGCTATTCCGTCAGACTACGAGGGTGTGATGGGTGTCCCAATTACGTTTCTTGATAAGTATTGTCCAGAGCAATTTGAAATACTCGGTATAACTGACAGGGGCAAAGAAAAAGATTTGGCAGGATTGATGATTCCTGGGCATGCAAAATATGATCGTCCCTATATCATGGGAGTTAGAAAATATGCAAGAATCTTAATTAGAAAAAGATAAATAGGAGTCTATGAACGCGACACTCATCACCGACTGGACCATCGGCGACATCTGCAAGGGGTTCCAGTACAACGAATACGAGGGCAAAGGCCTCTACGGCCTTTCAGGCAAGCTGACCATACAGCCCGAGTTTCAGCGCCACTATCTCTATGCCGAAAACGGCGGCAAGAAAGAGGTGGACGTCATTCAGTCCGTGCGCAACGGTTATCCCTTGGGTCTGATCTACTTCTCGAAGGTCGGTGAGGACAGATACGAAGTGCTCGACGGACAACAGCGCATCACGTCGCTCGGACGCTTCTATACGGAGAAATTCGCATGGATAGACGCCGACGGCAGGCCTTGGTATTTCACGTCGCTCGATAAGGAGGAACAGGAGCGCTTCCTGAACACCAAGCTGCTCATCTATGTCTGCGAAGGTACGGAGAAGGAAATCAAAGACTGGTTCCGTACCATCAACATCGTAGGCATCCCCCTCAACACGCAAGAGATACTCAACGCCGTGTATAGCGGTTCCTTTGTCACCAAAGCCAAAGAGGAGTTTTCCAACTCGAACAACACCAACATCAACAAATGGAGCCACTACATCCCCGGCACCGCCAAGCGTCAGGACTTCCTGCACACAGCCCTCTCATGGGTGTCAAAAGACACGGGCGACTGCAAGCGCATCGAGGACTACATGTCGGCGCATCGCTCCGACACAGACATCGCGGAGCTGAAGGCCTACTTCACCTCTGTCATCGACTGGATTACGGCGGTGTTTGACTTCGTGCCCGAAAAGGAGATGTGCGGCCTGAGGTGGGGCGAGCTCTACGAGCGCTTCCACAACACGGCCTACGACCCTGCTGATGTAGCAGCCAAGGTGCGCGAGCTCTACGAGAGTTTCTACGTGAAAGACAAGAAGGGTATCTACGAATACATTCTCGACGGTTGCCAGAATACCAAACTGCTGAACGTCCGCGTGTTTGACGAACCCACGAAGAAAGCCGTCTATGCCCAACAAACGGCGGCAGCCAAGGAGAAGGGAGAAAGCAACTGTCCCTACTGCGCCATCGGTCATGATGCCAATCACACCAAGATTTGGGATCTGAAGGATATGGATGCCGACCACGTGACGGCATGGAGCAAGGGCGGCGCCACGGACATCAGCAACTGCCAGATGCTTTGCAAGAGTCACAACAGGGCGAAGGGCAACAGATAGACTTCCCCACTCCACTCAAAAAAAACAACCGGGGCCCCTCGCAATGAGAGGCCCCGATATTTGTTCACGAAGCTGCGCCCCGTAGGCAATCACGGATTGCATCACAAGCCCCAACTGGCCATGCCTGTGGGCATCACGCCGGCGGCGATACCCTGCTGCCCGACCATAAGTCCCCAATGAAAGACCTCCTTGGCCATATCGTCATCAGCCTTCGTTCTGATTGCACACACCAAACTACCCATCAACGACTCTTTAGCCGATTCATACATATAATCCAGATTCTTTTTGTCTGCCATCACATCGCGGTTGACGTTGGCATCGGGCATCATCATGGCAAACATACCCATCCCGAATATGGCAAAGGCCGTATCATCCCTCTTGCAAAAACGCAACAGGTCGCCCTCCGGCAACTGTCCGTATAATGTTGCAAAAACGTCCTTCAAACATGACATTAACTCTTGGCTCTGAGCGAACTGCTCGTCGGTGAGATTGTACTTCTCTTTGGCCAGTCTTTCCCCGGCCGCATTTTTCTGTGTCATAACAACAGTTTTTAAAAATTAATACTCGAAAAAAACGGGGGGAAAAAATGTATCCGCGCAGAGGCGAGCCTCTTTACATATTCAGAT
>JAEEGH010016832.1_pt1 | contig 15683 bp, 21 predicted proteins | sample 9134181 | NCBI WGS metagenome assembly JAEEGH01 (sample SAMN16246544, study PRJNA631951) | gut metagenome | biome: gut microbiome; feature: rumen; material: DP-attached | host: Bos | place: Iran: Karaj | collected 2018-10 | reverse complement strand
AGTCGAAGATTCTTTTTTTTCTTTTTTTCCTTTAGGTAAAAACAGATCTTTATCCTGCTCGTACATCAATTTTAAGTTATCTATTACAATGCTTTCCCATTTTTCTTTTTCGTCACTATTTGTCGCAAATAAGCAATGGCCTATTTCATGATACATTATGAGTAGTTTAACAACACCCGTTTGAATAAAATATGGCACTCGCCATTCAGCTACATTAGGAAGTTTCTCTTTTATAAAGTTAAAATAAGGATAATTAAACTCGTTTGCTTTCTTTTTCAATGCAGAAGATACATATAAATAACGACCATATTTATCACTTAAATGATTTAGTAAGATCCCTAGACAGTTATATCTCATCTCTACAACAATCTTTTCATCCTTTTCTTCAATATACGGAAAAGAATCTAAAATCAACAATTCTTGCTCATAGTATTCATACATCAAGGAATCCCAGTGTAATATCTGATTCCCATTTTCATCTATAGAGCAATGTGTTCCATTTGCTGTACCTCGTTCCTCCACAATATCTATTTCAGGAATAACTTGTTTTGCAATATATTTCATTGACTCAATATTTATAAAACTATCCCACATTTATTTATACACTCCCTTTTTATACAGTATTGTTTTCATTTCATCTACTGTATACTCTTTTAAGGAAATACGTTCTCCGTCAATTTCTATAATCCTTTTCTCTATTATTTTTCTCTTTTCTTTTTTTTCTTGAGTCATCTTTGAAATATTATCAGATTTATCAATAATATGAGTTAAAATAAAATCGACAATTTGAAGCCCCAATGCAGTTAATGGAACCGCATAAATGATTATTGTATCCCCTATAAAATCATATTCCTCGGTGATAGTTAAATCTTCCCCAAATGTTTTTTCTAAATCACTTCTCATTTCCGAATCGTCTTTTGCCAGCAAAAACTTCACACTATTCATTTTTTCCTCCTCCAAGATAATTTATTAAAGCTATCCTTGTTTCGTATATAAATCATCATAATTCTAATATAGATTAAGAATTATACAGAATGAAATATATTCTTAACTTCCTCCAAAAGTTCCACTCAAACCTTTGGCTTTGGTTTTCTGCCCGGTTTTTTCCGCGCAACTTTTGCAATGTCCTCTTCAGTCATTCCTGACTTAAAAAAGTCCGCTACTTCTTCATAAGTTTTATTGCTGTTCGCAAACAACCTCATGAGTTCTTCTGTCTGAAGAGCTTTTTTCTTTGCCATTAAAGCCTCTAAAGCTTTTACAGTTTCGTCATATCTGGCCTTAGCCTTTACTACTTCCTCTTCGGCTTTTGCAATTCTTTCGTCTATATTTCCGCTTGCCATCTTATTCTGCCTCCCTGTTCTTCAAGGTATTGGCACGATTGCTTTGCAATCCTGCCAAGTCGGTCGCCGCATGATAGGTCACTCCGTGACGGCGGCTCCCTCATCAGCTATCCTGATCCGCTCGCTCAGTCTTGCCACCCTATCCTTTATGTACCGGCTATCCATGTTGAATGCGCCGAGGATGGTCTTCTGGGTTGCAGTGATCGCGTGATCAAGCCGATATTTTCTGTCCAGCCCTCTGATCATCTCTATCTTCTCAAGTTCCCTGATAGCTGCCGGTACGGTCATATAATTCGGTCTTGAATCAAGTTTTTCTTCTTCATCTTTTAGCAAGGTATACATCTTGCTCCTTAAGATCAGGGCAACAAACTCGATAAAGATCTTTGCCGATACCGCTTCATCAGTATAGACTCTGTAGCTATTGTTTCCGAGATAAGATTTATCTCCTCTGAACAGCTTTTCGGAGGCATCTCTGCTCTTGTATAATTCTATTGCTTCTTTAGCGGTCATCTTCTTTGATGTAACTATGCAGAAGTATCCGCAAAGAGCTATCTCTCTTTCTATTACATCCTTCTTTTCTCTTGCAAAGAGGAAGGTCCCGTTATCACAGAAGGTATCAAAGTATTCCTTTACGCTTTCTGTCGGCTCATATATCTCGCCCTTCTTTCTGTCCAGATAGGCAGACAATCTTTCTATCTTATCCTCAACTGCCTCGGCTTCTGAAGCCATCTTTCCTCTGCTGTGATAGATGTGGAAGTATCTGTCCCGATCATCCGTGACATATAGTTTTCTCTTTACTGTGGTACCATATACCCCGTACTTTCTGATGTTACATTCCCGTTTATTCTCGAAACGCCCCTTGTTGATCATGATAAGCTCATTAACAAGATCTGACATTCCTTTGACCATCATCACGAAATCATAGCCACATTTATCCATGAATTCTATGTTTTCTTTACAGAAATATCCCCTGTCAAGGATGAAGCCGACCTGCTTATATCCATAGCCCTGAGCCTTTTCAAGCATATATTGGAGCTGTGATATATCCACGATACTTCCGGGATATTCTTCATAAAACAGCGGTTCTCTGTTCTGAGTATCATACGCCATGGAGTAGTTGATTATGGGAAGTCCCTTATCATCCTTGGCATATCCGTATTCTACAAGTCTCAGATCTCCCGCCTGGGAGTTCTTGTTTGTTGAATCATAGGATATATAGATCTTTTCCCTATGATCTCTTGATTCATTCCACTCATTTAAGAATCCGACACGCTGATCAATGGTGATGCTTTTCAGAAAATCGGATACCTTCGAATCACTGTATATGTGCATCCTGCTGTTCACAAGCGGGTGATTGTAGCCATAGTCCGGATAGTACTGGGCAGCATTATTCTCACAAATGATGCTGTAATACATGAGATCCAACAAAAGTTCCTTATCGTCCTGATCAAAGTGATGTCCAAGAATATCGGGAAGCTTCATATCTTCCGCGATCTTATTGAGCACGAGATAGGCACCTGTTCTTAGGCAACAGCTTCTCTTATCTTCATATCTGACGCTCGGAAGCTCAACCTCTGGGAAGTAAGTCAGGTAGTTCTGATTAGGCTGCATTTTAGCAGGATCCGCCTTGGATTCCTTCCCGATGGTAACACGTTTCGGGATATTGAACCTTCTTTCAGGATCATACTCTCTTCCGTATTCATAGTTGATGTATGTGATCCCGTTCTTTGTTTTTCTTGTTATCTTTCCGGCTACTTTTGGTACTTCGACGAGAAAATCAAGGTACATTTTCTTCTCCTTTTTTGAGTGGTACTTTCCACTCATTATTGTACCATTTTCTCGCCGGAAATGCAAGGCTTTTTCTTCGATTTATTCAGTATTTTCAAGGTTTTGAGCCGCTTTCGTTCAGTTCAACTCAAGATTGAGTGGAACTTTCTACAGGAAGTTCAGACGGACACTACCTTGACCTGGTCAGCAGCGAAGATATTTGGATCACTAAAAACGGCAAATCAATAGCCAAACTTATAAATCCAAATGTATCAGCCGTAGATGCTATCTCCGGCCTGTTAAAAGGTAGCGTTCCTGAAGAAACCGACCGTCACTCATTAAGAGAAGAAAGGATCAGCCAACATGAATTACATGATTGACACAAACATTATTCTCGATGTTATGCTCGATCGTAAGGAATTCAGTGAACGATCCAGGATCGTCCTTCAGCTATGTGAAGACTCAATGATCCACGGCTTTATTTCCTCTTCCACAGCGACCGATATCTTCTATCTTGTTCGAAAAGCGCTCAAGAGTACCGACGCGGCATACTCGGCTCTCGGGCATATCCTTAACATTACAAGAGTATTAACAGTAACCAACAATGATATCACTTCGGCTTTTTTACAAAAAGCTCACGATTTTGAAGACTGTCTCCTTGCCACATGTGCAAGATCAAACAATTGCGACGGGATAATAACACGAAATAAAAAAGATTTCTCGGCTTTTGATATTCCCTCTTATACACCTGAGGAAATCATATCAATACTATCAGGGAACAAAAAATTTGAGCATGCGATAAAAAACGCAGAAAAACGATTACAAAAGTACAGAGTGGCACTTACCGCACAAATTTCATGAAATGTGAGACAAGCTCTATTTCTACAAAAATGATACAGCCAGAAAGGAACTGGATTTTTTGATCCAAAAAAACGGCCAAGTAATCCCTATTGAAGTTAAAAGCAATAACAATAAGGCAACATCCCTGACGTCCGTCATCAAAAATAAGCCTGATATTTCTTTCGGTTACAAATTTATCGATGGCAATATCGGCCAAAGCGAAGATGGGATCGTGTCCCTGCCGCTGTATATGAGCGGATGGGTGTGAGGAGGGGGGCTATATCTGCCCCTTAAAATACTCTATAGTCCTAACAAGTCCCTCATCCAGCGGGATCGTCGGCGCCCAGTCGAGTTCTTTCTTAGCAAGGTCTATTATAGGCTTTCTCTGTGTAGGATCGTCCTGAGGAAGCGGCCTGTATATGTTAACTTTGCACTTGCTTTGCACTAAACGCTTTTTTAGCGATAGAAAACTCACCGAAAGCCTAAGAAGTCAAGACTTTTCGCTTGCATAACGGGGTGCGATGTGGTATAATCTTTAGTGTAAATTTTACACTAAAGGAAAACCTATCATGTACAGCACTTTTAAGATACCAATTCCTGATGCTCATGGTAAGATAATCATCTCCAAAAGATCCGGAATTCACTATGTTCTATACCAATACGGGCAGACATATGATTCAGAAAAGCAGTACGCCATTCCGAAACGTACAGTTATTGGAAAACGTGACGATGCGGATGTTCATTTTATGTATCCGAACGAAAAGTTTCAACAGTATTTTCCTGATGTTGTGCTTCCCGAGGAGTTGCCTGAAGCATACCGTAGCTGTGCTTTGCGTATTGGCAGTTATGTTGTGATCAAGCATGTCATGAACGAGTACAAGCTCCCTGACATCTTGAAAAAGTGGTTTAAGGAAGATAGCGGTCTACTGCAAGATCTTGCCTCGTATCTTATCATCGAAGAGGAAAACGCAGGTCAGTATTATCCGGATTATGCTTTTAATCATCCACTCTTTTCAGAGAAGATGCGTGTGTACAGCGATTCGAAAGTATGTCGCTTTCTGAAATCAGTCACCAAGGACCAGATCTTTGGCTTCCAGGATGACTGGAATCGCAACCGTGATCATAAACAGCGGATATATATATCATATGATTCGACCAACAAAAACTGTGAAGCGGGAGACATTGATATCGTCGAATACGGCAAAGCTAAGGATGATAAAGGGCTTCCGATTTTTAACATAGCCATTGCCTATGACAAAACGAACCGTGTACCGTTGTTTTATGAGGAATATCCGGGATCCATAACAGATGTTTCTCAGTTTGCATACATGGTAAGCAAGGTTGATGAATACGGTTACAAAAACATAGGCTTTATCCTTGACCGTGGCTATTTCAGTAAGGAAAACATCAATTACATCGAGCACAACGGCTATGCCTTTATTATTATGGTTAAGGGCTGCAAAAAGCTTGTTTCCTCTTTAGTATCTCTTCACCGTGGAACCTTCGAAACCAACAGGGACTGTTCCATACGTGCTTACCGTGTATATGGAAAGACAGTAAAGGCAAGATTGTACGAGGATGACGATAAAAACCGTTACTTTCACATCTATTTCAATCCTGCAAGACAGGCTGCCGAACGCGAAAAACTCGAACAGATCCTGGATAAGATGAAACTATTCCTTGATAAACATAAGGGCGAGGAACTGACTCTCAGTAAAACTTACGATGATTACTTTATCTTAAGACGTGATAAAAAACAACGTCTGGTATCTTACGAAGAACGCAAGGATGTGATCAAAAACCTTCTCGATCTGTGTGGATACTTTTGTATCATAACCTCAGAATCAATGACTGCAAGCGAAGCGCTTATACACTACAAGGGAAGGGATATATCAGAAAAGCTCTTCAGTGCCGATAAATCCTTCATAGGTTCAAAGAGCATGCGTGTTTACACCGCAGAGTCTCTTTCCGCAAAAGTTTTTATCGAATTTATAGCGCTTATCATACGCAACAGGATATATAATCTTTTAAAAGAAGCAATGCTCCGTATGGAGACACGTTCTAACTATATGACTGTTCCGGCGGCAATACGTGAACTGGAAAAGATCGAAATGGTTCGGCGTAATGAAGGATTATATAAGCTGGATCACGCCGTTTCAAAAAAGCAGAAAACGATCTTAAGTTCCTTTGGAATGAACGAAGACCACATATCCAAAGGTGCTGCAGAGATAGGAAATTATCTTGCAACAAACCGGTCATTGCCGAATGACTCCGATGAAATCGAAGGAGAGGAGGTAGATGACGATGGCACGTACGAAGTCGATTTCAACGATTGAAGCTGAAATATCCAAGACCGAAAAGGATCTTGCCAGGGCGCAGGCTCGATACGATTCACTTGCCGCACACCTTCTTGAATTACAGCAAAAGAAGAAGAATTATGAAGCAAAGCAGGTTATGGATGCTTTCCACAAAAGCGGAAAGAGCCTTGATGAACTCTTGACGTTCCTGGAGGTGTAACAACGTATGTATGATGCTGACAATATGGCTGGTCTTTCTCAAAAAGAGAAGGATCAGCTTGATAAAAAACTTGAGAACTTACAAGTCAAAATCTGTGATGTAAAACAAAAGTATGACAGCCTTCTGTCGCAGTATTCGGAACTCCTTGAAAAAAGATATCCCGAAAAGAAGGAAGAACGCATAAAGGATTCGCTATACAAGTCATACCAGAAAAGTCATCGATCTTTGGAGCAGATACTTTCCTATATGGCCGGCGAAGATCCGGAAGATTGGTAAAAGCGTTTTAGTGTAAAAAACTTGCAAAGTTAACAAATATAGATGATACAGTCGGCGGTGCGATGTAAAGACTTTTTTACAACAATTACGAGCTTTTGTAAAAGCCTTTTGACAGACAAACAAGGTCGTTTTCGGATAAAATTTGACCGTAACAAAGGAGATGCGAAATGGAGATTTCGGAAAGATTGAAAGAAGCAAGACTGAGTATGGGAATGACACAGGATCAGGTCGCAGAGAAGATCCTAGTATCCCGTGTGACCGTATCCCACTGGGAAAGCGGGAAGTCACTGCCTGATATAGTGAGCCTCATAAGTCTCAGCGATCTCTATGGCATCAGTTTGGATGAATTGGTGAAAGGAGATTCGAAAATGACAGAGAAAGTAAAGAAAGATGCAAAAGTTGCCAATACCAATAAGCGTTTGATCATAGCGACCGCTGTATTGGTCATGGTTGTTCTGCTGGTGTATGGCGTCAGCACAATCGTAGGCGGAGGCTTCAAGGAATTTTGCCAAGGTGCTGTATGGTGGGTTTTGATCGCTATCGGTCTGGCTTCCTTCGCCGCATACGCAGGTCAGGCGGAGAGCGACAGGGACAAAAAGGCTGACTGAGAGATGAATAATAACAGAAGGATCGGACAACCGGTCCTTTTTTTGATAGATACATAAAGATAAAGGATTGACAAAATTGAAATTTTATATATAATCTATGTTATATAACATGAGTAATGAAAGAGGGACAGGTATGCCACCAAAAGTAAAGATTACAAAGAAAATGGTTGCGGATGCTTCATTTGCGCTTGTCAGAGCAAACGGACACGAAAACCTGAACGCAAGGACCATCGCTGAATATCTGGGATGCTCGACCCAGCCGATCCTGTACAGCTTTAAGACGGTTGATGAGATCAGGGAGGCTGCCTATGAAATTGCGGATAGTTTTCATACAGAGTTTATCATGCCCGGTGACAAAGAAGAAAATCCAATGCTTGAGTTAGGGCTTAATTATGTGCGCTTTGGCCATGAAGAGAAGAATCTGTTTCGTTTTCTTTTTCAGACCGACAAATTTGGCGGAAAGGACATAGCGGCTCTTATGTCAGATCCTGGGCTGTTAGGCATTTTGGAAGTCATGGCAGCGGGCACTAAGACCGATCTTGAACGGGCAAAGGAAATGTTCCTGACATTCTTCTGCGTGGCGCATGGCATGGCAAGCCTCCTTGCCAATAATTCCATGGAATATGACGAGGCTCAATGCAAAAAGATGTTGGAGAACGTTTTTTACGGAATGATCGCATCAAAGAAAGGAGAACAGCATGCGTAAGTTATATGAAAAGAAAGAGATACTTTTTGCGGTGTTTTGGATTGTTGCCTATTGTGTTATAATGGGCACGATAAGAGGTAATTTCGGGGATGACAGCATATACATGCTGTTGGGACTTGTAGCTTTTACGGCAGGAATTACCGCATTTGTTAAGGTAAATCATCTTGAAGAAAAATACGGTCTTGCCGGGTGGCCGAAAGAAATGAAAAAGTATCTTTTCTTCATCCCGATCTGGGTTCTGGTTACCGGGAACATCTGGGACGGATTTGATCTTTCATATCGGGGAGTGTCGCTGGTAATGGCGACTCTTTCAATGATCCTTGTCGGATTTGTGGAAGAAATGATCTTCAGAGGATTCCTTTTTAGGGCAATGCTTGCAACAGACAAGCCGGTTGTGGCGATCATAGTTTCTGCCGTGACGTTCGGCGTCGGACATATTGTAAATCTTTTTACCGGACAGGCAAGTCTTGAGACGGTGGTGCAGATCGTCTTTGCTATAAGCTGGGGCTTTATCCTGACCATGGCGTGCTACAAGAGCGGAAGCATTATCCCTTGTATTATAGCACATTCTGTGATCGACGCGCTTTCGTTGTTCGGAGCCGACAACACCCTCATTGACTGGATATACATAGGAGCAACGATAGTAATTGCTGTCGTTTATTGCATATATCTCAGCAGACTGTATCCGAATAAGGAAACCGCGAAGGCTTGATCATTGAAGCGGACAATGGAGAAACAATTCCTGTCCTGACCATGGGGCCCATCGGCATCACGCCTGAACTGAAGCGTAAAGGATACGGAAAAGCCATACTTGACTATTCTCTTGAAATAGCCGCAGAGATGGGCTTCGGTGTAGTTCTGTTTGAAGGTAATATCGGCTTCTACGGAAAAAAGCGGTTTTGCCTACGCAAGCAGGTTCGGGATCAGATACCATGACATGCCTGAAGATGCGGATTCATCCTTCTTTCTTTGCCAGAAGCTCATACCCGGCTATCTGGATAACGTGACAGGAGTATATCAGACGCCGCAGGGCTACTATGTGAAAGACGAGGATGTGAAGGAATTCGATAAAGCTTTTCCGCCGAAAGAAAAACATAAACTTCCCGGACAGATATTCGGGTGATATTGATGAGCAATGGGTTAGCAAGGATCGGACAACCGGTCCTTTTTTTGTCAACTTTAAATCGCTTTTTTCATAAGAAAATGCTAAAATAAACCAGTCTGACACTGATTGGTCAATTTGAGCGGTGTTAAAAGTAGCAGAGGATGAAGTGGCATGAATGATATTTATTATATAATCGGAACGGCATATGCAGGGAAATCTACTATGGTAAAGCTCCTTGCGGAAAGATATGACGGCATAGCATGCGAGGAGAATTACCACGACAGGCTGGTGGACGAAAAACTTGATAAGAATGAGTTTCCGGCTCTCTGCTATACGAGGGATTTGGAGGACTGGCGGGAATTTATCCGAAGAACACCCGAAGAGTACGCCAAATGGCTTGAGGATGTTGCTAAGGAATGCGAAGTGCTGGAACTCAGGATCTTAGAGAACTTAAAGAAAGAAGGACGAAAGATCTTCGTAGACACCAACATTTCCATAGAGACTCTTAAGAAGATCTCCGACAGGGATCATGTGCTGGTGATGCTGGCCGATCAGATGATCTCCGTGAACAGATTCTTTGAACGACCGGACAGAGAGAAGCAATTTATTTATCAATTGCTCATGCAGGAGCCGGATCCCGAAGCGGCTTTGGCCAACTACAGAGAAATGCTTATGAAAGTCAATTCAAAAGAAGCATATGACAGACTGCTTAATTCCGGTTTCCGGGTTCTGACCAGAGATGACAGCAGATCCGTGGAAGAAACCTATGAGATCGTCAGGAAGATGTATAGACTATGTTAAAGATCCGTATGACGATTACGTATGTTGAAACCGTGCGCAAACCCGGTAAGGAATAGAGGAATGGACCGAGGGGACAAGGTTCAAAAAAGGAAGGGAAAAAAATGAAGTTCATATTAAAGATTGCCAGAGGAGACGGAACCTTTGGGGACGGGGTTATGGGTTCAAAATGAGCAAAGAACAATGGTTATTCCGCAAATTACGATTATATTGTTCCATTGTTGCCTTTATTGTTTTGCTATTTGGCATTGCATAACAAAGACTTTGAAATATCCTACACTTTGACTTTAGAATATCCTGAGTATATAGTTTTGGTTGATCAGTGATGCCTTTGCTTCGCCTGTTAATAATGAAAGAGAAGAAGGGGGTGCAAAATCCGGGATTATGGTTAAAAGGTTTATAGGGGGATTCGCAGATTTTTGTAATGTACTTATCATTGAGGGACTTGATGCTGAAAAAACTTTGGACTGTAATGTATTATTCTTTAAACTAAAGAGTAAAAATGCAGAGGAGATAGCAGATGAGTAAGCAGATTAGGTGGGCTCATTTTCTGCTATGTTAATTTGCATTGCTTGCCGCAACGGTGGTCTTCAGCATATTATAACTGCGAAAGGAGGCATTTGCCATGTTAAATGAAAACATTAAAACAATCCGCAAAGCAAAAGGTCTTTCGCAGGAAGAACTCGCAGTTAAGTTAAACGTAGTCAGGCAAACAATTTCTAAATGGGAACTGGGGCAGTCGGTTCCCGATTCCGAACTGTTGCTTACGTTATCAGAGGTCCTTGAGACACCTGTAAGTACTTTGCTGGGAGAAAATGTAAAAGAATCCGAGGCTGATGATCTGAAAGCAATCTCGCAAAAACTGGAGGTGATCAATCTTCAGCTGGCTCAAGCAAAAAAACTAAAGAGAAAGATAGCTCATTGTCTTTTTATTTCCTTGGCTGTTCTTGTATCATTTGTTACGGCGATACTATTACTGTTGAACAGTCCGTATTTGGGATGGGATTATAACGATCCGGAAAAAGCGGTCCTTGGGGTTGTTTTCCACTCATTTGAATGGATATTTGTGCGTATTGCACCGTTCATCCTGTTAGCGGCTGTCATTGGGATAATAATGACGAGGAGGAAAGACGGATGAAAAAGAAGATCTGTATCTCGGTTATTGTCCTCGTGGTTTTGTTGCTTGCGTTTGTAGCGAGTCGTTTTTACAGATCGTTTCAACCGTGCAAAGTGGCGGAAGATGAGATAATGCTGGTCATGAAACTTGATCTGAAAGAAGATATAGGCCTGCTTATTTTGGATAATAATATGAATGGAAAGGAAACCAGCGGAGGGACTTCAAATGCTGACGGATCCAAGTTAAAGCATGATGAAGTCTTAAACTGGATAATGAAGAAAAAAGAATATGGTGATCCTGAAGGAACGACGGAACTATCTGTCCGCTTCAGGGTGGTTACGGAATATTTTGTGCCAAACTATGATAACATATACCCGGAAGAATATGTTGTTCTGTTGGAGCCACTCACGTTCAAGGTGGATTTTGGTGAGACCTATAATATTACGATAACCGGGGATAAGGAAAACGGATATCAGGCTGTGTTAGATGAAAATTGAAAGTGAAAATGACACCACAACCCCGTCCCCAAGGGTTCAAGATTATAAATAGCGGAAATCAGGTTATGGTGTCATTTTTTGAAAGTGCAGTCTAAAACAAGAGGAAACTTTGGAGACGCTGTTATTAATATGAATAGTTTATTAAAGACAACATTAAATACAAGAGACCTTGGCGGGCATAAGACCGTCGATGGCAAGGAAACGATCCGCGACAGGATATACAGGAGCGACAGGCAGGAATATCCCAATGAGGAAGACATAAAGATGCTGCTGTCAAAGCATATCACGTCGATAATAGATATGCGCTCCGAACAGACTGTAGTTGAAAAGAAGAGCGGATTTAAGGATAGGGAAGGGTTTTATTACTTCAATTTCCCGATAATCGAGGGAAGCAGGATACCGGAGTCGGTAGAAGCGGTTCCGGGCTGCTATATGAACATCGCATGCTCAGAGAATATGCTTAAGGTATTTGAAACAATGGCTGACGCACCTGAAGGCGTAATGTTCAATTGCTCTGCGGGAAAGGACCGCACGGGAGTTGTTGCGGCCATACTTTTGATGATGTGCGGAGTCGAAGAAAAGGAGATCGTGGATGATTATATGCTGACAAAGGAAAACAGCAAAGAAAGGTTCGATCTCGTTCGAAAGAATTTTCCGGATGTGGATATGAATATTGTGATCCCACGGGAATCGTACATAAAAGACTTTATGAATGCGTTTAAGGAACGATTTGGAGATACGGAAGGCTATTTTTCGTTTATCGGACTGCCTAAAGACAAGGCAGATAAGCTTTATAACAAGCTTATGAAAAAACAGTTGTAAATTCGGATTGTGGTAATTAAAATACTATACAAAGTAATATTGGTTGTTTTAGTTAAGGGATAGGAAAAAGAAATGGATAATGAAATAGAGATCGTGGCACTGCCCAAAGAACAATGGAAGGGGCAGATCATTCCGCTTACGACCAGAAGTGAATCATATTATGATTTTGAGATCGATCCGCTTAATGAAGCCGGATGTACCGTAAGGATAATAAAAAAGCCGGCCGGCGGGGAAATCGTGCATACTCCGGAGGAATATGATTACCCGGATTCCTTATATCAGGATCATTGGGAAAATGCCGAAGCCTACGGCGTACTTGATGCACAGGGGAAAATGCAGGCATGCATTGAAGTGTGCCCCGAGGAATGGGCAAATAGGCTGATGGTAACAGAACTCTGGGTAGCGGATGAACTCAGAGGGAAGGGCATTGGAAAAAGGCTGATGGATAAAGCTAAGGAAGTCGCGCGTGAACAGAACAGGCGTGCAATAACTCTGGAAACTCAATCTTGTAACACCAATGCCATAGGATTTTACCTTCACGAAGGTTTTGAGTTGATCGGTTTCGATACCTGCTGTTATACCAATGATGACATCGGAAGGCGCGAAGTACGGATAAATCTGGGATTTTTCTTTCATCGTGAGCCAAAAAGGAGATAAAAATGGAATTTACAACAGACATCTTTAAGCAGTTTGATAAGAAATGGGCGTTACTTACCGCAGGAACGGAAGATAGCTTTAATACCATGACCATTAGCTGGGGCGGTCTTGGGACAATATGGAATAAATCCGTAGCGACGGTATATGTCAGGAAGTCCAGATATACCCACGAATTTATGGAAAATAACGAGTACTTTACCGTAAGCTTTTATCCCGAGGAATGTAAGAAGGTGCTGGGAGTGCTCGGCTCGAAGTCCGGAAGGGACATTGACAAGATGAAGGCATCGGGACTCACGGCTGTGAAGGCGGGAGAGTCCATGAGCTTTAAGGAAGCGGAAGTGACACTGGTATGCAAAAAGCTGTTCAGGCAGAGCCTGCTCACGGAAAATATGCCCAAGGACATAGCAAATACTATGTACGCCGACAACGATATTCATGACATGTATATCGGAGAAGTGGTGGAGATCATAAAATAGAAGTTTAAGAGGTAATAAAGAGTGCTTTACATAATGAGACACGGAATAACGGACTGGAATCAGGCACATAAGCTGCAGGGAAAGACCGATATCCCGCTGAACGACGAGGGAAGAAAAATGGCGGCAGAAGCGGCAGAGGAATATAAAAACGTACATTTCGATATCTGCTTCTGCTCACCGCTGATACGCGCCGCAGAGACCGCGGAGATCTTCCTGAAAAACAGGGATATCCCCATTGTCAAAGATGACAGGCTCGTCGAAATGAGCTTCGGTGAGTACGAAGGCCTCGAAAACAGCTTCGATATCCCCGGCTGCCCGATAAATACACTGTTCCATACACCCGAGAAATATACGGATCCGCCCGGCGGCGCGGAAAGCTTCGGGGAGCTTTTTGAAAGAACGGGAGCTTTCCTGGAAGAGAAAGTATATCCGCTACTGGACGAAGGAAAAGATGTGCTGATAATAGGTCACGGCGCCATGAACTGCAGCATCGTGTGCCAGGTGAAGAACATCCCGCTGAAAGATTTCTGGAGCGCCGGTATAGATAACTGTAAATTAATGAAACTTATATGAAAAGGAGACAGAACAATGCTTGAGTACAGATACGACACTCAGCTCCTCATTGAAGGAGAAAACCTCGACGAAGACGATATCGACGCATATTTCAAGGAGAATTTCAAGGGCGACAGCCTTCTCGCGGTAGGCGACGAGGATCTGATAAAGATCCATTACCACACCAACGAGCCCTGGAAGGTGCTGGAGTACTGCCGCTCCCTGGGGGAGATCTTCGACATCGTGGTGGAGGACATGGACCGCCAGTCCAGAGGCCTGCAGGGCTGAAAAACCCAATGACAGGGCCGGAGCGAATGCTCCGGCCCTGTTCGTTATTTCTTTATTTTCAGCTTCACCGTCTTGGAGTATACCGAGGCGGTCTTGTTGTACACCCGGCAGCGGTATTTATAGCCGTTCATCTTCTTTGTCGCCTTGAAGGTCAGCACGGCCTTTGCGGCGTTTTTCACCTTCGTCCACTTCTTCGTGCCCGGCTTCTGGAGGTACCACTGGTATTTCAGCGCGTCGCCCGTGGCCTTTACCCGGAAGGTGACCTTTTTCCCGGCCTTTACCGATACGCTCTTGGGCTGGGAGGTGATCTTCGGGGGGACCACGCAGACGATCTTCGTGTCGGAGCTCACATCGAGGCCGTAGTGGTTCCCGCTGACGTCGATCCAGTAGCTGACGACCCGGCCGTGTTCATCCCTCTGGCCCTTTCTGTACGCCTTGACCAGATTCGTGCTGCGGCTGATATCCAGCTTCTTGATTTCGTTCCCATAGCAGGCCAGAGACGCCAGCTTCTTGTTATGGCTGATATCCAGGGAGGTAAGGCTGCAGTCATAGCACATCAGCGCCGTCAGCGCCGTGTTCTGGCTGACGTCCAGCGAATTCAGCGGGTTTCTGTCGCAGGCCAGATACGTCAGCGCCTTGTTGCTGCTGAGGTTCAGGACCGTGATCTTGTTTTCAGAACAGCTCAGCTCCCGCAGCGCCGTGTTCTGGCTCACGTCCAGCTTCCGGATCTCATTGTATGCGCAGTAAAGCTCCTGCAGCTTGGTGTTTTTTCTGACGTCCAGCACCTGAAGGCCGCAGCTGTTGCAGTTGAGAGAGGTCAGCTCCGTGAAATACTCTATCCCCTTCAAACGGCTGATGTTCATGCCCTGGACGCTGATATCCTTTACTGCCGCCAGCTCCTGGGCGCTCAGCTGGTCTGTGGGCGCTGCGGTGTCAAACTGTCTTACATACGCCTGGAACACGGGATCGGGGAAGGTCGTATCGTTGATTGGGACATCCCCCGCCGCGTAGGCCGGGACCGGCAGCAGGGAAAACGCCATGAGCATGGCGAGCAGCGCGCATATCGCTCTCTTTTTCATAAGGAACCCTCCTTCACGGGTCGGGCCCGAAGGCGGCCGGCGCCGTTTTCTCCGGGCAGAAGGTTTTTGCCTGCGGGATCTCTTACAAAACAAAAGTAACACGTCCCGCCCGGCAATACAAGGAATTTTTCTTCTGCCGGCGCTTTTCGCTCTTTTGACGAAGCCGCCGCCTGGGTCTTCCCGGCGGCGGCTTCATCAAAATATTCAGAACTCTTTTTTCCGGTAAAAGGCGGCGGAC
>JAEEGH010016831.1_pt1 | contig 15683 bp, 12 predicted proteins | sample 9134181 | NCBI WGS metagenome assembly JAEEGH01 (sample SAMN16246544, study PRJNA631951) | gut metagenome | biome: gut microbiome; feature: rumen; material: DP-attached | host: Bos | place: Iran: Karaj | collected 2018-10 | reverse complement strand
AGGGCCTGATGCTCTCTACACTTGTGAATGTGCCTATATCGCTCCTTATGATATTTGTGCCCGGAAGCCTGGCAAGGATGCTGCTGACTGACAACATGATAATCGGTTATTGTACCGATTTCATGCCAATCATGGGAATAAGCTTTTTTGCCCTGGGCTGGCTTTTTGTATACAGATACTCTGTTCAGGGATTGGGCAATACCTTTATACCAATGCTCTCAGGCGGTCTTGAAGTCATTATGAGACTGATCTTTGGATTCCTGGTAGGAAGGAACGGATTTAAGGGCATTGCCGTTTCTGAAGTATCTGCATGGATAGGTGCTTTTCTGATGCTCATGGTGACATACTATTGTTTAATTGGCAAAAGAACTAAATCAATAGCATAAAGTAGCAATAATCAGAACCACCGGCTAAGCCGGTGGTTCTGATTATTTTACATTTTCGTAGATTCTCTATAGATCAGATCTGTTTCTGTATAAGTGATGCGGTAGTTAAGATCAGGCTGCTCAATCCTTGACATGACCATGTTGGCAGCAGAATAGCCTATTATCTGGCTGTGTATATGGCTTGTTGAAAGTGAAGGAGTCATTATCTTGGACTCAGGTGAGTCGTCAAAGCCAAACAGCTTAATGTCTCTTGGACATTCGATGCCTAGCTTTCTAAGCCCATATAAAAGATCAAGTGCAACGAAGTCGTTGGCACAAATAAACATCTCCGGAAGTTCTTCCATGTTCTGAAGAGCCTTGAATAAATAATCTTTATAATGAGTATCATGACTGTGAACTTCTGAAAGACAGTATTTCTCATTGAATTCCAGATTATTGATGTACAGTGCTTCCCTAAAGGCAGTAAATCTCTCATAGAATGAACGACAGTGAGTTACCTGGCCTACGAAGCCTATTTTTGTCATGCCTCTTTTGCTCATATCATTGATCACTGTGTAAATGCTGGTCGAATTGTCCATAAGCAGGATGTCTGCATTTAATGGTTTCCAGTAGCTTGCAACGGGAGCATCTATCATGAGTACCGGAATGTCAAGTCCGCACAGCATCTCACAGTAGGGATGGTTGAACATCTCGATACATACAATTGCCTTAGTGTTGTCGGGATTAAATGAAAGTGGGAGACTGAGGTCTGTCACATTGTTCTCGTCTACTCTGTGCATGGTAAGGCTATATCCAAGAATCGATATCTCATTCTGAAACTTGTCGATCATAGTGGAAGCAAAGTGAGAGTTATTAAGTAGTCCTCCGGTGAAAAGAGCTATCTCCCCGGCAGCTTTATTTCTGGTAAAAGAAGGATTCTTGATATCAGCTACAGAGTTTGCATATGAAAACTGCTTGTATCCCATAGCTATAGCTTTTTCTAAAACCTTCTGCCTCGTTGACTCAGCTAAAACCCCCGTATTGTTGATCGCTTTTGAAACTGTATTTCTGGATACTCCAAGAGCATCTGCTATATCCTGAAGTGTAACCTTGGTTGCCATTGTAATCTCCGTCCTTTAGTGCTTTTTCTTATGCATAATACCCATATCATTATAAAATGTAAAAACCATTGTGTCAAATGTAAAAAGAAAATGTTGCAAATGTAAAAGTGATATATTGACAGTGAATTTACCCTATGTTATATTTTACATACGCAAAAGAAAATGTTACAAATGTAAAACAAATGGGGAGGAAGCGTTATGAATGCAAAAGCAAAGGACAACAGCTTACACAATACATTCATATACATTAAGCAGCATTGGCAACTGTACGTATTCTTTTTGGGGCCTGCACTAATCCTTACGATCGTGTTCAGGTACATTCCTATGGGAGGCATTCTTATCGCGTTCCAAAAATATAACCCTTTCAAAGGAATATTGGGGAGTGAGTGGGTTGGTCTTAAATATTTCAGGCAGTTTTTATCTTCGCCTGACTTCTTCCAATATCTTACCAATACATTAAAACTTAGTATTTTCGGTCTTCTTTGGGGCTTCCCAATGCCGATCATATTGGCGCTCTTGCTTAACAGAGTGACAAGCAGCAGTATCAAGCAGAAAATTCAGCTGGTTCTTTACATGCCAAACTTTATTTCAGTTATCGTTCTCTGTGGTATGGTCAGAATACTTCTTTCAGTAACAGGACCTCTTAATCTGCTACTTGGAACAAGCATAAACTTCCTTACGATCCCGGCAGCTTTCAGACCGATCTACATCATAAGCGGGATCTGGCAGGGAGCAGGTTGGGCATCGATCATGTACACAGCGGCTTTATCCAATGCCAGCAAGGAGCTTAAAGAGGCAGCGCAGATCGACGGAGCTAATATCTGGCAGCAGATAAAGGCAGTTGAGTGGCCTGCAATCAAGGATATGGTTGTTATCCAGTTCATACTTCAGGCCGGAAACATTATGAGCATAGGTTTTGAGAAAGCTTATGCATTACAGTCAGATATGAACCTTGCTTCATCTGAGATCATAGCAACTTATGTTTACAAAAAAGGTTTGCTTAATGGTGATTACAGTTATTCCACAGCGGTAGGTCTTTTCAATACTATCGTCAATGTCATTCTTCTTATCACAGTTAATAAAGTAGTAGAGAAGCTCAATGACGGACAGGGATTATAAGGAGATATCAAAATGGAAAAATCACTTTCAATCAGGAAAAAGAGCGAGTTCGCAAGGGCTTCTCTTGGAGATAAGACATTTCTTCTTGTTGGATATATTATCCTTGCAGCATTTGTACTGGCTATTATAGGCCCCATGATCTATATCATAATTGCTTCATTCATGGATCCTATAACACTTCAGAATAAGGGAATAGTTTTTGATCTTAGCAAGTGGACACTCACAGCTTACGAGAGAGTAATGACAAACCCACAGATCTGGACAGGATTCTTCAACGCAGTACTTTATTCAGTATTGTTCGCATTCATATCAGTTTTCGTTACACTGCTGTGTGCTTATCCAATGTCACGAGATGATTTTAAGGGTAAAAAAATCTTCAACACAATTTTTATCATAACAATGTTCTTTGGAGGCGGCCTTATTCCTACATACCTTCTTGTCAGCAACTTAGGTCTTCTTGACAGTATGTGGGCAGTAATCCTTCCGGGATCATTTAGTGTTTGGAACATGATAATTGCAAGAACCTATTACAAAGGAATTCCAAGTGAACTCAGAGAGGCAGCAGACGTGGATGGAGCCAATGAGCTTGTGTTCTTCTTTAGAATACTTCTTCCTGTTTGCACACCACTTATTGCAGTGCTTATCCTTTGGCAGTTCGTTGGAATGTGGAACAGCTACTTTGACGCAATGATCTATCTTAATTCTGCAAACAAGCAGCCACTTCAGCTGGTGCTCAGAGCAATACTGATCCAGAATGAACCTGATCCAGGAATGATCGCAGACATGCAGAGCACAGCTCAGAGAGCACAGCTTGCAGAACTTTTAAAATATGCAACCATCATAGTTTCAAGCTTACCACTTATTGTTATGTACCCATTCTTCCAGAAATACTTTGATTCAGGAATAATGGTGGGTTCGGTAAAAGGCTGAGAGAACTTGGCGAGGTTTTTTCGAGCCTAGTTCGAACGTGTTCTGACGAGCGAAGCGAGAGCAGAACTTCCTTACAAAAAGAAGTTTTAAATAATGTAATGTTAGAGGGAAAAGGAGAGGAAAAATGAAAAAGAAAGCATCAAAATTTTTAAGTGCTGCACTTGTACTTGCACTGACTGCAGGCATAGCTACAGGTTGTGGCAATGGGGCATCAGGTAGTGGAGCAGCCAGCGTATCAGCTGATGATCTTAGCTTCCCACTTGAGAACAAGGTAACAATCACAGGTATGATCAGCTATCCATCAGGAACTGAGTCAGAACCTAACAACAGAACAATCTTCAAAAGACTTGAAGAAGAAACCAATGTACATGTTGACTGGACGGCTATTTCAAGCGATCAGTGGGGTGATAAGATCCAGCTTAGCATGGCAAACAAGAACACTCTTACAGATTTCGTTTTCAATGCAGGATTCAGCAACTCAGACCTTATCAGATATGCAGATCAGGGCGTTATCATTCCTGTAGAAGAGTACATCGATAACTACATGCCTAATCTTAAGGCCGTATTTGATAAGTATCCTGAATACCGCACAATGTGTGAGGATTCAGAGGGACATATCTGGGCACTTCCTTGGATTGAGCAGCTTGGTTCAAACAAGACAGCTATCCAGACAGTAGGTAACAACTTCACATACATCAACCAGAAATGGCTTGATTTCCTTGGACTTCAGACACCTACAACAGTTGATGAGTTTGAAGAAGTACTTAAGCAATTTAAGGAACACGCAGCAGACCTTCAGAAAGAATTTGGTATCGAAGGCGACATCATTCCTATGTCATGCATCATGAACGATCAGGATCCAAGCCTTCTTATCAACGGTTTTGGCGAAGGCTACGGCGACAACGACATGGGACAGCACATTGCAGTTACTGATGACAAAAAAGTTATCTGCACAGCTACACAGGAAGGCTTCAAGTCAGGTATGCAGTGGCTCCATAAGCTCTATGAAGAGGGTCTTATCGATCCTGAGTGCTTTACACAGGACTGGTCTACATATGTAGCAAAAGGAAAATCTCACAGATACGGCGTATGCTTCACATGGGATGTTGCCAACATTGATAACCTTGAAGACTTCGTTCCACTTGCAGCTCTTCAGGCAGATACCAAGAACGTAACACCTTTAAATGCTTCATTCACATCAGGTTTTGATCGCGGCAGATGCGTTGTAACATCAAAGTGCGCTAACCCTGCATTCGTATGTGCTTGGCTTGATCTTATGTATGATCCATTCCAGTCACCACAGAACAACTGGGGAACATACGGTGAGGATGATGAATTTGATATCTTCGAGCTTTCAACAAATGCAAACGGCGACAAGATGCTAAAGCACGCTCCTCTTGGAGATGCATCACCTGTAGAAGTTCGTGAAGCTGAGTGTGTAGGCGGACCTCTTGCAATCCTTGATGAGTACTACGGCGTATATGTAACATGTCCTGATGATGCACAGTATCGTCTTGACTGGATAAAAGAGTACTACACAGATGACATGCACTGCCAATACGTATATCCTAACGTATTCATGACAGCAGATGACACAGAAAAGCTTACAACTATCCAGACAGATCTTATCAGCTACATCAACTCAAGCAGAAGCAACTTCGTAATGAACGGCCTTACAGATGCTGACTGGGATGAGTACCTCAAGCAGGTCAATGCATATGGTCTTGATGAGTACCTTTCAATCTATCAGAAGTACTTTGATGAGTTCTACAAGTAATTAAGAATGTTTTTTCATTATGAAAGGAGAGGGGGAGGAGAGATAATTTATCCTCCCTCTTTTATGGAAAAAAACTGTCGACCAGATCTTTCATCAGCCGGAAAAAGAAATACAGGATTTATTTAAGTGAGGAACAAAGAATGAGTGATAAATTAAACAAAGCCAGAGAATATGAAGTAAAGAAGGAAAAGATGATCCCGGAGGAGCAAAGACCTCTTTTTCATCTTACTCCCAGATGTGGCTGGATGAATGATCCAAACGGTTTTAGTATCTATAAAGGGGAGTACCATCTCTTTTACCAGTATTATCCATATGATACAGTATGGGGACCTATGCACTGGGGACATGCAAAGAGTGCTGACCTTATAACATGGCAGTACCTTCCTTGTGCAATGGCACCGGATGAGGAGCATGATAAAGATGGATGCTTTTCAGGAAGTGCTATTGAGATGGAAGATGGCAAGCAGCTCCTTGTCTATACAGGTGTTGAAAAGAAAGAAGATGAAGAGGGCAATATCAGAGAAGTTCAGACTCAGTGCATTGCTCTTGGTGATGGAACAGACTACAAAAAGTATGAAAACAACCCTGTTATTGACAGCACCACCTTGCCTGAGGGTGCAGGAAAGTACGATTTCAGAGACCCTAAGGTTTGGAGAGAAAATGGCAAGTACTACCTTGTAGTAGGTAATAAGACAGAAGATAAAGATGGACAAATTTTAAAGTATGTGAGCGAGGATGGAATACATTGGGAATATGACAAACTTGTCATAAAGAACAACCGCAGATTCGGTGTAATGTGGGAATGCCCTGACTATTTTGAACTTGATGGCAAACAGCTTCTTATGACAAGCCCACAGGATATGCTTCCTGAGGAACTTGAATTCCACAATGGTAATGGAACTTTGTGCGTAATTGGCCATTTGGATGATAATGGCGATTACTGCGAAGAAAATTTCCAGGCAATAGACTACGGAATTGATTTTTATGCACCGCAGACAATTCTTGCTGCTGATGGCAGAAGGATCATGATCGGCTGGATGCAGAACTGGGATACATGCGGTATCAGGCGCGATGATTTTCCGTGGTTTGGACAGATGAGTTTCCCAAGGGAAATTTGGCTTGATAATAACAGACTTATGCAGAGACCTGCAAGAGAAATAGAGAATTACTACGGAAAAAGAATAAGCAGACAGAATGTTCTTATATCTGACAGCGCATCACTTTCAAGCATTGAGGGAAGATGCATAGATATGACAGTAAAGGTCAGACCAACAGCAGACGACCTTTCATATAAAAAGTTTGAGATAAGATTTGCAGATAACGGCAAAGCTTTTTCAACAATCGAATACGATCCGGAGATGAACATTGTTAAGATCGACAGAAAACATTCCGGCAGCAGAAGAGCTATAGTTCATCAGAGAAGATGTAAAGTGGCTAATAATAAGGGGCAGATCACATTAAGGCTTGTCCTTGACAGATACAGCATGGAGCTGTTCATAAATGATGGTGAGCAGGCTATGTCAATGGTCATTCTTACTGATGTGAAGGCTGAGGGGATCAGCTTCAAAGCTCAGGGAGAGCTTTTGATGGACGTTACAATGCATGAACTTGTGAGGGGAAAAGATGAATAAAAAAATAGATGTTGTTGCGCTTGGGGAACTATTGATCGATTTTACAGGCAGTGGAGAGAGCACTCAGGGCAATCCTTTGTTTGAGGCTAATCCCGGAGGAGCGCCCTGCAATGTTCTTTCAATGCTCCAGAATCTTGGAAATGACACAGCTTTTATCGGAAAAGTTGGAGATGATTTCTTTGGAAGGCTGCTTGCTGAGAGAATCAGTAAACAGGGCATAAGCACAAAGGGACTCACCTTTGATAAGGAGATCCACACTACACTTGCCTTTGTAAATAAGCTTCCAAACGGCGACAGGGATTTTTCTTTTTACAGAAAACCAGGTGCAGACATGATGCTCAGCATTGATGATGTTTTGGCAAACAGAGCACTTATTGAGAGCGCAGATGTATTCCATTTTGGAACTCTTTCAATGACAGATGAGACTGTTAGAAAGGCGACAGAGCTTGCTGTTGACATAGCTAGAAAAGCGGGATGCCTCATTTCTTTTGACCCAAATTACAGAGCACCCCTGTGGGAGTCGGAAGAAAAGGCGTTAAAATCCATTGAATATGGACTAAGTAACTGCGATATCCTTAAAATTTCAGATAATGAAGTGGAGCTTGTTACGGGAATATCTGATATCCAGGCAGGTGCTGAGAAGATAAAAAGAGATTTTGGCATTTCTCTTGTCTTTGCAACTCTTGGACCAAATGGCAGCATGGCTCTGTATAAAGATATGGTTGTAAAAAAAGAAGGATATCTGAATCCTGACACTATAGAAACTACAGGTGCCGGTGATACCTTCTGTGCCTGCGCAATTGACTATGTACACAAAAAAAGCATAAACAGTCTTACTAAGGAGGAGCTTTTTGAGTGCCTTGATTTTGCAAATGCTGCAGCTTCAATAATCACAACGCGCAAAGGAGCGCTTTCCGTAATGCCTTCAAAAGATGAGGTTGAAGCCTTCTTGGGTCGGTGAGCTAGGGGGACGGGGTTTGTGGACCATTTTGGCTGGCCCAAATGGCCCACAAACCCCGTCCCTATGGTTCATTTTGGCAAAAAATAAAGCCCCTCACGCAGGATCTTGCCTACGCAAAGGGCTTATTGGCTAAATTGTATTATTCGTTAATTGTAAACTGTCCAATGAGATTATTAAGTGATTCAGACTGCTCCGAAAGCTCCTGGGAAACAGCACTTGATTCCTCGGCGGTAGCGGAGTTGTTCTGAACTACATTGGATATCATCTCGATTCCCTTATCTATCTCATCCATGCTCTGAGCCTGCTGTTCAGCAAGGTCACCTGTCTGGATGATCATTTCTGTGATCTCTTCTACGCTGTTTTGCATAGCGTCAAGAGCTTCAGTTGTTTCAGCAACTACTGAGTTACCATTGTTGATCTCATCCATAGTATCAGCAATAAGCTGGTGAGTGTTCTTGGCAGCTTCACTTGACTGATCTGCAAGTTTTCCAATCTGATCGGCTACGACTGCAAAGCCTTTACCTGTTTCACCTGCTCTTGCAGCTTCGATAGAAGCGTTGAGGGCAAGGAGTGAAGTCTGTTTTGCAATGGCCTCGATGGAGTTCGTTACCTGCTCAATTTCAGCAGAAGCCTCTGTGATCCTTGTCATGGCATCTGTAACAAGATGCATCTTTCTGGCACTTGCTTCAGCGTTATCTCTGACTTCTGTAGCCATTTCTTTACTCTTTTCAGCTACTTCTGCAAGCTGCTTGGTCTGCTCGGTAATGGAATTAACTGAAGCTGTGAGCTCTTCAACTGCAGCAGCCTGATCCGTAGAACCTTCTGCAAGGTCGTTAGCTCCCTGTGACATGTTAACAGCTCCCTGTGAAACCTGTTGCGAAGAGTTTTTGACTTCTGAAAGAGTGCTTGAAAGATTATCGGAAATATCAGCAAGAGCTCTTCTTATTGCCTCATAGTCACCTATATAAAGCTTTTCATTCTGAGAACCGGAGGAGAAATCACCTGCTGACATACGCTTGAGCGTCTCATCAATATCTTTAACAATTTCCGCTATAACATCTGTGGCTTCTGTGATATCATCAGCAAGTCTTCCCAGTTCATCTTCTGAATCTGTTTCAACTTTGATCTCAATTTCACCTTTGGCCATTTTGTCTGCTGCTTCGGCAATAGCATTTATAGGCTGCAGGATGCTGTCTGTAAGAGCTTTCCTTGCTTTTAATGAGTACATAATCGCATAAACAACAACTATGAGAGAGATTAAAGTCATTACAAGTACGCTGACAAGAGCGAGGATGTATGCGGAAGATGCCTGAGCTTTTGCTGAGATTCCAATTTCTTTAAAGTCTTTTACAACGACTTTTATGGCCTCATTTACAGTGCCTACATAGTAATCATATAACTCCTGTTCTGTTGCACCATTTGAGAACATCTGAATAAGGGTATCATCGGCCTTGTCTATATCACTTATATGCTGATAAGCAGTGGACAGATCACCTTTATATACTTTACTAAGTGTATCAAGACCATCATTCAGCTCCTGGATCTTTTCCTGAGCACCTTCAATCTGTGTCTGGATGTCATCAGCATCCTTAGCAGCAAGTGCCCACAGATAATATTTCGCCAGAGCCTGAATAGTTATTCGTACTTCACCCTGTTGAGTGTTCTGCTCGTAGTAAACCGCATATATGTTATGCAGGTTAAACAGAGCAACAACATCGATCAGAATGATAACTACGAATATTACGATAAGATTAGTCTGGAATTTATTAAAAACCTTTTTGAATTTGTCAGCTACGGGAAGCTTCTTAAATGAGCCAGACGTAAATTCATTGTTAACTGCTGCTTTCTTAGCCATGATAACCTCCTATCATTTTCCATACCTAAAAAGGCACAAAACTTATTCTGAATGTTTTATCGACAAGATATATATAATATTTTAGTATGTAGACGTAAAAAAATACATATTTATACGTGAATTTATACTTTTTTCAGATATAAGCAGAACTTATGACAACCATAAAAAATATCGATTTTACTTATATTTGTTACAAGAGTACTATGAATATGCATTGAAAATGCTATTAAGAAAAAAGTGAGGGTTTAAAAATGGTTAAAGCAGTAGTAGGCGCAAACTGGGGAGACGAAGGAAAAGGCAAGATCACAGATACTCTTGCAGATAATGCCGATGTAGTTATCCGCTTTCAGGGAGGCGCTAACGCAGGCCACACTATAGTTAATGATTATGGCAAGTTTGCACTTCACACTATGCCATCAGGTGTTTTTCATTCACATATAATGAACATCATCGGAAACGGTGTTGCTTTTGATATAACAAAGTTCATGAAGGAGCTTAATGAGATCACTTCAAAGGGTGTTCCAATGCCACAGATCATGATCTCAGACAGAGTTCAGGTAATGATGCCTTATCATGTACTTTTCGATACTCTTGAGGAAGCCCGTCTTGCAGGAAAGAGCTTTGGCTCAACAAAGTCAGGTATTGCTCCTTTCTATTCAGATAAGTTTGCTAAGATTGGTTGGCAGATTAACGAGTTTTACCAGGATGATGAGGTTATTAAGGAAAAGATCGCAAGAATAGCTGAGATCAAAGACGTTATCTTAAAGAATCTTTATCACGCAGATCCAATCGATCAGGAAGCGCTCTTTGAGCAGATCGTAAGCTGGAGAGAGCAGGTTAAACCATATATTGGAAATGTAGCTCTTTATCTTGATCAGGCAATTAAGGAAGGAAAGACAATTCTCTTAGAGGGACAGCTTGGAACCATGAAGGATCCTGACCACGGAATTTATCCTATGGTTACGTCTTCATCACCTCTTGCTGCTTACGGTGCTATCGGAGCAGGTATTCCTCCATATGAGATCAAGCAGATCGTTACAGTATCCAAAGCTTATTCTTCAGCAGTAGGTGCAGGAGCATTTGTTTCAGAGCTCTTTGGAGATGAGGCAGAAGAACTCAGAAGACGCGGCGGTGACGGCGGTGAGTACGGCGCTACTACAGGAAGACCAAGAAGAGTAGGCTGGTATGACTGCGTAGCAAGTAAATATGGCTGCAGACTTCAGGGTACAACTGATGTTGCATTCACAGTACTTGATGTGTTAGGATACCTTGATGAAATACCTGTTTGCGTAGGATATGACATTGACGGTGAAGTGACAACAGAATTCCCTGTTACACACCTTCTTGAAAAGGCTAAGCCTGTATATGAGGTACTTCCTGGCTGGAAATGCGATATCAGAGGAATAAAGAACTACGAAGACCTTCCTGAGAACTGCAGAAAATATATTGAGTTTATCGAGGAACATATTGGATATCCGATTACTATGGTCAGCAACGGTCCTGCAAGAACAGATATAATATATCGTAAAAAAGGATGATATTTATTATGGAAAAAACTCCTAAGTTTAAGAGAGTTCTTGCACTTGCAGCACTTGTTCTGATTGCTGTTTTGATAGTGGCATTTCTGCTGGTAGCTTTGTTTGGCGGTCCTGAGTCAAAAGATCTTTTTATGGGCCTTGCCGGAGCTGTAGTAGCGGTGCCGATTCTGACCTGGCTTTTGATATGGTCGATCGGAGCTATCACAGGAAGACATACCATTGCTTCTCTTGATGCTATGAGCAGCAACAAAAAGCACGATAAATACGGAAATGTTGTACCTGACGGCGAAGTCGACACAGTAGTATTTGATATAGGTAATGTCCTTACAGATTTTGCCTGGGATAAGTTTCTTGTATTCAAAGGCTATGATGACAAGATGGTAGAGCGTATTGCCAAGGCAACTGTTTACAGTGATGACTGGGTGGAATACGACAAGGGAAACCTTACTAATGAAGAGATAATTGCAAGATTTGTGGAAAACGATCCTGAGATCAGGTCAGAAATAGAGGAATCTTTCAAGAACATCGACGGAATCATCTTAAAGCGTGAAAAGACAATTCCATGGATCAGAGCCTTAAAGGCAGCAGGGTACAAGGTATTATACCTTTCTAACTTCTCGAAACAGGCGCTTGAGGGATGTCCTGATGCAATGGCCTTCCTAGATGAAACAGACGGCGGAATATTGAGCTTCCGCGAGCATGTAGTAAAGCCTGACCCGGCAATCTACAACCTCCTTGTAAGCCGCTACAACCTGACTCCATCAAAAACAGTATTTATCGACGATACACCGGTTAACATCGAGGCAGCCCGTAACCTCGGCTGGAAAGGAATAATCTACCGTGATTACAATCAGGTAGTTGATGAACTGGCATCTCTTGGTGTGAAGTTCTGATAAAAAGTCACAGGCAAGTCACAGGGACGGTTTTTTTGACTTATTGTTCACAACAAGTCAAAAGAACCGTCCCTGTGTGACTTACATGCTCAGTTAATGCCGTTTTTTATCAGGTCCAGAAGTTTAGTTGAGGCAATGGACAGTGAGCGTGATGTGTCGGTGACGACGCAGATCTGGCGCTTTGGTATCATCTTGTTGAAACGAAGTTCAAAGAGGACGCCGCTGTCCAGATACTCTTTTGCGAAGTCTCTTACGACGCAGCCAACGCCCAGGCTTCGAAGGGCAAACTGGACTATCATATCGCTGGTTGCAAGCTCAAACTCCGGATGAAGAGTGGTATTGTGCTTTTCGAGGAAGGAGTGGATATAGTTCGTTGTGCTGGTTTTGCCTTCAAGGAAGATCAGAGGCATTGATTGTAGGTCTGAAAAATCAAGCATCCTGTTCTTATAGGGGATAAACTTTCTTCCCGCCACAAAGGTGTCCTGAATGTCTGAGACAGGGAAAAAAGACAGATTGCTATCTTCTGTAAATGGGCTTGAAACCACGCCGAAATCAATTCGATCATCTCTTAAGTAAGAGAGCGTCTCAGGGGTCGGGCCGTTTGTTACAGTTACTTTTATACCGGGATAGAGTTCATGGAATTTTTCAAGGTAGGGCAAAAGAAAGAATCTGAGGGTCATGTCACTGGCGCCGATCCTTACCTCTCCTGCATCAAGATGAAGGAGTTGCTTTAATCTTTGCTCTCCAAGGTCAATCTGTTCATAACCTTTTTCTACATATCTATATAGAAGACTTCCCTCAGACGTGAGTTTCATTCCCTTTGAAGTTCTTTGGAACAGTGTACATCCAAGTATGGATTCTAACTGATGTATGGACTGGCTCACGGCAGGTTGCGATATTGACAGCTCTTTTGCCGCAGCGGTTATACCATTATATTTGCCTACATAGTAAAAGACTTTGTAGTATTCGAGATTACTTATCATTGCATGCTCCTTCATAAGTATTGCTTATATCACGAGATATTATATCATCTTTTATTTTCATAATAAATTCTCATAAAATATTCTGTACTTTTTATGACAGCCTTGCTATAATTTATCAAGGAATTTGGTAAAAGATTATTGAGTTTAGGCAGAGGGATGACCTTCAAAGCCTTTAAAGGAGCGCCTTTCAATGAGTATTCAAAATGACGGTAGTGTCAATGAGAACAGTGTTGAGGACATCGTTTCCAGATATCGTCCAGAAGTGGATAAGTTATTACCATATGTCAGATGGCTGCAGGACAATGCTAAATCAGAGGTTGCCCAGAGCTATTCTAATGGCGACCTTAAATCTATGCCATTTCCAGTTTACGATTCAAATTTGCTTATGTTTGTAAAAGCGGCTCAGAATACTAATCTTATTGACCGCAATTATGTCTATGTTTATTCCAGGAATCATTTAAATAGTGCTAAAGATGAGCTTATGTTTATCAGGGAAGCTCAGATAATGGATATGGATGACCTTGCAGGTATTCTTTCCAAGTACATTCTTACTGGAATGACAAAAGGAACAGTGTGGGCAGAGGGAGTCTACAACGGAGTACTGTTCCAGGTAGTCAGCAAAATGGACGAGCTTTTGAATTATTGGTCTTCCAAGGCCTGATAGCTGAACTACTTTATTAAATGTTGGTAGGAGTGGAGAATGGGAGAGAAGTCTGCCAAGAAGAAACAGTATATTCTTGACAAAGCCAGAGTGGTTTTTTCTGAAAAAGGTTTTAAGAATGTAACTATGAAAGACATTGTAGATGCCTGTGACATAAGTCGTGGGGGTCTTTATCTCTATTTTTCCAGTACCGAAGATATTTTTCTTGAAGTTCTTTCAACTGAGTCCGATGAGGACGATGACGAGGCTATTGGTGCAGCGTTATCGGGTGATGCATCTGCAGGTGATATGCTTGCTCTTTTCCTCAAGGAACAGAAAAAAGACATCCTTAGAAAAAAGAACAATCTGACTGTCGCTACATATGAGTATTTTTCCGTTAAGAAACAGTCGGCAAAAGATAATCCTTTAAAAGTTAAGTTTGATACATCTGTAAGAATTGTTGAAAAGCTCATTGAAAATGGCGTTGAAAATGGTGAATTTGTTTGTGAGAACCCTTTAGGCTGTGCTCGCAATCTTATGTACGTGGTGGAAGGTCTTAAGATTTCTTCCAAGACTATTGGTATTTCCGAAGAAGCCATTGATAGAGAATTAATGTACGTTCTTGAGGGATTAGTGTCTGATGAAATAAATAGTTAGTTTTAAATAAAGAGTGCTTTCCTTAGCACTCTTTATTTTTAAACAATAAACAATATTTTTTTGAACGAGGAGATATTATGAGCAGTGTAAGACGAATCTATGTTGAGAAAAAGCAGCCCTTTGCTGGAAAAGCAAGAGAACTCAGGCATGAGATTAAGAGTTATCTTGGAATTGAAAGCGTATCAGATGTAAGAATCTTCATCCGCTATGATGTTGAGAATATTTCTGATGAGGTTTTTGAAAAGGCCTGCAGAACTGTTTTCTCAGAGCCTCCTGTAGATATTTTATACAGAGAGAATATTGAAGTGCCAAGTGGAGCTGTAGTATTCAGCATCGAAGCACTTCCGGGACAGTTTGATCAGAGAGCTGATTCCGCAGAACAGTGCGTTCGTTTTATAAAAGGTGATGAAGAACCTGTTATCAAAACAGCAGTTACCTATATGCTCATTGGAAATATGACTTCTGAGGAAGTTTCAAAGATCAAGGAATACACAATGAACCCTGTGGATTCAAGGATTGCAGATGAGACCAAGCCAGAGACTTTGGTGACAAATTATGATGAGCCAGAAGATGTGGCAGTTCTTGATAACTTCTGCACAATGTCAGAAGAGGACTTTGAAAACCTCTACAAGTCACTTGGTCTTGCAATGACACTTAATGATTTCAAGTGGATCAGACAGTACTTTAATGATGATGAGCACAGAAATCCTACAATGACTGAGATCAGAGTCCTTGATACATACTGGTCAGACCACTGCCGTCATACAACATTTGGAACAGAGCTTAAGAACGTAGAGTTTGGCGAGGGCGACTACAGAGCACCTATCGAGAATGCCTATAACGACTACCTTGCTGCGAGAGATTCACTTTATCAGACAGAGGATAAAAAGAAAGAAAAATTCATTTCCCTCATGGATATCGCTCTTATGGGAATGAAGAAACTTAAAAAAGACGGAAAACTCACAGATATGGAGGAGTCAGAGGAGAACAATGCCTGCACAGTTGTAGTTCCTATCGATGTGGACTATGGCGAGGGCGTAAAGAGAGAGAACTGGCTTGTGTTCTTCAAGAATGAGACTCACAACCATCCTACAGAGATCGAGCCATTCGGTGGCGCTGCAACATGTCTTGGTGGTGCTATCAGAGATCCTCTTTCAGGAAGAGGCTATGTTTACCAGGCTATGCGTGTAACAGGTGCCGCAGATCCTACAGT
>JAEEGH010016829.1_pt1 | contig 15684 bp, 6 predicted proteins | sample 9134181 | NCBI WGS metagenome assembly JAEEGH01 (sample SAMN16246544, study PRJNA631951) | gut metagenome | biome: gut microbiome; feature: rumen; material: DP-attached | host: Bos | place: Iran: Karaj | collected 2018-10 | reverse complement strand
CCTTCGCCGGAGGCCGTGACGGTCACGTTGACGATGTTGCCCACCGACGCATCCGCGGGGATTTCGCCGACCGTGATGGTCGGGGCCGGCTTGCCGGCTTCGGGGACGATGATCGTCACCGTGTCGCTCGCAACGGCGGGGCCGCTGGACTCGACGGTGTAGCGGAGGTTGTCGAAGTAGAGCTGGCGGTTGTCCTTGAGGTTCTTCTGCTGCTCTTCGCTCCACTCTTCGGCGACGCCGTTCATGTAGGCCTTGAACGAGGCGATCGTGTCGGTGGTGGTGACGGTGATGCCACTGACGGTGCCGCCGGTGCGGGTGGTGCCGGTGACGGCGTAGCCGGTGGAGGTCTTCGTCAGGGTGACGGTGAAGGCCTGCTCGCCGTACTCCGTGCTCCAAGTGCCGACCAGGTCGTTGGCGCCGTAGTAGTTGATGATGGAGCTGTTCGCCATGTTGACGCCGAAGATCGGGTTGCCCGCGGCGTTCATGAACTCGATGCCCTTGTAGCTGCCTTCGATGTTGCTGTCCCAGAGCATGCCGACGTCGACGCTCGCGGAGACGAGCTTGGCGGTGTCGGTGAGGGTCCGGGTCGCCTCGGAGTTGTAGCCGAGGTTGGCCCACATGCCGTAGGCGGCGTTGCCGGTGAAGCCGGTCAGGCCGGTGTCGCCGACGGAGGTGTGGACGAACCAGCCGGCCTGGCCCGCGGAGGAGGCATCCACGAAGTCCCCGAACCCGGCGACGGAGTTGGTGCCGGAGACGGAGGCGAGGACCGCGCGGGCGTCGCCGCCGCCGGACGTCGGGGCGGAAACGGTGATGACGTTTTCGCCGGTGACGAGGGACACGGCCTGGGTCCAGACGGTGGACTTTTCGAAGGTGCCGTGGGCGCCGTTGGCGGCGTTGGTCCAGCTGACGAGGGTGCCGGCCGCGATGTCGTCGCCGGCCATGCCGACCACGTCGTAGGAGAGGGTGCCGCTTTCAACGGTCACGGTGTCTTCGGACGGGTCGTTGATGGTCAGGCCGTCGGGGGCGACGGGCGGGACTTCGCCGGTGACGTCGTAGACCTTGAGGAACTGGACGACGTTGCCGTTTTCGGTCCACTCGGAGGCGAGCATGTCTTCCTTGTCGCCGAGCTGCTCGTTCCACTTCCAGGAGCCCTGGAAGATGAGTTCGAGGCCTTCGGTGTAGAGCTGCTTGCCGCTCTTGGCCTCGGCCCAGACGTAGGCGTCGTTGGTGGAGGCGATGTTCTTGAGGTTGTAGAACTTGTCGGCGCGGTTGAGGATGCCCATCTTGGCCGCGAAGGGCGAGATGTCGTAGGTGCATCCGGCGCCCCAGTGGCCGTTGTGGTCGCCTTCCATGTTGTCGTTGAGGAACAGGACGGCGGCGAACACGGCGTCCTTGTCGTTCGGGTTGGCGCCCTCTTCTTCCCACTTGGCGCAGAACATGACCTTGTTGGTGTCGTTCAGGAACCAGCGGTTCTGGGAGCGCAGGGCCGGGGACTTCTGGCGGGCGAGGTTGAGCTTGCCGTAGAAGGCGGCCATGTCGCGGGAGGCGTTGGCGGTGCCGTTGGAGTAGACCATGTTCGTCCAGACGTGCATCGCGTTCCACGTCTTGAAGTGCGGGATCCACTTGCCGAAGTTGGATTCGAACTTGTGGAAGCCCTTCCACTTGTTGGCGTCGTCGGGGTCGTCGCCGCCGTTGAGGTCGAACGTGGAGATGGCCTGTTCCTGCCCGTAGAAGATCATGGGCACGCCGTCGAAGGCGGAGACCATGGCGTAGCGGGAGGCGGTGGCCTGCGGGTCGCCCCACGGGATGATTTCGTCGTGGCAGGTGAGGTTGAGGAGGATGAGGCCGTTGCCGTAGGCGGCGCGGCGGTCTTCCAGCTGGCTCTGCAGGGTGGCGGGGTCGGAGACGTGGTCCTGGGTGAAGCGGAAGACCATGTTCTCGTTGAGGATGTCGAACTGGCGGTTGGAGCGGAAGCCGACCTTGCCGCCGTCGAGGGACTCGGCCATGAAGAGGAAGTTCCACTTCATGGAGCGGGTGCGGTTGATGGTGTACTCCCAGAACTGGTTCGGGAGGCCCTGGGCGTAGTCGCAGCGGAGGCCGTCGATGCCGTAGTCGTCGGTGAGGGTGCCGTTGGCGTCGGTGGCGCCGGGGTGGTTCACGCCGTCGTTGCCGGTCTTCTTGATCCAGTATTCGGGATAGCTGGCCATGTACTTCCAGAGGAGCTTGGTGGCCGGGAGCATCTCGTCGTAGTAGTACTTGTCCTCTTCGGAGTAGATGCGGCCCGTCTCGGGGCCGAGCTCGGTGTAGGAGTACCAGTTGCCGTCATCGCCCTGGTACCACTTCTCTTCCATGTCGTTGTAGCGGACCATGGTGGAGTAGTTGCCGTAGAGGAGTTCGGCGACGTCGTTCCACTTGCCGAAGTCGTAGCGTTCGGGGGCGTTGGCGATGTCGTTGTTGTCCACGTCGACGTAGCGGGTGGCGGGCTGGGCCTGGTTGTGGGTGTCGTCGACGACGTGGGAGTACCACTGGATGCCGAGCTTGGTGGCGGGGATGACGTCGGCGGGCGTCACGCTGTCCCAGCCGCTGCCGAGGGCGGCGGTGAGTTCGGCCCTGGCCTTGGCGCTGAGGCCGGCGAGGGCGAGGGTGATGCCTTCGCCGTAGACGGCGTCGAAGGAGGTGTGGTTCATCACGCCGTCGAGCATGACGTTGATGGTCTTGAGGTTCTTCACGCCGTCCGCGGGGGGCGTGTCGCTCTGGGCCTGGTCGCAGAGGCGGACGAAGTTCGTGAAGGCGGCGACGGCATTGGCCTCGTTCTTGGTCTTGCTCATCTCGTAGTTGACGGAGAAGTAGTTCTTCGTGGCGTACGGCGAGCCGGGGTAGTAGCGGTCGCCGGAGGCGTTGGTGTTGCCGCGGGCGTAGTCGAGGTTCGGGTGGATCGGCTGGAACCACAGGCAGTTGACGCCGAGGCGGTTGAGGTAGTCGATGGAGAACTCGCCGTAGGGGTCGGCGGCGGTGGCCGTCAGGCGCTCGGAGAGGTCCTCGAAGCTGCCGGCCTTGTCGTTGCTGCAGCCGGTGGCCTTGGTGGTGAGGACGTTGAGTTCGTACATCGTCTGCTCCATGGCCTTCTTCGGCGAGATGACGACGACGTGGTCGCGGCGGTCGGTGCCGTTCGGGTTGTCGGCGTAGTAGGTCCACTTGTCGGAGCCGGCGGCCTTGTAGCGGGCGGTGATGCGGTAGACGCCGCACTTGTCGGTGGTGAGTTCCGCGGTGTAGGCGCCGGAGCCCTTGGTCATCGGGATGGCCTGCCAGTAGCCGCCTTCGCAGTTCTCGGCGGTGACGGAGTCGCGGGCGGGCGGAATCATGCCGTCCGGCCAGCCGTCTTCGTCCCAGTCGGTGTCGGCGTAGTCGCGGCGGCCGAAGTTGCTGAAGACTTCGACGGCGGTCGCGTCGTCCGGGGCGTGGTAGGCGACTTCGACGGTGACGGTTTCGCCCTTGGCTTCGTCGATGAAGAACTTGCTGGTGGTGTAGTCGGCGGAGACGCCGTCGACGGTGAGGTCGCCGGAGCCGTCGGACCACATGCGGTATTCGAAGGTGCAGGAGCCGTCGCCCATGTTGTATTCGGCCTGCTTCCAGTTGCCGTTGCCCTTGGTGTTGCGGGCGTAGACTTCGTAGATGAGGACCGCGTCGTCGTCCAGGAGGCGGTCGTCGGTGATGGTGCCCATCCACATCATGGCCTTGCCCTTGCCGGCGCCGTCTTCGGTGGTGCCCTGCATGGTCATGGAAACCTGGTTGGTCAGGGCCTTCCAGGACTTGGCGGAGCGGGCGCTCCTGGCCTTGACGGCCTTGACGCCGGCGGAGCGCTTGACGCCTTCTTCCTTGAGGTCGATGCGGTAGCGGATGACCGCTTCGTCGGCCCAGGCGGCGCCGTTGTCGGGCAGGTAGCCGATCTTGGCCCAGACCTGGACCGCGTTGTCGGCGCTGCGGGTGATGTTGCCGCCGTGCCAGATGTAGCCCGGCTCGTCGCCGTCGGCCGCGCCCGCGATGCCGACCTCGAAGGGCGTCTCCTTGGCTTCCTTCTCGGAGGTGGTGCGCATGTACATGCCGGAGTTGTCCGGGTTCATGTAGAGGTAGGTGGTGGCGAGCTCTTCGACGTTGTCGTAGTCGATCTCGAAGTAGTACTGGAGGAACTTGCCGGCCTGGCCAGCGGGGATGTCGAGGGTGCCGACCCAGAAGTTGTTGGGGCCGTCGTCGGGGCGGCATTCCCAGCCCAGGGCCACGCTCTGCCACTCGGTCCAGGTTTCGCCCGCGCCGAAGCGGTAGAAGAGCTTGCCGTTGTTCATGTCGAGCGGGTTGTCGCCGGAGGCGTCGGAACCCTGGTAGTTGCCGACGCGCAGGTACATCGTCCAGCCTTCCTTCGGGGTGACCGGGAAGCGCATGCTGTAGTCGGCGAAGGGCTCGTGGTTGGTCGGGCAGTGCCAGCAGACGCCGGTGACGCCGGCGACGTTGCCGGTGATCTTGGTTTCGTAGGCGTTGCCGCCGTTGGCCTGGATCTTGTCGCTGCCGCCGTTGGTGGCTTCGAGCTTGTAGATCAGGTACTTGCCGCCGGGGAGGTTGGCGATGGCGTGGGTGAAGTTGACGATGCTGTCGCGCGTTTCGCTCTTGGCGAGGGTCACGTGCGTCCACTCGCTGGTGGTGCTGCCGGCGATGGACTTGGTCACGAAGGCGTAGTCCATCGTGACGGAGAGGGCGCTGACGTCGGCCCCGTCGTCGGGCTTCATCCCCGCGGTGATGGTGACGCTGCCGCCGTCATCCGGTTCGACGGGGTTCGCCGCGACGGTCTGGAACTTGGCGCCGATGCTCGCCGGGGGCTCGCTGATGGTCAGCTGGTAGTTGGCACCGTTCCGGCTGTCGAAGATTTCGTTGCCCTGCTCGTCGCGGGCGCAGAGGAAGTAGTGGAGCGTGCCGCTGCTGGTGATGGCGCTGGCGGGGATTTCCGCGTGCCACCAGTTGCCGGCCTGGGAGGTCCAGTCGGGGTTGATTGCCATCATCACGCTGGAGCCCTTCTCGGAGGAAGGCCAGTCGCCGCCGATGACCGGGTTCAGGTAGTAGAAGACCTCGATTTCCTTGACCGTGCCCGCGGGACCGGCTTCGGTGTTGATGTAGATGGTGTCGTCGGTGGTCGCGCTCTCGGTCGGCCAGCCGTAGGTGCCGGCCATCCACATGCCGGAGGAGCCGCCGCCGGAACCGCCGACATCGGCGCTGTTGTCCACGAAGTTGCAGATGTAGACCTTGCTGCCCTTGCCGTCCAGCGAGACGTGGATGTTGCCGTCGGCGCCGGAGGTGACCGCATCGCCCGTGCCGTTTTCCTTGAAGAAGGTGTTGGGGCGGCCGGTGTTGATCCAGGCATCCTGGGCGCCGTCGGCGGTGTTCAGGACCACCAGGGCGGTTTCGTCGTCGTACCATTTGGTGAAGGCGTACAGGCCCTGCCCGCCGCTGTAGTAGCGCTGTTCGAAGCCGCCGCGGCGGAGGGCGCGGCACTTGTTGCGCAGGCCGTTCAGCCAGGCGATGTGGTAGTACAGGCCGCGTTCCTTGGCCCAGTCGGCGAACATGTCGCCGCCGGCGTTGCCGGGCTGGAAGCCGCGGTCGAACATGCATTCGCGCTGCCAGTCGCTGTCATCCGCGTTGGAGTCGTCCCAGCTGCGGTTGGAGCCGTTGCCGTGGCCGCCCTGGTCGAACATGTGCTCGGTGCCGTAGTAGAGGAGCGGGACGGGGGGCGCCAGGTAGAGGAAGGTCATGGCCGGGGCCATGATGCGCTTGGCGTTCTGGGCGTTGTTCGGCGCGTAGGCCTGCGCGAAGCGGTTGACGTCGTGGTTGTCCAGGAAGGCGATGACGTTGTCCTTGCCCTGTCCGTACTGCTGGAGGCGGTACATTTCCTCGCCCAGCTGGTAGGTGCTGTAGCCGTTGCCGAAGGCGTTGTTCATGGCCTGCATGAGCGGGAAGAGGAGGGCGGAGTTGAAGCCGTAGCCGTCGGAGCACCAGCTGGCCAGGGCGCCGGTGTCGTAGCTGAAGAGTTCGCCGAACATCAGGAAGTTCTTCTTGCCGCGCCAGGCCGCGTGGTCGCGCATCGCCTGCGCCCAGTTGCGGCACCAGTCGTACGGGATGTGCTTGATGGCGTCCACGCGGAAGCCGTCGCAGTCCGTCGCGTCGATCAGGTTCTTGAAAGCCTTGTAGAGGATGTCGGAGGTCGTCGGGTCTTCCTGCTTCAGGTCGTCCGTGCCCTTGAACTGGCCGATCTTGTTCTCGGGGTCCTGGTCCCAGTTGTTGATGGTACCCTGGACGTGGAAGCGGTCGAGGTTGTCGAACGGCACGCAGTGCTTGTTGTTGTTGTCCCACCAGTGCTTGCCGCTGTCATCCCAGTGGAACTGCTTGTCCTCGTCCTTCGTGCCCCAGCCGTTCTTGTCGCACATGTGGTTCGGGGCGACGTCGAGGATGACCGCGATGTTGGCCGCGTGCAGGGCGTCGATCAGGTCCTTGAGGTCCTGGAAGGTGCCCATGGCCGGGTCGCAGCGGAAGAAGTTGTCAACGTGGTACTGGTGGTACGGGGTCCAGCGGTTGTCCGTGACGGACTGGTCGTTCTGCTGGACGCCGCTGATCCAGACGGCGGTCACGCCCATGCCCTGGAGGTAGGGAATCTGGTACTGGAGGCCCTTCCAGCTGCCGCCGTGGTGGTAGTTGCGGTTGAAGGGGTACTGGCGGTTGAGGCCGTCGCCCGTGTACTCGCAGTCCCAGGCCGGCCGGTAGCTCTTGACGCGGATGTTGCCGTCGGTCGCGAAGCGGTCGGTGAACAGCTGGTAGATGTTGCGGTCGCGCCACTGCTCGGGGGAGGGCGTGTAGGGGTAGGAGTTGTCGCCCTTCGTGTCGCGAGAAACCAGCGCGTAGTCGTCGACGACCCCGCCGGCACCGTACCAAGACGGATCGAATTCTTCGTTTGCAAACGCCGCTCCGGCCAGCATGGCCAGCCCGCAGACGGCGATACCGATGGCTTTCATGTGTTTCATGGCAACTCCTGGATACAGTTCCTCTGTTTCCCCTCCATCCTACCCCCCTCCCCCACCCTTTGCAAGCATGTATTCCGCCCTTTCAAGCGGGCGGGCGGCGGGGACGGACGGGGGAGCGGCGGGCGGCCGTTTTCGGGCTTCCCGGGCACCTTCCCGGCGCAACGCCGGGAAGGGCGGGGGCGGGGGGAGGTGGCTTTTCCGGGGAGCCCCGAGCGCAAGGGCCGCGCGGGAGGGTGCCGCTTCCGCCCTCCATCCTCCGGCGGGCAGGGACTGCCCGCCCTACCCGGGGCGGGTGGTTTTCATGAAGGTGGATGTGTGGAGAAATGGAAGGAATTGGCAATGTTTTCCGTAATTGCAAATGATGGATGGGGGGATGGGCAAGGGCCCTTTTTTGGGGTGCGGCTTTCAGCCGCGCCGACGGATGGAGAGCGGGAGGGAAAAGAGACAACTTGCGCCCTGCGGGCGGACCATTGCGGGAAAACGGATGGGAAAGCGTGTGGTGGCTGGGGGCGCGGGCGGCCCGCCCGCGGGGTGCAGGGAGATGGAAAAGGGCCGCCAAAAGCCATGTTTTTCCGTAATCTCCCATCGGGTGGCGCGGCTGGAAGCCGCACCTCCGGAAGTCGCGCGATGCTTGTCCAGAAGGTCTTGCGCCGCAGGTCCGAGTCCAAGGCGCGGCTGGAAAGCCGCACCTCCCAAAGGAGGGGGATGGCGGGAGGGGTGTTTTCCAACGATTGGAAAAAAGTTTCGCCGGTTTTCCAATGATTGGAAAAATTTTTCGCGTTTTTTCTGATTGGAAAATTTTTTTCCAATCGTTGGAAAAAATCCGGGGGGGATTATTCGGCGGGGGGGAGGAGGTCGGAGGAGCGGTCGGCGGGGATTTGGTAGCGGGACATGACGCGGGGGGTGGCGGCGCGGAGTTCCCCGACGTCCACCACCATGTCGACGTCCCATTCGTCGCCCATGTCCAGGCCGAAGCGGAGGTAGCCGCCGTCGGCCGCTTCGATGAGCCCCGCCAGGTGGCGGAGGTTTTGGACCGGGGTGCCGTCGACGGAGCGGACGAGGGTGTCGTCGCAGCCGAGGTAGCCTTCCATGCAGACGTCGGGGAGGATGTCGGAGATGACGACGGCTTCGTCGCCGGGGAAGGCCTTGTCGACGGCCAGGTCGTCGTGGAAGTCGGGGTCGGCCTTGTCGATGTAGTCGAAGGAGGCGGTGGTGAAGACGATGCCGCCGAAGAGGAGGTAGTCGGGTTTGGCGCCGGAAAGCCAGGGGCGGATGCGGATGTCGCGCTTGGCGGCGCGCAGGGAGGTTTCGGCGACGGCGCCGCCGCGGAGGTAGCGGACGGGGATTTCTTCGCCGACCTGGCGGAGGTAGATGGGATAGTGGAGGGAGCGGGGCTGGTTGCCGGCGATGCGGATCTTGCCGTTGTTGGAGACTTTGTGGCCGCCAATCTCCAGGATGATGTCGTCGGGCTGCAGGGGGGTCTCGCCGCCGAAGCCGCCGGCGACGTGCTCGACGAGGACGCCGGTCCAGTCGTCCTGCATGCCGCACCAGCGGCGCATGGCCGGGCTCTCCATGGGGTTGTGCTCGAAGGGGATCTCGGGGAAGCCGTCCACGCGCCCGTCCTCGATGTCGGCCAGGAAGTGGCGGATGATTTCGGCGGGGATCATGTAGCCGAGGGCTTCGCCTTTCTTGTCGCCCTGGAAGGCAATGCCGGCGACGAGGCCGGTGCCGAGGTCGAGGACGGGGCCGCCGCTGTTGCCGGGGTTGATGGCGGCGTCGATCTGCACGCCGAGCAGTTCGGTGTGGGCGTGGGTGTAGACGATGTCCTCGATGCGGGAGACGATGCCGCGCGTGAAGGAGATGTCGGTGCCGCCGATGGGGTAGCCGACGGCGAGAACTTCGTCCTGGATGCGCGGGGTCTCGCCCAGTTCCATGGGGGTGACGCCCTCCATGAAGGCGGGGTCCCCGACGCGGACGAGCGCCAGGTCGGCGTCGTTGTCGATGAAGGCGGGTTCGGCGTGGTGGAGGGCGTCGCCGTCGTGCTTGCGGACGCGGATGTACGAGGCGTCCGCGACGCAGTGGGCGCAGGTGAGGATGAGTCCGGGGGCGATGACCACGCCGGAGCCGGAACCGGAGCCGGTCAGGGTGATCCAGGGGCGGTAGATGTTGGGGAAGGCGCGCGTGACTTCGAGTTTGACGACGGCGTTGAGGGGGTCGTCGGCCGCGCCGGGCAGGCCGGGGGCTTCCTGAGCGCGCAGGGGGAGGGCCAGGGCGAGGGCGGCGAGGAAGAGGGCGGCAGGGGCGTGGCGGGTCATGGGGGGCTCCGGGGGGAAAAGGGGGGGGCGAGGAGTCGGGGGCGGGGGCGGCGGGCGGGGGGGGGCGATTGCAATCGAGGGCAGTCGATTGCAGTCGATTGCAATCGAAGGGGGGCGGTGGGCGGGGCGGGGAAACCGCCGGGGATTACAGGGCGCGGACCTGCTCTTCGGTCAGGGCGGGGTAGCCGGCGGCGGCCAGGGCGGGGATGGCGACGGCGTTGTCTTCGAAGCGGAAGATCACCACCGCCTTGCCCGGGGTCCGGGTCGCGAAGGCGTACATGTATTCGACGTTCAGGCCCGCCGCCGTGATGGCGTCGAGGATCCGGTTCAGGCCGCCGGGGCGGTCCGGCATCTCGAGGGCCACCATCTCGGTGACGTTGAAGGTGTGGCCGCGGTCGCGGAGCGTCGCGGTGCAGCGGTCGACGTCGTCCACCAGCAGGCGCACGATGCCGAAGTCGCTGGTGTCCGACAGGGACATCGCACGGAGGTTGCACTGCGCTTCGGTCACGCACTGCAGGATGCTGGCCAGGCGGCCGGCGCGGTTTTCGAGGAAGACGGAGATTTGGCGGACGTTCATGGGAGGGCCTTTCTGGATGGATCAGATCTTTCGGAGGTCGCGGACGCGGACGGCTTTGCCGAGGGTGCGCTCGATGCTGCCGGGTTCGCAGAGTTTGACCTTGGCGCCGACGTTCAGGACGGTCTTGAGCCGGTGCTGGAGGTCGGCGCGCAGGGCTTCGAGGGTCTTGATCTTGTCGGTGAAGGCGTCGTTGCCGATCTCGATCTGGATTTCCATGGTGTCGAGGTTGCCCTGGCGGTCGACGGTGATGAGGTACTGCGGGAGGACGCCCTTGACGCGCACGAGGACGTCTTCGATCTGCGACGGGAAGACGTTGACGCCGCGGATGATGAGCATGTCGTCGGTGCGGCCCATCAGGCGCGCGATGCGGCGGGTGGTACGGCCGCAGGGGCACGCGTCGGGCAGGATGCAGGTGATGTCGCGCGTGCGGTAGCGGAGAAGGGGCTGGCCGTACTTGGAAAGGCAGGTGACGACGAGTTCGCCTTTTTCGCCGTCGGGAAGCGGCGCGCCGGTTTCGGGGTCGATGATTTCGGGATAGAAATGGTCTTCGCAGAAGTGGAGGCCGCTCTGCTGGGTGCATTCGCCGGCGACGCCGGGGCCCGCGACCTCGGAGAGGCCGTAGATGTCGTAGGCTTTCAGGGGAAGGACTTCTTCGATGTGCTTGCGCATGGCCTCGGTCCAGGGCTCGGCGCCGAAGTGGCCCGCGCGCAGCTTGAGGCTGTGCATGTCGACGCCCATCGCGGCGCCGACTTCGGCGATCTGCAGGGCGTAGGAGGGGGTGCAGCAGAGGGTCGTGACGCCGAAGTCCTTCATCAGCATCACCTGCTTTTCGGTGTTGCCCGCGGAGGCCGGGACGACCGCCGCGCCCAGGCGCTCGGCCGCGTAGTGCATGCCGAGGCCGCCCGTGAAGAGACCGTAGCCGTAGGAAACCTGCACGATGGAGTCGGGCGTGCTGCCGGCGCGCTCGAGGGCGCGGGCCGCGCATTCGGCCCAGACGTCGAGGTCGCCCTGCGTGCTCGCCGCGACGGTCGGCTTGCCGGTGGTCCCGGAGGAGGCGTGGATGCGCACGATGTCGCGCAGGGGCGTGCCCAGCATGCCGAAGGGGTACTGGTCGCGGAAGTCTTTCTTGACCGTGAAGGGCAGCTTGGCGAGGTCGGCGATGTCCCGGATGTCGTCGGGGCAGACGCCGGCTTCGTCCATGCGTTGGCGGTAGAAGGGGACGTGGTCGTAGGCGTGGCGGACGACGGCGCGGAGGCGCTCGCTTTGCAGCGCGCGCAACTCGGCGCGGGGCAGGGTCTCGGCCCAGGAAAGGGGTTTGGAGGTTGGAGTGGTCATGGGGAATCCTTTGGGTGGGGGACGGGGGACCGTCCCGGAATCAGGCGCGGAATATGCACAATTCCGCGGCGGTGCACAACAGCTTTTTTCGGAATGGGACGGGGCGTCAGTCGCCGCGGGATGCGGCGTCGCCGTCGGCCGGCGGAAGGGACGCGGCGGCCGGCCCGGAGGTGGCGGCGATGGAGGGATGGACGATGCGGCGGCTCCAGGGCAGGAGGCCGGTCGAGGTCTTGTCCAGCTCCGCCTGCGCCTCCTGGAGGGCGGCCTGCCAGGCGGGGGCAAAGCCGGGGGCGCGCCCGGCCATGAGGGCCGCGGCACGGTCGAGGACGTAGAGTTTCTGGAGCTCCGCGCGGTCCGGCTTGTTCTTCAGTTCCGCCACCGTGATTTCCAGGTTGCGGTTGGCCTCGCGCAGCTGCGCGGCTTCGGCCTGGAGGGACTGGGTGCCCTTGGCGTTGAGCTCGGCCGCGGTCCGGCAGTGTTCCTCCAGGCGGCGGACTTCCCGCCGGAGGGCCCGCTTGGCGCTCCATCCCGAAAAGAACGCCCAGGCCGCGAAAACCAGCCCCGCGAGCAGGCCCCAGGTGAAAGGATGGGCAATGGCGGTCAACAGAATATCCATGGTTCGTCTCCTTGCATGCCCCCGATTCTATGGCGGCGCGCCCCGTTTGGCAACGCCCGATGGCGGGGGAGAAAAGAACGGATGCGGAACGGAATTGCGACTTTGGAATGAACGTTCCAGATTGGGCGCTTTGTGCCCGCCGGGGAGAAAGAACAAACTCCGATTTGTCCGATGCCTTCGCTAACGCTCCGGCGATGTTTCCCAATGGCTGATCCAATGGCCTCCCAACCTCGCGGGCAGCGACGGATGCCCCGTGTCCGTGGCCTCCGTCGCTGCCCGCACGATGGACATTTTTCCCATTTCGGCCCGCTGATCATGCGCGCAAGCTTGCAAGGAGTTCTCCCACCGCATCGCTTCCCGGAATCGGAAAAATGCTTTGCCGTGTGCGCAGCGACGGAGCGTTAGCGGAGGCATCGGATAAATCGGAGTTCGTTCTTTCACCCCGGCTGGCACAAATGCGCCCAACCCTGGACTGTTGCATCCAAAGTCACGATTCTGTCCTGCCCCGCCCTCTCCTTCGCAGTTGTCATGCGCCCCCGCCTGTGCTAGAGAAACGCATGGAAACCAACCAAAGGGACACCCATGAAACTCGTCATCCAAATGCCGGCCCTCAACGAAGAAGCCTCCATCGCGCAGGTCCTCCGTTCCCTCCCCTCCACCCTGCCCGGCATCGACGAAATCGTCCGCCTGGTCGTCGACGACGGCTCCACCGACCGCACCGCCGAGCTGGCCCGCGCCGAAGGCGCCGTCGTGGTCTCCCATCCCCGCAACCTCGGCGTGGGCATGGCCTTCCGCACGGGCATCGCCAAGGCCACCGAACTGGGCGCGGACATCGTCGTCACCATCGATTCCGACGGCCAGTTCAACGTCAACGACATCCCCGTCCTCCTCGCCCCCATCCTGGCGGGCGAAGCCGACTTCGTGACCGCCTCCCGCTTCCTCGACCCCGCGCTCGTCCCGGAGATGCCCGCGGCGAAGCGCTGGGGCAACGACGTCATCGCCCGCTGGCTCAGCGCCATCACCAAGCAGACCTACCGCGACGTCTCCTGCGGCTTCCGCGCCTATTCCCGCAACGCCTTCCTGCGCCTGAACCTCCTCGGCTCCTTCACCTACACCCACGAAGTCTTCCTCACCCTGGCCTTCGCCGACGTCCCGATCAAGGAAATCCCGGTCGTCGTCCGCGGCGTCCGCGAGCACGGCAAGAGCCGCGTCGCGAGCAACCTCTTCCGCTACGCCCACCGCACCGCCTCGATCATCCTCAAGACCTACCGCGACTACCGCCCCCTCCACTTCTTCGGCTACGCCGGACTCGCCCTCGCCGCCGTCGGCCTGGCCTTCCTCGGCTTCCTCGGCTGGGTGCGCTGGACCACCGGCGCCTTCTTCCCGCACAAGTGGGCGGGCTTCGCCGGCGCGGCCTTCCTGGCCGCGGCCGGCGCCGCCTGGATGATGGGCATCGTCTCCGAAATGCTCGTCCGCATCCGCACCGCCGCCGACGAAACCCTCTTCCGCGTCCGCCGCCTCGAAATGGACGCCGCCACCCGCCGCCGCTAGAGCAAATTAAGAAAAAGTGTAGCCGCAAGCCGGGGGGAGGGCCCGGCTTCGTCCGGGCCTTGTTTTTCGTCCTTGCACACGGCCGCGACAAAGCGCGGCCCTCCCGAAACGGCTACAGTATTTCTTAAACCGCTCTAGCGCGGGTCAAGTTTTTCTGCGGCTTCACGGACGTTGCCCAACCACAAGGTCGCGCGGAAGCGCGACCCTCCGGTGCGCTCTCCACGGGGAGGGACGCGCTTCCGCGCGTCCGTGGCGGAAAAGGTGGTGGATCAGGGGAGTTGCCAAGTGAAAACCTTGCGGTTTCTTGTCGGGTGCTTCCTCCGGTAGGGCCCGACCTCCGGGCAGGCCGTGCGAAAGGATGGCCCATGACGGGCCGCCCGGACACGAGGTTCCCTCCCGCAAGCAGGACATGCCTGCCCCCCGGAAACCAGTTTTGAGATTACGGAAAAAACAATGATTTCCATTTGGTTTTACACATTGTATCCCCCATGAAAACGGAGGCCGTCCGGGGGCGGAAACAGCCCCCCCGACAACCCCAACCCCGATTGGTCCGCTGCCCGCGCCGGAGCGTGAAGCAGCCGTCCAGGGAGGGCCGCGCTCCGTCGCGGCCGAGCGGACGGGGTGTCCCTGCCATGTCCCCGGAGCGCCCTGTGGACAGACAGGGCGGCGGGGAGTGCCCGCCGCCCTTGGATGGAGCGTGGAACCGAACCGTCGGCGGGCAAGGGACAAATATCCCCTGCCCTGCCGGCGCCGGCGTCAGAAGTAGTACGACGTGCTCAGCGACACGAGGATGAGCTGTTTCTTGCAGGGGGTCTCGCCGCCCACGATCTGGCCGTCCTCGGCATACCTGTCGTAGCCGCTGGTGTGCCCGTTGCCGAAGGCGTATTCGAGCCCGAGGTTGATGCCCATGTTCTCGGTCTCGCGGCCGACGCTGAAGGTGATTCCGTACAGGTCCACGTCCGTGTCGAGGAACTCGTCGTCGTCTTCATCTTTCGGGACGTCCACGGCGGAGAAGGAGGTGAAGACGCCCGCGCGGACCGGCCAGTTCTCCGCGACGTAGTATTCGCCGCCAAGGCTGAAGTCCACCACGTCCTTCATCCTCACGCGGGCGGAGTCGTGGCCGCGTCCCGGGAAATCCCAGTCCATCAGGTCGTAGCTGGTGGAGGGATGGTAGAGCACGTCCAGTCCGAACGCGTACTCTCCGGCCACGCTCCGCCCGATGCCCAGCCCGAGCTGGAGCGCCTGGCGGTTGTCCGTGTCCACGTCGTCGCTGTAGGCGCCGAGCTGGTACTGGGCATCCGGAACGGCCATCGTGATGTACCGCTTCCCGGTGCCGTACAGGTGCAGGTTCGGGCTCTGCACGGTCGCGCCCGCCAGCCAGCCGCCGCCGAAATCGTACTGCGCGCCCAGCGCCGCCATCAGGCTGAAGTCCTTGAGGTTGTACGCCTGGTTCATCTGGCCGTCTTCCTCGCGGTACATGCTCACCCCCAGCTCCATCGAACGGTACACGCCGAAGACCGCCGCGCCGAAGCTCCACGGCGAGTCGCCGCCCGGCTGCCAGCCGATGGCCGGCCCGAACTTCAGCGTCTGGTCCGTCGAATTGAGGGTGTAGAGGTGTTGGCCGTTCGCCTTGGACGCGATGAGGGAGGCCTTGTCGTTCTCCGGCGTGAACACGCCGAAGCCGCCCACCCACTCGTCCGAGAAGCGCGCCACGCCGCCGACGGCCGTCGGGATCGCCACGAACGAGCTGCTCGACGCATCCTCGCCCGGCGCCATCGCGCTGCGCTGGCGCAGTTTCTCGAACCCGTACAGGTTGGCGGAGAGCGACAGGCTGTCGCGCTTCGTGTCCGTCAGGCCGGCGGGGTTGTAGTAGACCGCGTCGACCGACTGCGCGATGGCGATGGCGGCACCGCCCATGCCGCTGGCGCGGTCGCCGATGACGTAGTCGCGGTAGCGCCCGTCGGAAGCCTGCGCGGCGGCGGTGAACAATCCCGCGGCCAGCGCGGCCGCGGCGGAAATCCGGAAAACACGATGCTTCATGTCAAGACCCTTTCGTTGCGTTGGAAAACTGCCCCGACTATGCACCACCGCCCCCCGCCCTGTCGAGCGAAAGAAACCGCCCGCCCGCATTTCACCGAAACCCGTGCGGGACTTCCCGGAAGCGGCGGCACAGGGCCGTACGTCCCTTCATCCACGGAGGGGACGAGTGACAAATGACAAGATGCGGGGCGC
>JAEEGH010016828.1_pt1 | contig 15684 bp, 12 predicted proteins | sample 9134181 | NCBI WGS metagenome assembly JAEEGH01 (sample SAMN16246544, study PRJNA631951) | gut metagenome | biome: gut microbiome; feature: rumen; material: DP-attached | host: Bos | place: Iran: Karaj | collected 2018-10 | reverse complement strand
CCTGCAGGACGAACTTGCATCGAAGGGCGTGAAAATAAGGACGATCAACGTAGGAGGAGGTTTGGGATGCGACTATGAGCATCCCGATGAGCATCCGATACCGGATTTCGCCTCCTACTTCAAGATCTTTGCCGAACATCTGGTGCTGCATCGAGACCAGGAGTTGCATTTCGAACTGGGACGCAGTGTGGTTTGCCAATGCGGGGCACTCATCAGTCGTGTGCTCTACGTGAAGGAGGGCGTGAAGAAGAAGTTCGTCATTCTCGATGCCGGTATGTCGGACCTGATACGCCCGGCACTGTATGAGGCGCACCATAATATCGAGAACATCACCGCTCTGGCCAACGGGCCGAAGGAGAAGTATGATGTAGTGGGCCCCATCTGCGAGAGCTCCGACACCTTCGGCAAAGACGAGGTGTTGCCTGTCACCCGACGAGGCGACCTGGTGGCTTTGCGAAGCGCAGGTGCTTACGGACAGATTATGGCTTCGAACTATAATTGCCGCCGCATCCCTTCATCGCTTGTTCTTTGAATAGAATTATCGTTTCGGCATTGTTACTATGCAAAAGGTGACCAGCCTGATCATATTGGTCCTTTTGGTCGCGGGCATGAGAGCCCAGATCATCGATCACACCACGTTGCTCCCCGATGATTTGCTCATTGGGGATACGGTCGTGACCAATGCTCCGGCTCAGGTGAACCGCTATGTGGAGCTGCCGAAGGATGTGCTCGACTCGATAGCTGCCGTGGAGGACAGCATTGCCATTGCCGACTCGATAGCTGCTGTTCTCGACTCGCTTGCCTTGAAGGATTCGCTCGACCATGTGAAGGCTTTGGCAGCCCAAAAACCTTTGAAGCCAGTGCCCGAGTATATGCGCCATTCGGTCTATCGTTCGTGGCGCCGCAGCCACCCTTTGGGGCCGACTAATCCTGTTGCTCGAGTTCGCAGGTCGATACGCATTATGGCCGACACACTGCGCAGGTCTGTCGAAGCCTTGCCACCCGACACGTCGAGAGATGATATGCTCTACCTCTACGACATGCGACTGCCTGTCATCAATTCGGGCTATGTGCCTGCCGACTCGTCGCTGCGGTTCTATCAGCAGGTGCAGATGGAGGAAGACCAGCATTTTTATGCAGGTGTGCCTGTCCCGCACTTGGAACAGCAATACGAGCGTCAGACGCACAACGAACAGTACCGTCATCTGGTGCGCTACAAATATGCAAGTGCCGATCCACGAAGGTTTCGCTATGTGCGTCGAAAGTTTACTGTTCCGACAGCGGTGAGCCAAACGATCGATTCGCGTTCGACAGTGCTCGATACGCGCATCGCCGAAGATCTCGACATCGACCTGAGCAAGGCCAGCCTGGACTATTTCGGGCAAACCGTGGTCATCAAGGCCGACAAGTGGCATTGGAAAGGCGACCATACGCTGACGATGCAGCAGACGGCTTTGTCGGACAACTGGTACAAGAGCGGCGACAACAACATGTCGCTTTCGGGCGACCAGAAGATTACCGTGACCCGATATGACGAGGAGCAGATAACCTCATTCGAGACCATTCTCGACCTGAAGCTCTCGGGCTATTACACCAAGGCCGATACCATCCACCGGATGAGGGTGAACGACAATGAGTTCACGCTGACTTCGAAGTATGGCTACAAGATGTGGAAGAAGTGGTACTACACGGCACAGCTTTATGCCAAGACGCCCATCTTCGACTATTATGCCACCAATTCGAAGGTCTGCAAATCGACGTTCCTTTCGCCCCTCGAAGTGAACATCTCGCTCGGTGTCGACTACAAGTACACGTCGCCCAACAAAAGGTTCGTCTATTCGCTCCTGCTGGCACCTTTGTCGTACGATATGAAGTACGTGAAGGACCACCGTGTGGCCGTCAAGCAATACGGCATTGACGAGGGTGACAGGACGAAGAACAGTTTCGGTTCGTCGCTCACCACCAAGTTCGATTGGAAGATCAGCGACGATGTGTCGTGGAGTTCGCGTCTCTACTACTTCACCTCCTACAGCATGCTGAAGGTAGAGTTCGAGAACACGATCGACTTCAGGATCAGCCGGTTCTTCACCGGCAGGTTCTACGCTTATCCGCGATTCGACGATTCACGCGACCGAAAGCGGGAGATCAAGGAAATGATGACCATCGGCTTCAGCTATCGATGGTAAGTAATGCAAAACATTTAGATATACACATATTAATTCGTAAGGTATCATTCATACGTTATGGCAGAAACAGACATTAGACGCGGCTTACAGGATTTCTGGGGCTTGCTTGATGACGATCAGCGACAGGTAATTTGTAACAGGGCCATCGTCCAATCCTATAGTAAGGGCGAATCCCTCTACAAGGTTGGCGAGGATTCGACTTATCTGGTTTGTGTGCTGACCGGACACATCAAGCTTGAGAAATTGGGTGTCGGAGGACGCATGCAGATCACCCGAATGTTCGGCCCGGGCGAGAATTTCGGCTATCGCAGCTTCTTTGCACGGCAGGATCATCAGACCGAGGCTGTGGCCATGGTCCCCACGCAGGTTGCACTTGTTCCGATGGAACTGGTCGAGAAAATCTGCTTGGTCAACGCACAACTTGCCATGTACTTTGTCCGCAATCTGGCCACCGACCTTGGTGCCAGCGATGAGCGAACGATTACCCTCACGCAGAAGCATATTCGCGGACGCCTTGCCGAGTCGATCACCATGCTTATCGACAAGTATGGTTACGAGGCCGATGGCATGACCATCAATGCAGCGTTGCCTCGCGAAGACCTTGCAGCCCTTTCGAACATGACCACATCGAATGCCATTCGCACCCTCGGTTCGCTCGTTGCCGATGGCATCCTTCAGGTCGAAGGTCGTCGCATTCGTCTGCTCAATCCCGAAAAACTGAAGCATATCAATGCCAATGGTTAATTTTGAACCCTTCAGAACCTTTACTATACAATTATGATCAGGAAAATACTTATTGCCAATCGCGGCGAGATAGCTATTCGAGTGATGCGTGCCTGCTATGAGATGGGCATCCGCTCGGTGGCTGTGTTCAGCGAAGCCGACCGCACGAGCCGCCATGTGCTCTATGCCAATGAGGCAGAGTGTATCGGCCCGGCACCTTCGAGTGAGAGTTATCTCTCGATCGACAAGATCCTCGAGGTGGCCAAGAAACACAAGGTAGATGCTATTCACCCAGGTTACGGATTCCTGAGCGAGAATGCCGAGTTCGCACGTCGTTGCGAGGAAGAAGGAATCATCTTCATCGGCCCCAATCCGCAGACAATGATTGACATGGGCGACAAGATACAGGCACGTCGTCACATGATTGCAGCAGGAGTGCCTGTAGTGCCTGGTACCCAGGACCAGCTCAATTCGCCCGAGGAGGCAGTAGGTGTGTGCAAAGCCATCGGCTTCCCGGTGATGATCAAGGCATCGATGGGTGGTGGTGGCAAGGGCATGCGCCTTGTGCATCGCGTCGAAGATGTAGTCGAGGCTTACAATGCCTGCAAGTCGGAGGCTATGTCGGGCTTCGGCGATGACACGGTTTATATCGAGAAGTTTGTCGAAGGCCCTCACCATATCGAGTTCCAGATCCTGGGCGACAAGCATGGCAACGTGGTACATCTTGGCGATCGCGAATGCTCGGTGCAGCGTCGTCATCAGAAGGTTGTCGAGGAGTCGCCATCGCCATTCCTTGACCCCGAACTTCGCCAGAAGATGGGAGCAGCCGCAGTCGCTGCAGCCAAGGCTGTGGGCTATGTGGGCGCGGGCACCATCGAGTTCCTTGTCGACAAGTACAAGAACTTCTACTTCCTCGAGATGAATACCCGTCTGCAGGTGGAGCATCCTGTCACCGAAGAGGTGGTGGGCCTCGACCTTGTGAAGCAGCAGATTCTCATCGCCGATGGTCACGAACTGACTATCAAGCAGGAGGATGTGCATCAGCGTGGTCATGCCATCGAATGCCGCATCTGTGCCGAGGATACCGAGAACAACTTCCGTCCGGCACCAGGCGTCATCAGTCGCCTCGTCGAGCCTCATGGCCCTGGCATCCGTATTGATTCGGCCGTCTATGAAGGCTACGAGATTCCGATGTACTACGACCCGATGATCGGCAAGCTCATCGTCTGGGCTACACGCCGACAGTATGCCATCGAGCGTATGCGTCGTGCATTGTACGAATACAAGGTTGCCGGACTGGTGACCAACATCCGATATCTGCGCCGCATCATCGACGTGCCACAGTTCAAGGAAGGCAACTACGACACTTCGTTCATCGAGGTGAACCAGGATCGCTTGCGCCCACGTCCAGGTTTCAAGAATGATTCCGAGGATATGGCCATCATCGCAGCCTACATCGACTACCTCATGAACTACGAGGAGAACAAACCCGACAACATCAACGAGAATTCAAGTGCCCTGAACCGCTGGCGTGCCTTTGGCCTCCAGAAGGGCGTGCTAAGAGTATAAGATATGGAAATACAGATAGGAAACCGACTGGCCGAGGTCACCTTGCTCAGCAAGGAAGGCAACAACGTCTCGATTGAGATCGACGGCAAGATCTACCACGTTGATATCTGCATGTTTGCCAACGGACAGGTGTCGATTTTGAATAATGGCCTTTCCTACGACGCCACCCTCATCAAGGGCGACACGGGCAAGCATTATCGTGTGGCACTCAACTATTCGAACTACGAGATCGACATGCTCGACTCGCAGGCCAAGTATATGCGTATGCGCAAGAAGAACGACTCGGAAAAGCAGGCCGACAAGATCAAGGCCCCGATGCCTTGCAAGATTGTCAAGGTCTATGTGGAGCCTGGTCAGCAACTCCAGCCTGGCGACATCGTGCTCACCATCGAGGCCATGAAGATGCAATCGAACATCTCGGTGTCGGAGGCTTGCACAGTGGCCGAGGTGCGCTGCGCCGAAAACGATTCGGTGATGGCAGAACAGGTGCTGGTATCACTTAACCTTAATGCATGATAGAAATTATGGAACATAAGAAACTTAACGTTCGTGAAAGAATAGATATTCTCCTCGACAAGGGCACTTTCGTTGAGGTGGACAAATATGTAAAGCATCATTGCACCAACTTCGGCATGGAGAACAAGCGTGTGGCCGGCGATGGCGTAGTGTGCGGTTATGGCAAGATCGACGGTCGTCTGGTCTTCGTCTATGGCTTTGACTTTGCCGTGCTGGGAGGTTCGCTCAGTGCTGCCAATGCTGCCAAAATTGCCAAGGTGCAGGATGCTGCACTCCGCAATGGAGCGCCTATCATTGGCCTGAACGATTCGGGAGGTGCACGTATCCAGGAGGGCATCGAGTCACTCTCCGGTTTCGGCGACATCTTCTATCGTAATGTGATGGCTTCAGGTGTCATCCCGCAGATTTCGGCCATCATGGGCCCCTGCGCAGGTGGTAGCTGCTATTCACCTGCACTCACCGACTTCATCCTCATGGTACGCGACGAGGCACAGATGTTCATCACTGGTCCAAATGTCGTGAAGCAGGTGACGCAGGAAGACTGCGACAAGGAGAGCCTCGGCGGTGCCGATGTTCATTCTTCCAAGTCGGGTGTCTGCCAGTTCGTTTGCGAAAGCGATGAGGAATGCCTGATGACCATCCGCGAACTCATCGGCTTCCTGCCCAACAACAATATGGAGGATGCACCCGCCCTGCCACAGACCGACGAAGTGACACGTCAGGTGCATGAACTGGAAGGTGTGGTTCCTGCCGACCCCAACATCCCCTACAACATCAAGGACATCATCGAACCCGTCTGCGATCACCAGTACTTCTTCGAGATTGCACCCAACTTTGCAAAGAATCTTGTCATCGGGTTTGGCCGTATGGCTGGTCGCACTGTTGGTTTCATCGCCAATCAGCCCCAGGTACTTGCTGGCGCCCTCGATATCGACGCATCGGAGAAGGGTGCACGCTTCGTGCGTTTCTGCGACTGCTTCAACATCCCGATCATCGCCATCGAAGACGTTCCGGGCTTCATGCCGGGCATCAACCAGGAGCATGGCGGCATCATTCGCCATGGTGCTAAGTTGCTTTATGCCTTTGCCGAGGCCACTGTGCCGAAGATCACTCTCATCACCCGCAAGGCTTATGGTGGTGCCTACATCGTGATGAACTGCAAGCAGCTCGGAGCCGATGTCAACCTCGCCTACGAGAGTGCCGAGATTGCCGTGATGGGAGCCAAGGGCGCTGTGTCGATCCTCTATCGCAAGGAGACACCCGAACAGCAGGCCGAGCGCATCAAGGAGTATGAGGCAAAGTTCAACAACCCGTATTGCGCTGCTGAACTTGGTTTCATCGACGACATCATTGCTCCTGCTGATACCCGTAAGGCACTCATCCAGGGCCTGGAATGCTGCCGCAACAAGAACAAGTCCAACCCGCCAAAGAAGCATGGCAACATGCCTGTCTGAACCGTCGTTCAATGTCTTTTGAAGAGATTCTTGCCAAGCAGGGCAAGCTGGTCTATACCAATGTGGGCACCAGTATGATGCCTTTGCTGCGTCAGCATCACGACCTGCTGATCATTGCACCCAAACCAGAGGGACGTCTCAAGATGTGGGATGTCCCCCTTTATCGTCGGGATAATGGACAGTATGTGATGCATCGTGTGCTCTGGGTACGTAAGAACGACTACATCCTGTGCGGCGACAACCAGTATTATCCTGAGATGGGCATTCAGGACCGGCACATCATCGGGGTGCTCGAATCGCGGTCGCGCGATGGCAAGGTGTTGCCTGTGCGTGCCACCAAGGAACATCCCAACGTGCCTTTCAGCTACAAGCTTTACGTCTTCCTGTGGTGTTTCTTTTTCCCCATCCGTGCGGTACTGGTATTCTTCCATACCAAATGGGTGATTCGTAAATATCGCAAACAAAATAAACAACAGCAATGAAACTGAAATATAATTTCGCCATTCAGGAGGTAACCGACTTCTGGGCTGCCGTGCCTGTGGGAAAGGATGCACGACGTTATCGTGGCGTGATGAGCCTTAACGAGTCTGCTAAGGATATGATGGAGTTTCTGCGTGAGGATATCACCGAGGAGCAGCTTGTCCAGAAGATGCTCGAGACGTACGATGTCCCCGAGGAGCAGCTTCGCCACGATGTGGCCGACCTAATCCAGAAACTTCGTGAGGCTGAGGTCCTGGACGAATAAAAAATGAGGTTCTGAAATGTTCTGAAAGTTCTGAAATGTTCAAAAGGCAACACTGTCACCTCGAACCCTTCAGAACCCTCGAACCCTTCAGAACCCCTCGAACCCTTCAGAACCCTTTTCCCCATGTTCTCTGGCACCTATCTTTTCGCAAATATCCCTGTCCGCATCTTTTCGATCTACGAAGAGGTGCAGTCGATGTGTGCCGACTATCGGACGGAACAGCAACCGGAGGTAGAAGTTTCGACTACCGATGAGGAACTTGACGAAGAGGACAAGTTGAGCGACGAGCAGCGCGTGCTTGAAGGATTGCCTCCCTGCAAATTTTCGAAACCATATCTCGAGACTTTGACCGTTTATCGCAAGATAGCGCAGGCCTTCCTTGAGCGTAGTGTGCTGCTGATGCACGGGTCGGTTGTCGCGGTCGATGGCGAGGCGTATATGTTCACGGCGCTCAGTGGAACCGGCAAGAGCACCCATGTGCGGCTCTGGCGTAAATTGTTCGGAGATCGTGCCGTAATGGTGAACGATGACAAGCCGCTCGTTCGAATAGGAGGGGAGCGCGCCATCGTCTATGGAACGCCATGGGACGGCAAGCATCACCTTAGCAATAACATCGCCGTGCCTTTGAAGGCCATCGTTGTGCTTCGGCGTGGACTGGAAAACGAGATTCATCCTCTCACGGTGCAGGAGGCATTCCCTACGCTGCTTCAGCAGTCGTTCCGCACTGAGGACCCGATGGTAACCATCCGCACGATGCGGCTTTTGAGCAAACTGTCCAAGCAGGTTGGTCTCTACGAACTGCATTGCAACATGGATCCTGAAGCCGCCGAGGTCGCTTACCAGGGAATGAATAATGGCACACAGATTTCACAGAAGAACACAGATAATAGTATCATAGTTAGCTGGGTCAAATAGAAGATCTGTGTAAATCTGTGAAATCTGTGTGAAAAATATAACTCACGATGCTGAACCAACTGCGATACTTCTATGAACAAAGCAAAGGTTTCAGGCTCAAGCTCCTCTTGAGTCTGACGCTTGGCCTGTTGAGTATCATCTTTGGCCTGCTGTTCATCTACGTCAGCAAGTGCATCGTCGATATTGCCACAGGCAAGATGGATGCCGACCTTTGGACGTGGGTGGGAATTCTCGCATTTATGTTGTTCATGCGTTTGGCGTTGCGTGGTATCAATCTTTGGGTGAATGGGCGCGTCAGCCAGGGACTGGTCAACGCTATGCGGAGCCGCCTTTTCGACGATGTGCTCAACAGTCCGTGGCATGGTCGTGAAGACCGCAAGTCGGGCGACGTGATGAGCCGTATCGGCGAAGACCTGCGTGTCGTGGTGGAGTGCATCACGCGCGACATCCCCGATGTCTTCCTGGCCACTTTCCAGCTGTTGGCTGCTTCGTGGTTCCTCTTCAGTCTGCAGCCGAAGCTGCTCTGGATTGTGCTCGTCATCGTTCCCGTGGCCGTTGTGCTCACCAAGATCTACTACAAGACGATGCGTCGGCTCACCAAGCAGATTCGCCGTGAGGAGGCCGACATCCAAAGCCATATCCAGGAGTCGGTCGAGAATCGCCCGCTCCTTCTTTCGCTGCGTCGCACGGGTCTGATGATCGAACGTCTCGTCTCGCGTCAGGACCATCTCTTCCACACTTTCTCTCGTCGCCTGCGCTTCTCGATCAGCACCCGTCTGCTCATCTCCACAGGTTTTATGGTTGGTTACTACACGGCATTCGTTTGGTCGGCCTACGGCATCATGATAGGCACTGTGACCTATGGTATGATGACCGCCTTGTTGCAACTCGTCGGCCAGGTGCAGAATCCTATCTTGAATCTTTCGGCACTATTTCCCGCCATTGTTCGTGCCACCACGGCTGGTGAACGTTTGCAGGAACTCGAGAATCCCGATCCTACCTATTCTTTAAATAAAGAGAAGCAGGCTCATCCTACGAAAGGAACCATCGTGGGTCTGCAACTCGAAAACGTCACCTATCGTTACCCCGATGGGGAACATGACGTGCTCCATGACTTCACCTGCACCTTCGCTCCCTCCACGAGCACAGCCATCATCGGCCCGACGGGTAGCGGCAAGAGCACCTTGGTGCGTATCCTTCTCGGCTTGTTGCGCCCCACCCAGGGTGCAGTGCGTCTTGTCGATAAGGCAGGCAATACGCTTCCTTTGGAAGCCGATGCCTATGCCATCTCCTACGTGCCACAGGGCAACAGCCTCCTGAGCGGCACGATTCGCGACAATCTCCAGCTCGGCAAGCTCGATGCTGCCGACGACGAGATGCGCGATGCATTGTCACGTGCCAGTGCCCTCTTTGTATATGACTTGCCCAATGGACTCGACACCCTCTGTGGTGAGAAGGGCAGCGGTCTCTCCGAAGGGCAGGCACAACGCATCGCCATTGCCCGTGCCTTGCTTCAGCCGGGCTCCATTCTCATTATGGACGAGGCGTCATCAGCCCTCGATCCGAACACCGAACGACAGATTCTCGAGGAACTGCAGCAGCAGGAACTCCACAAGACGTTGATATGGGTTACTCATCACATGGTGGTGCGCGACTATATGCAGCATTGCATCGTTGTCGATGAGGAAGCATAGACCTCTCTGATCTCTTCTTCTCTTTCTATTATATATTTTTGGCATGATTTTCCGTTTTTTGTGCTCAAAAGTATGTTTTTTCTTCGTTTTTATGTAAAAAGTCTTAATTTTATTTGGAATGGATTGTTTTTTGCTTTATCTTTGCGCTCGTCTTTGTGCTTAGTTTGATTCTTCTTCTTCTTTTGGAAGTGTTTTATAAAAACTGTCTGCTTATGCGAAAACTTTTACTCTCTTTGATGGCTTGTGCCGTCACCCTTTTTTCAGTTAATACCTCCAAGGCCGAAGGACAGCTGTTCTTGGGCTATTGTGACGGTCAGATTGCAACCAAGACGTCGGGCACCATTACCGGCCAAAGTGGTACGAATGCCACGATTGGAGAGGCCATCCGCATTCCGGCTTCGATGCTTGGCGCTTATCAGGGACTTCAGATTACGGCAGTTCGTGCCGGTCTTCCCGAAGCTTCTGCTTACCCGGAGGAACTCACTGGTTGGATTACTTCAAGTCTGACTGGCGAGCGTATCGCTACGGGTACCATTTCTGCTCCCGCAGCTGGTTGGAACGTAATCCAGTTGGATAAGGCATACACCATCACCGGCAATGAGGCTGAATTGTGGATCGGATTCGAATTCGTGCAGTCGAAGAAACTTAGTGTCGTTTCTTTTGCTGGCGAAACCAGTGTCGATGGCTGCTGGGTCGGAAAGAACGGCGATTACAAAGACTTTTCATCCCGTGGATTCGGTTCACTCTCAGTTGAGGGTACCGTAGAAGGTGACAACATTCCGCAGCACAACCTGACCATCCTCTCTGCTTCGACAAACTATACCATGACTCAGTTCGGTCAACCTATCAAGACGAGTGTGCGCATTGCCAACAGTGCTGTTGTCGCTGCCGAGAAGCCCGTCATCGAGTGCAGCCTCAATGGCAACGTGGTTTATACCTATGAATATCCTGGTACGCTCAACTACCGCGACAAGGCTGATTTGCGTCTCGAAATACCTTCGGAGAGCGTTGCCGAGGAGGGTGAAGTGAAGATTGACCTGAACCTCAAGTGGGCCGATGGTTCTGCCGACGAATACGAGGCTGACAATGTGTGCAGCCTCACTACGACGCTCAGCAAGGATGTAAATGTTCGCGTCATGGTAGCTGAAGAGGCCACTGGCGGATGGTGCCAATGGTGTGTGCGTGGTCTTGTCGGTATGGCTTACATGCGCGAGAAGTATCCTGACACATTCATCGGCATTGGCGTTCACGATGGTGATCCATACGAGATTGGTGAATATGACAGTTGGATGAGTAAAAGGATCAGTGGTTATCCGAGTGCCATCGTCAATCGTGCCAAGTTGATTGATCCCAATAGCGCTGAGCTGGAGCAGAATTTGAACGACATGTATCCTTTCAGCGAGGCTGGTATGAAACTCGCTGCCAAGGCGGATGAGAATGGCATTGTGAAGTTCAATGTCGAGCTTTCTTTCCTGACTTCTCAAACTGATGCACAGTACAACATGGCCTTTGTCCTGTTGGAGGATAAACTCCCGATTACGCAATCCAATGCTTATGCAGGCGGAGCCAATGGCCCGATGGGTGGTTTTGAGGATATGCCAAGATCTGTCGAAATTGAGATCGACGACGTGGCCCGTGCCATCTATCCTTCGGTAACAGGTTCGAGCGAACTCGTTCCTGCTCAGGTTACACGAGGCGAGGTTTATAACATCGAACACGAGGCTGTGCTCCCAAGCATAGCAGATGGCAACAACGTCTGGGCTGCCGTGCTCCTGATCGATCGTGCCACGGGTGAAATCGTCCAGGCTGCCAAAGTTTCCAGCATCGAAGGTCTTGCTACTGGCATCCAGCAGGTGAGCCGTGATGCTGAGACCGGCATCGAGACCGTCTTCGATCTTCAGGGTCGTCGCATCGACAGCAATGCCTCAGGTATCATCATTCGCAACGGCCGCATCAGCTTTCAGCGCTGAGCGGTCGGGCGAATGCCCTCTAGTTTATGATATTCTACATTACTTTATTTTTTTTATCCCAAACATTTTCGTTTATGAAGAAACTTTTACTTCTCATCGCTGCCGCAACTTTGGCGTTGAGTGCTGTCGCTGCAACTCCAAAGCGTGCGAGCCTGGCCAAGGTTGAGGCACCCGAATCTATTCAGAAACTCGACGTGCGCAACCATAGTCTCATTGGACAGAATCTTTCGGCCGCCGATAAGAATCAAAATGCTCAGGTTGCTGGCCCACGTCGCGTAAAGGCTGTCAATGCTCCTGAAGGCACCGTCAAGCATTACACGATGAGTGCATATGTCAATACTTTATGGGGCGTCATGTACACTACTGGCGTCGCTTCTGACATCAGTTTCACCGATGACGGTTCGAAGGTCTATTTCGGCAACATGTTCACGGGCGCATTTTATCCCAATGAGGTATGGATTCCCGGCAATGTTTCGACCGATGGCTCCAGCATCACCATTCCTCACGATTATGCTTTGACTGAACTCGAGTACGATGGCGAGATGTTCACCGTTTATGCAGCTGAGTTGATTCTCGACGAAAGTGGCGAGAACGTGGCTGATGTAAAGGATATCGTTTTCAAGAAGGACGGCGACCTTATTTATCTCGAAGACGATGAGGCGAATCCACAGCGCTATGTCGGCATCTACGATTATGAGGCTGACGGTAGCATCGCCCTTTGGGACTTTGCGCTCCTGATTTCCTACGAACCATACGAAGGCGAGGCTGAGGCAGTAGTTCTCCCCGAGGGTGCAGAACCTGCCGAATTTCTTTATTATTCTTATGTCGATTTCGACAGGGTTATCGAGAAGGGCCAGGTATATGTCGATGGCAATGATGTGTATATGAACCGTCTTGCTCCTGGTGTAGATGCTTGGTTAAAGGGTACCAAGGACGGCAATAAGGTAACTTTCCCGGCTGGACAGTTCCTCCCCGGCGATTTCTACTTCTATTATTACCCATTCTACGTTGATGGCACCACCGATGAGTCGGGATATCTAATCCCATTCCCAAGCGATGCTTACGTGCTTGATTACGATCCCGAGACTGGCATTTACTCTAACCTTGATGCTACACAGTATTCTGGCATCAGCGCAGAGGGTGACCTTTATGACTATATCAACCAGTTCGAAATCAAGCCATACGATGGTGACAAGCCTGCTGTTCCATCCGATCCTTACAATCTTTCCATATCTGACGAGTATCTGAGCCTCTTCGGTGAGTACTTCTTCTCGTATATGCTTGATCCGCTTGACGTAAATGGAGAGTACATCAATCCTGAGTATCTTAGTTACTACATCTACATGGATGGAGACATCTACACGCTCACTCCTGATGTATTCCCGTCGTTGGACGAAGAGATGACGCTTATTCCTTACGGCTTCACCGATGGTTGGAGCATCGTCAATGGTGCTCTCTTCCTAACAGAGAATCTATTCACTTCCCTGGGTGTGCAGGCTGTCTACACGGTCGATGACGTGACCAACTACTCGAATGTTGTCAGTGTTGACCTTGATGGCAATGTCACTGTTACACCAGCACCACAGGGCATCGATGGACTCAACAACGTCGCTGCCAAGCAGATCACCAGTGTCGCTATCTATGACGCTGAGGGCCGCAAGATCGACGCTGCTCAGCAGGGTGTGAACATCGTGAAGATGGTTGCTGCTGATGGCAGCGTGAAGACCGTCAAGATGTTCAAGAAGTAAAGTCAAAATCTCGGCGAGGATTTTGTCCTTCTGATCTTCGCCGAGTTTTCCATTTGATATTTTTGCTTTTGCAAATTTAATAATTATTTTTTACCTTTAATTACTAACTTCTATGAAGAAATTTTTACTTCTCGTAGCTGCTGCAACGCTGACGTTGAGCGCTACCGCAGCAACTCGCCAGCCTGTCTTGCAGACAAAGATTAACCCAACTTCTGAAAAGGTCGTTAAGGCTCGTCAGGTTACTAATTTACAATCCAAGTTTGATGGAGGTGCCCTTCGTGCCAAGAGTGTGGTGACTCCTGAGGGAACAGCAGTAGATTACGGCTTCTCGAGTTACAACTATAAGTATATGAAAGTGGAAGCCCGTTTTAGTGAAGATGGTACCAAGGTCTTTTTTGACAACATGTTCCCAGAAGTTTATTCGAATGGTGAAGCATGGGTGCAGGGTAACATCTCAACAGATGGAACCAGTGTTACCTTCCCTAGCGATGTATTTATCGGTGAATTAACTGATGTAAATGAAGGAGTAACCTATTCAGTTCTTCCTATTGAAATCCTTGTAGATGCTGAGTACAATGTTACCGGTTATCAGGAACTGGTGTTTGTCAAGGATGGTGACAAGATTTATATTGACGACGATTTTAGCAATCCTTCTCGCTTCATCGGCCTTGGTGCCGTGAATGCAGCTGGTGAGATTGACGGCTTTTTCTCTTATGATCTAGCTATGGCTTATGAGCCATACGTAGAGCCAGTGAAGCCCGAACTCGTTCAACTTCCTGAAGGTGCTGAGCCAGTACCATTCCTCTATACTTCTTATGATGAAGATTCAAACAAATATGTAGAATTGAAATCCGTTTATGTCGATGGTAGTGACGTCTATATGTCGGGCCTTTCTACAGACTTGGATGCCGATGCTTGGGTAAAAGGTACTAAGGACGGTAATACCGTTACCTTCCCCTCGGGTCAGTATGTTGGAGAAGTGGATCTTGGTTTCTTTGGTACCTATGAATTGTATTTCTATGGACTCTCGTCTACTGGAGAACGCGATGATTATGACTATTTGCTCTATGATCTCGCTGAGTCATACACATTGACCTATGACCCAGAGCAGAATGTTTACACTAATTCTGATTTGTTAGCCTTTGCTGGTACTCTTACAGATGACTACTCGATTTGGGCAACAAGATGTGGTTTCAACATTGAGCCATATGCTGGTGATGTTCCTGCTGTTCCTTCTGATCCTTATAATCTTTCGATTGCCGACTACACCGAGTCCTATGGTCAGTATCGTCTGGGCTATACAATCGATCCTTTCGATGTTGATGGCAACTTCATCAATCCAGAGAAGCTCGGCTACTACATCTATCTCGATGGCGAGCAGTATACCCTCACTCCTGACGTATTCTCAGAGCTCACTGAGGATATGGATCTCATTCCTTACGGCTTCACTGATGGTTGGGATATCTACAACGGTTCTTGCTACATCGCTGAGGATCTCTTCACCACTCTTGGTGTTCAGGCTGTTTACACCGTCGATGGCGAGACCAACTACTCTAACGTAGTTAGTGTTGATATGGAAGGCAATGTAACCACCGTTCCTGCTCCACAGCTCAATCCTGATGGCATCAGCAACGTAACTGCTAAGCAGATCACCAGCGTAGCTATCTACGACGCTGAGGGCCGCAAGCTCGACGCTGCTCAGAAGGGCGTGAACGTTGTTAAGATGGTTGCTGCTGATGGTAGCGTGAAGACCGTTAAGATGTTCAAGAAGTAAGTTCTTCTTTCGTTATATCGTTATTCCGGGATATCGTTATATCGTAATTCCGGAATAACGGAATCTCGAAATAACGGATTACCGTTATATCAGAATAACGAAAAACTTCAAAACCAAAGAAAAAAGACAAAATTCTGACTTTTTTTCACCTATCGCGGCGAAGATATCGAAATAATTCGTATCTTTGCCGCGCTTTTTGTGTCACGTAGGGTTCGCCTTTGTAAGCTGACCTGCACAGGAAGCGCAATTTAATTCCATAAACTATATAGAAATTTGTAATTCTATGATCAAAATCACTTTTCCCGACCAGTCGGTACGGGAGTTCGAGGACGGCGTAACGCCCCTCCAGGTGGCTGAATCAATCAGCCCACGTTTTGCACAGGATGTACT
>JAEEGH010016824.1_pt1 | contig 15689 bp, 14 predicted proteins | sample 9134181 | NCBI WGS metagenome assembly JAEEGH01 (sample SAMN16246544, study PRJNA631951) | gut metagenome | biome: gut microbiome; feature: rumen; material: DP-attached | host: Bos | place: Iran: Karaj | collected 2018-10 | reverse complement strand
GCATTTTTTCGGATTATGCAAATTTTTGACGACTTTTTTTGTCAGGCATAAAGAAAATGACTACCTTTGCGCCATGATTTATCCACAGAACTTTGAAGCGAAGATTGGTTTCAACGAAATAAGACACCTGCTGAAAGGGTATTGCCTCAGCACATTAGGCAAGGGAAAGGTTGATGAGATGGCCTTTTCAACAGATGCCGACGAGGTGAACGAGCGCCTGCAGCAGGTACGTGAGTTCCGTAGGCTACAAGCAGGAAAAGAGCCCCTACAGCTTAACTTCTTCTTTGATGTGCGCGAGGCTATCAACCGCGTTCGACTGGAAAATACCCATTTGGAGGAGAACGAGCTGTTTGACCTGCGTCGCTCGCTGGAAACAATTGGGAACATTGTCAACTTCCTTAATAAAAGCAGTGAGGAGGACGAAGTACCCTATCCTGCCCTGCACCGCCTGGCAGAGGACGTGCAGACGTTCCCCGCCATGATACGCCGCATTGACTCCATACTCGATAAGTTCGGAAAAATCAAGGACTCTGCATCGATGACGCTGGCAGGCATCCGTCACGACCTGTCGCAGACGGAGGGCAGCATCTCGCGTACCCTGTTTACCATCCTGCATGCCGCACAACGCGACGGACTGGTAGATAAAGACGCCTCTCCTGCCCTGCGCGACGGACGTCTGATGATTCCCGTGGCACCTGCCATGAAGCGAAAGATCAAGGGCATTGTTCACGACGAGTCGGCAACGGGAAAGACGTTGTTCATTGAGCCCGCCGAAGTAGTGGAGGCCAATAACAAGGTGCGTGAACTGGAGTTGCAGGAACGACGGGAGATAATCCGCATCCTAACGGTCTTCACAGCCGAGTTGCGCCCGCAGGTGCCCCAGTTGCTGGACAGCTACCAGTTCCTAGCCACCATTGACCTCATCCGTGCGAAGGCGGAATGGGCAGAAGCCACACAGAGCATCGAACCTGTGATTAAGGACGAGCCGATGATGGACTGGATTCAGGCCATTCACCCGCTTCTGCAGCGCTCGCTACAGAAGCAAGACAAGAAGGTAGTGCCGCTGGACATCAGACTGGAGGGAACAACGGATTCCACGGATTCATCGGATTCTAAAGGCAACAAGAATATTGGGCACCTTCTCATTATCTCCGGCCCGAATGCCGGCGGTAAGTCGGTGTGTCTGAAGACGGTAGGTCTGTTGCAGTACATGGTGCAATGCGGCGTGCCCGTTCCCATGAACGAGCATTCAACGATAGGCCTGTTCCATGACATCATGATTGACATCGGCGACGAGCAGAGCATCGAGGACGACCTCTCGACCTACTCCAGTCACCTGCTGAACATGAAGATGATGATGCGCCAGGCCAACGAACATACCTTATTATTAATAGACGAGTTCGGCGGCGGCACGGAACCCGGCATCGGCGGTGCCATTGCCGAGGCGGTGCTCAAACAGTTCTGGAAGAAGAAGACCTATGGCGTCATCACCACCCACTACCAGAACCTGAAGCACTTTGCCGAAGACCATCCGGGCGTAGTGAACGGTGCCATGCTCTACGACCGTCACCAGATGCAGGCGCTGTTCCAACTCAGCATCGGACAGCCAGGCTCCTCGTTTGCTATCGAGATAGCCCGCAAGACGGGTATCCCTGAGGAGGTGATTCAGGACGCTACCGATATTGTGGGTTCGGAATACGTGCAGAGCGACAAGTATCTGCAGGACATCGTGCGCGACAAGCGCTACTGGGAGGGCAAGCGCCAGACCATTCACCAGCACGAGAAGTCGCTGGAGCAGCGCATCACCAAGTACGACACGAACATTGAAGAGATAGAACGCGAGCGCAAGGCCATCCTGAACCGTGCCAAGGAACAGGCCAAAGAGCTGTTGGACGAGGCTAACCGCCGCATTGAGAACACCATTCGCGAGATACGCGAGGCACAAGCCGAGAAGGAGCAGACACGACTCATCCGCGAGGAGTTACAGGACTTCCGCGAACAGGTGGTCAACGACGACACCCGTGGCCTGATGAGCGAGGAGGACTTTGCCCGTAAGCTGCAGCAGATGCAGGAGCGCAAGGCCCGCAAGGAGAAGCGGAAGAAGGAAAAGGAGAAGAGCCTCTCCCCCCGTCCTCTCCAAAGGGAGAGGGAGCCGCAAGCCGATTCTTCACTCTCCACCCTCACCAAAGGCACCACCGTCCGCATCAAAGGTCTCACGTCAGTAGGCAAGATTGAGAGTATTTCCGGCAAGCAGGCTACCGTCATCTTCGGCGGCGTGCGATCGAAGGTGAAGGTTGAGCAGCTGGAGCGTGCTGAGATGCCCAAAGAAACCAAGAAGCACGAAGGGCTGGGACAAATCAATTTCAGCCGCATGACGCGCGACACCATCGAGGACCGTCGCCAGAATTTCCACCAGGACCTCGACGTGCGTGGCCTGCGCGGTGACGAGGCTGTCAACGTGGTCATGCACTTCCTCGACGATGCTATCCTCATCGGCATGAGCCGCGTGCGCATCCTGCACGGCACGGGCACCGGAGCCCTGCGCCAGCTCATCCGCCAGTATCTTGGCACCGTGCCCAACGTCACTCACTTCCGCGACGAGCACGTGCAGTTCGGCGGGGCGGGTATCACGGTGGTCGATTTGGAATAACCTACAAACTAACAACTAGCTTACAAACTAATAAATTATGAATATGAAGACAACTATCTGCTGTTGGGCACTGGCAAGCTGCTGCGCCCTGTTGCTGGGAGCCTGTTCGCAACAGGCCTCATCAAGTGACGAACCCACCACGTTGACTACCGTAGGCAACCCCTACATGCCCCTTTGGGAGCATATCCCCGACGGTGAGCCATACGTCTTTGAAGACCCTGACAATCCAGGGAAGTACCGTGTCTATGTCTATGGCTCGCACGACGATTTGGTTACGATGTACTGCGGTCGCAACCAGGTGGTGTGGTCGGCATCGGTCGATAGTCTGAACAACTGGCGCTACGACGGCGTCATCCTCGTGGTTGACAAGAACCGCGACGGCGAGCCCTTCGACTCGGCAGGCACCGCCGACGTGCTCTATGCTCCTGACGTCACGCTGGTGACAGACAAGAACGGCAAAAAGACGTACTACCTGTTCCCCAACGACCAGACAGGCTTCCGCAACGGACTCATCGCCAAGAGTGACCGTCCTGACGGTCCCTTCGAGGTGTGCAACTGGAGCAAGGACAATCCCAACCAGGTGGACGGCGTGCTGCAGTTCGACCCTGCCGTCTTCGTCGATGACGACGGCCGCGTCTATGGCTACTGGGGCTTCGAACGGAGCTACGCTGCTGAGTTCGACCCTGCGACGATGGCTACCGTCAAGCCCGGTACAAAGATTGTGGAGGACATGATCAGCGGTCGCAACCAGCCCGGACGCTTTAAGTTCTTCGAGGCCTCCAGCCTCCGCAAAATCAAGGATAAGTATGTCTTTATATACAGCCGCTTTACCGAGGACGGCGAGTTCGGCCTGCCCACCAGCAACTACACCCTTGCCTACTGCTACAGCGACAATCCGCTGGGGCCTTGGACTTACGGAGGCACCATCATTGACGGTCGTGCACGTGAGAAGGACGAGCAGGGCAACGTGATTGCCTCGGCCGTGCCCGATGGCAATACCCACGGCAGCATCTGCGAGATTAACGGACAGTGGTATGTGTTCTATCACCGTCAGACGGGTACTGACGAATACGCCCGTCAGGCTATGGTCGCCCCCATCACCGTGAAGGTAGAGGAAGGCAAGGGTGGCAAGGTAGAGATTTCCGAGGGCGAATATAACAGCTGTGGCTTTGCGCTCAACGGACTCGACCCCTTCGAACGTCACTCGGCCGGTATTGCCTGCTGGCTCACAGGTCCGAAGCCCGCTATCCATGAGTGGCCCAACAACACGTTCTTCGGCTCATACGTGGAGGCCAGCTACGGTGGCAAGCCTGGCATGAGCAAGGAGCAGGCCATCGCCTCGAAAGAGAAATACGACGCCCCATACGACCTGCGCTACAACACCAACCGCGTGGTGAACAATACCGACGGCAGCATCGTGGGTTACAAATACTTCAACTTCCCTGCAGAGCGTCTGGCTACGAAGGACAATCTGATGCTCGTCGTGCGCCTCATCCCAGAAGGCATCGACGGCACCATCGAGGTCTGGATGGACCGTCCCTGGGAGTCGCAAGGCGGTAAGAAGATTGGTGAGATTGCCCTAAAGGCCGACATGCCGAAGACCCTGCACGACATGGCCATCGGCATCTCCAAAGAAGCCCAAGAGAAGGACCTTGCAGGCAAGCACGCCATCTTCCTCCTCTTCAAGTCGGACACCAAGGAGAAGTCGCTCTGTACGCTTGAAGACCTGATGTTTACGTTTGACAACTAACATAATGATTATCATGCGAAGCAAAACCATTTTATCATTCATGCTTGTGGCCCTGCTTAGCACCGCCACATCATACGCCCAGCGGGTTTCCCCAACTGAGGACAAGAGCCAGTTTGTCAACCTGACCGACGCCGTGCCCGATGCCATTCTGGAAATACGCTACTTCGGCACCTACAACTTCGTGGGCGACCGCATCGACGGCTATCTGGAGCCTACCGCCCTGCTGACGCGCCGTGCCGCCGACAGTCTGCGTGCCGTCAGCGACGACGTCAAGGCACTCGGCTTCCGACTGAAGATATATGATGCCTACCGTCCGCAACGGGGCGTCAACCACTTCGTGCGCTGGGCCGCCAATATCCCCGACACCCGCATGAAGCAGTATTTCTACCCCGACCTCGACAAGAGCGTGCTCTTCGAACAGAAATATATTGCCAGGCATAGCGGACACTCGCGCGGCTCTACGGTCGATCTGACGCTCTTCGACATGGCCACGGAGAAGGAGCTTGACATGGGCGGCACCTTCGACTGGTTCGGCCCTGAGAGCCATCCCGACTTCTGCGGCAATCCCGAAACACTTGAATATACAGGCGACAACCACAAGTCGCCCACGGGCCGGAGCATTACCCCCGGACAGTTCTACAACCGCATGATTCTCCGTCTGGCCATGATGCGTCACGGCTTCAAGCCCCTGGATTCCGAGTGGTGGCACTTCACGCTGCGCGACGAGCCGTTCCCCAACACTTACTTCACCTTCCCCGTGGAGAAAATCACTGCGCCATAACCGCGATGCCCATAAAATCAAAAAGGACAGTGTACGCTGTCCTTTTTCTTGAGCCTCTTGTCGGATTGCATATCCGAAATGCCTGCCGCAGGCAGGCCTACAAGCAAAAACTTCAGCACTCATCTGAAAGCAAGCTTTCGCTGATTACTGAAGTTTTTTCTTGAGCCTCTTGTCGGATTCGAACCAACGACCCCGAGATTACAAATCACGTGCTCTGGCCAACTGAGCTAAAGAGGCGGGTGGGCAGCTTACTGTATCGCGCCGCTACAACCAAGTACCCTTGCTATGTTCCCATCCTGGGGGATTCCGAGGGAGCTGGCCGTACAGGACTGCCCGTGGTAATTTACTATTTGACAATTTACAATTTACCATTGATTTGTCAAAAGCGGCTGCAAAGGTAAGTATAAAAATTGAGAAATGAGAAATGAGAAATGAGAAATTATGGTTCCGCCCCTGTATTTAACATTTTTTATTGCGAAGAAAAGCCATTTCTCATCCCTCATTTCTCATTTCTCATTTAAAAGTTGTACCTTTGCAGCCGAAATAACAGTAAATCGAGAATTAAGAAATCGAATATAAAATTGACACCTGCAGAATATCAACAACTCAAGGCGTTTGCCCGCATTGACGGGGCATTGCTCTTCTGCCTGTGGACGGGCTGTTTTGCCCTCTACATCAAGGGTATGGACAATCCCACGCTGGGCATGATGAGCATGCTACTCATGTTCATTTCGCCGTTTTACGTTGCCCGCCGCCTGCGCCGCTTCCGCGACAAGGTGCGTGAGGGCATTATCTCGTTTGCCAGAGGCTATGCTTACGTCATCCTGATTTTCTTCTATTCAGGACTGCTGTTCGCTGTGGCACAATACGTTTATTTCACTTATATGGATCACGGTTTCCTGCTGGCGAAGTTCACGGAGATTGCCAATGCGCCGGAAAGCATCCAACTGGGACTGAAGGACATCATGACACAGAGCCTCAACGAAATGGCGGCCATGCGTCCCATTGACTTCTCGCTCAACGTGCTGACGCTCATCATCATGGCCGGCTTCTTCCTCGGAATGCCCATAGCCGCGCTGTTGCAACGGAAACAGTCGAACAAGCCCCCTAAGCTGGGGGGATGGGAGTCTGAACAAGGCTCTACCATAAATAAATAATAAGAATAAACCATGAGTATGAAACCCGAACATATTGAAAGTAATGATAACATCGTGCCTTCAGACCCAAAGTCCCTTACCTTAGGGGGCTCAAAAGGCTTAGATATTTCAGTTGTCATACCTTTATATAATGAAGACGAGTCGCTGAGTGAGCTCTACGAATGGATTGAGCGGGTGATGAAGGAGAACGGCTATTCGTTTGAGGTCATCTTCGTCAACGACGGCTCCACCGACCATTCATGGGACGTCATTGAGGAGCTGAACCGTCAGGCACCCGACCAGGTGAAGGGTATCAAGTTCCGCCGTAACTACGGTAAGTCGCCCGCCTTGTTCTGCGGATTCGAGCAGGCCCAGGGTGACGTGGTCATCACGATGGATGCCGACCTGCAGGACTCACCCGACGAGATTCCTGAGCTGTACAAGATGATCAAGATGGAGGGCTACGACCTGGTCAGCGGCTACAAGCAGAAACGCCACGACCCGCTGTCGAAGACGCTGCCCACCAAGCTCTTTAATGCCACCGCCCGAAAGGTGAGCGGCATCAAGAACCTGCACGACTTCAACTGCGGTCTGAAGGCTTACCGCAAGGACGTGGTGAAGAACATCGAGGTGTTTGGCGAGATGCACCGCTTCATCCCCTACCTGGCCAAGAATGCCGGTTTCGACAAGATCGGTGAGAAGGTGGTTCACCACCAGAAGCGCCAGTACGGCAAGTCGAAGTTCATGGGCTGGAACCGTTTTGTGAACGGCTATCTGGACTTGATCACGCTATGGTTCCTGGGCACGTTCGGCAAGAAACCCATGCACGTATTCGGTTTCCTGGGTACCATCATGTTCCTTATTGGTTTCGTAGCGGCTTTCTGGTTAGGCACCGAGAAGCTCTGGGCCTTGTCGCAGGGTATCCCCATGCGACTGGTGACCGACTCGCCGTTCTTCTACATTGCCCTGACCATGATGCTCATGGGTACTCAGCTCTTCCTGACGGGATTTCTGGGAGACCTCATCAGCCGCACGTCGCAGGGACGTAACGAATACCAGGTAGAGAAAATCATTTAAATGAAGAGCGAAAAATGAAGAATGAAGAATTAAAAAAGTGGTCTGGGCTAAGAATAGTATGGATAATGCTGTGCGCAGCATTCTTCATTCTTCACTCTTCACTCTTCATTTCTTGCAGCAGCATCGACTGCCCAGTGGAAAACGTGGTGGCAACTGTCTATAAGCTGCAGAAGTCAGACGGAACGCCTGACACGTTGTATGACTCGCTGACCGTCTTCTCCCGTCGCAAGAACGGCACCGACACCATCTTACTGGATCACATAACGAGCACCACCCAGTTCCAGCTGCAGGTGGGGCATACCAATCCCGAGGACACGCTCTACTTTTTAGTTAGCAACGGCTCCTATTCCGCTCAGGACGTGGTATTTATAAAAAAGGAGAATACACCGCATTTTGAGTCGGTTGACTGCAGCATTGCCTACTTCCACAAGATTACTGGCGTGCGGTTGGGCTCGCATAACGTCATTGACTCCATCAGTATCATTAAAACAGAAGTGAACTATGATCTCTCGTCAGAACATTTCCATATATGCTTCAAGGCTCGTCGTTAGTCTGATGCTGATGATTAGCTGGCAGGGGCTTCAGGCACAAGAGAAAGTGGTTGTGCTTGAGCAGGACACCATACCCCTACTGCGCGGATTCCAAGTGTCGTTCGACATCTTCGGTGCTGCCCAGAAGGCGCTCAGCAGCTATGGTCAGTACGAGGGGGCGTTGCGCGTGAACCTGCGCGACAAGTGGTTTCCCATTGTGGAAATAGGTTACGGCATCGCAGATACTCATGACGAAGTGACGGAGATATCCTACAAGACACAGGCGCCCTACTTCCGTGCCGGCATTGACTTCAACGTGCTGAAAAACAAACATGCCGCCAACCGCGTTTTCGTTGGCGCACGCTATGCCTTCACGTCGTATAAGATAGACGTGGAGCGTCGTGACCTGCCGGATCCCATATGGAAGTGGGATTCGGGCTTCAGCGTTACCGGAGCCGCCTGCAACTACCACTGGATGGAACTGGTCTTCGGCATCGACGCCAAGGTGTTCGGTCCCCTGCACTTAGGATGGAGCGTGCGTTACAAGCGTCGTCTCTTCCACAACGAGGATGAGATTGGACGTTCCTGGTACGTGCCGGGCTTCGGCATCTACAACGATTCTCGGTTGGGTGGTACCTTTAATGTGATTATAGATATTTGACAACGTCAACGATAACGATAACGAAAACCTAAACTATATGGACAAGAAACAAAAGAAACGGCTCTTCTGGCAGATTCCCTTTCTGTTGCTGCTGATTATCGGCACCGTCTGGGTCATCAGGAACCAGCGCGACATACCCTATCAGACCGACGAGGGATTCATCTTCGGTACCACTTACAAGATAACCTACCAGCATTCTGATAACCTGCGGAAAGAAATTGAAACCCAGCTGAAAAAGGTAGATGCAGCACTGTCCATGTTCAATGAACAGTCAGTCATCTCACAGGTTAACCTGGGCCGTACCATCGTAGAGGAGAATGAAATAGGAAAGATGTTCCTGGACGTCTTCCAGAACGCCATGGAAGTATCGAAAGAAACGGGCGGAGCCTTCGACATCACCGTAGCTCCACTGGTCAACGCCTGGGGCTTCGGCTTCAAGAGCGGTGACATGCCCTCTGATGCTCAGATTGATAGCATCCAGCAGTTCGTTGGCTACAAAAAGATACATTACGTCAAGGAAGGCGGCAGCAAAGGCATCAAGAAGGACGACCCGCGCATCATGCTTGACTGTTCGGCCATTGCCAAAGGATATGGATGCGACGTGGTGGCAGCCTTTCTCGAGAAAGAAGGCATCACCAACTACATGGTCATGATAGGAGGTGAGGTGGTGACCAAAGGCATCAACCCCACGCGACTGCCTTGGCGCATCGGTGTCACCAAGCCTGAAGATGACACCTTAGGACTACGCCCCGAGAACCAGACCGTCCTCAACGTCACCGACAAGGCCATGGCCACCAGTGGCAACTACCGTAACTTCTACTACAAAGGCGGAAAGAAATACGCCCATACCATTGACCCTGCCTCCGGACGACCCGTGCAGCACTCCCTGCTGTCGGCCACCGTGCTGGCCGACGACTGTGCCACAGCCGATGCCTATGCCACCTCGTTCATGGTCATGGGTATTGAACATGCCAAGCAGGTGCTTAGACGACACCCGGAGCTCATGGCTTACTTCATCTATTCCGACGAGAAAGGTGACCTGGCCGTATGGTTCTCGCCCTCGTTGGAGGACAAGATTCAGAAAGACTGACACTCAACACTCAACGCTCAACCCTAATGGAGATTCACAACCGGCTGCTGCAGTTCTCGCTATTCCAGGGCATGAGCCATTCCGAACTCATGGAGGTGGTTGCTCACACCAAGATGGAGTTCACCAAGCATGCTGGGGGACAGACACTGGTGCATGAGGGTGATGCCTGTACCCACATCCATCTGCTGGTCAACGGCACCCTGGAAGCAGAGACCATGGCCGGTGACCACGGATACTCCGTTGTGGAACAGCTCTCCGCCCCCTATATCCTGCAACCCGAAAGAATCTTCGGCATACGGCAGCGTTACACCACCACCTTCCGAACCCTGACGCCCTGCCACCTCATCAGCATTGACAAGCAGGAAGTGGCACTGTTGCTGGAAACGCAGATTGTTTTCCGCATCAACCTGCTCAACCTCATTGCAGCCTCCTGCCAGAAGAACGCCCAGCGAATATGGCAGGGGACGGCATCCGACCTGCGCACACGCATCGTCCGTTTCTTCGTAGAGCACACGCTCTATCCGGCAGGTGCCAAGACTTACCATATTCTGATGACGCGTCTGGCAGCTGAGATGAACTGTAGCCGCCTCGACGTGTCGCGCCAGCTCAACAGGATGCAACAGGAGCAGCTGCTCATTCTTCACCGTGGGCGCATTGAGATACCCATGTTGGAAAAACTACTTATGTAACATCAGATTATGAAGGACTTAACAGTTTTATTTCTCTCAGTTATATCGTTCATGCTCTTCAGCTGTTCAGGTCACCAACAGCCCAAGTCGTTCAACAATATGATTGACGGCAACGACAGCATAGCCATGATGCTTGGCGACAGTCCCATGGAGATTTACCACAGTGACGTGCTGGGACTCGACATCCCCCACCCTGCCTGCCTCGTCCATCAGGAGTTTGAAGACTCGCTGCAGGAAGTGTTTGTTGGCGGCGACGTATCCATCTCCGTCATTACCCAGTATTTCAACGACCAGGACATCTTCCGCTCTGCCGGACAGCAGATGCACGGCATGGGAGCCGAACTGCTGGAGGCCGGCGACGACTACTCCATCCACACCGGACAAGAGGGCGACTTTGAGTACTACGCCAAGGTAGTGGAAGACAGCACACGCCTGGTCACCTTCATTCTGCGCTATTATCCTGACCATGGTGAGGGCGTGGAGCCGCTCAAGCAATTAGTCCGCGACTTCAGCCTCAGATGATGGCAGGACTTAGTTAATCTTCTCTAATTATGCGGCGGTTACGGTGATTTTTACTACTTTTGCAGGTTGAAAGCAAAGAAAACCGATATGACTACGCATAAGAACCCGTTTCTGGAACCTTACGGCACACCGCACGACACGGTGCCCTTTGACCGTATCAGGCTGGAGGACTATGAGGAGGCCTTCATGGAAGGCATACGTCGCGACAATGAGCTGATAGAGAAGACAGTCAACAACCCCGAGCGTCCTACGTTCGACAACACCATCATCAACAAGGAGGAGGACGAGAACTACTACGACCTGCTCTCCCGTGTATCAACGGTGTTCTTCAACCTGCTGTCGGCCGAGACAAACGACGAGATGGATGCACTGGCACAGAAACTGCAACCTATCCTGACCAAGCATGCCAACGACGTAAGGCTGAACCCTCAGCTCTTTGACCGTATCCGTAAGGTTCACCTACACCACCGCCGACTGACGCCCGAGGAGCAGCGGCTGTTGGACGACACCTACGAAGGATTCGTGCGTAGCGGTGCTCTGCTGGATGATGCCGGCAAGGAACGGCTTCGCCAGTTGACGGAAGAAGCATCAATGCTTTCGCTGCAGTTCTCCCAGAACCTGCTGAAGGAGAACAAGGCTTTCACCCTCCTCATTACCGACAAGGCACAGCTGGACGGTCTGCCCCAAACCGCTATCGATGCGGCGGCTGAAGAAGCGGCAGCAAACGCTCCACAAAGCCAAGGCTGGCTCTTTACCCTCGACATGCCCAGCTACTCTCCCTTCATGACCTACTCCACACAGCGGGAATTGCGCAAACAGATGTACATGGCGCGTAACACTGTGTGTACCCACGATAACGACGAGAACAACCTCGAGATATGCAAGCGACTCATTAACCTGCGCCGTGAGATTGCCCAGCTGTTAGGCTACAAGACGTATGCCGACTATGTGCTGAAGCGCCGCATGGCATCAAACACCCGCAACGTCTATCGCCTGCTGAATGACCTGATAGATGCTTATAAGCCCACAGCGGTAAAGGAAAGGGAAGAGCTGAAAAAGACCCTCCCCCAACCCCTCCCTGAAATGGAGGGGAGAAGTCACACTCAAGGGAAGAAACATTCTACTCCCCTCCCTCATAGGGAGGGGCAGGAGGAGAGTCTTCAGCCTTGGGACTCTGCCTTCTACAGCCACAAGCTGCAGATGAAGAAGTATAACATAGACGCAGAGATGCTACGCCCCTACTTCGAGCTGTCGAAGGTTATCGACGGTGTGTTCGGACTGGCCAACCGCCTCTATGGCATCACCTTCAAGGAGAACAAGGACATCCCCGTCTATCATCCTGACGTAAAGGCATATGAGGTATTCGACAAGGATGGTTCCTATCTCGCTGTCTTCTATGCCGACTTCCATCCGCGCAAGGGCAAGCAGAGCGGAGCCTGGATGACGGAGTATCAGGGGCAGTATTGGAAGAAGGAGGAAAGTGGAGAGTCAACAAACGTTCGTCCGCATGTTTCTGTCGTGATGAACCTGACGAAGCCGACGGAGGACAAGCCTGCACTGCTGACGCTGGGCGAGGTGGAGACCTTCCTGCATGAGTTCGGCCACGCGCTGCACGGCATGTTTGCCAACACCCGTTTCGAGAGCATGAGCGGCACGAACGTATGGTGGGACTTTGTGGAGCTGCCCTCGCAGTTCATGGAGAACTACGCTATAGAAAAGGAGTTCCTGCGTACCTTCGCCTTCCACTACAAGACAGGCGAGCCGTTGCCTGACGGGCTGATCCGCCGCATTGTCAAGAGCCGTAACTTCATGGCGGCCACTGCCTGCCTACGACAGGTGAGCTTCGGTCTGCTCGACATGGCGTACTACACTCAGCGGGAGGAATTTACCGCCGACATCATCCCCTTTGAGAAGCAGGCCTGGAAAAAGGCCATTCTGGGTGAGCAGCTGCCGGACACTTGCATGACAGTGCAGTTCTCTCACATCATGGCGGGCGGATATGCTGCCGGCTACTATAGCTACAAATGGGCTGAAGTGCTGGAGGCTGATGCCTTCTCGGTCTTCAAGAAGCACGGCATCTTCGACCAAAAGACGGCACAGAGCTTCCGCGACAACATCCTGAGCAAGGGAGGCACAGAACATCCGATGACGCTCTACAAGCGTTTCCGAGGCGGGGAGCCGACAATAAACGCATTACTGAAGAGAAATGGAATTAAACGAAAAACAACAAAAGCTTGACCAACGCTACCTGCGCATGGCACGTATCTGGGCAGAGAACAGCTACTGCCAGCGTCGGCAGGTTGGCGCACTGGTGGTAAAGGACAAGATGATCATCAGCGATGGTTATAACGGCACGCCCAGCGGATTCGAGAACGTCTGCGAGGACGAGAACAACGTGACAAAGCCCTACGTGCTGCATGCCGAAGCCAATGCCATTACCAAACTGGCCCGCAGTTCCAACAACTCGGACGGAGCCACCATCTACATCACGGCCTCGCCCTGCATTGAGTGTGCAAAACTGATTATCCAGGCTGGCATACGGCGCGTGGTGTATGGCGAGCAGTACCGCCTGACCGATGGCATCGAACTGTTGGAACGGGCGGGTATTGAGGTCGTTTTCATTGACATTAACGAAATAACGAAATAGCACTATGCATAATAAAAACCGTTTCATGCCACTACTGATGGCCCTGTGCGTGGTCGTCGGCATTCTGATTGGCACGTTCTATGCCAATCACCTGTCGGGTAACCGACTGAGTATCATCAACTCAAGCGGTAATAAGCTAAACAGTCTGTTGCAGATTATCAATGACCAGTATGTGGATACAGTCAACATGGAAGACCTGGTGGAGGGTGCCATGCCGCAGATTCTCTCTGAACTGGATCCTCACTCGGTGTATATCGCCGCAAAGGACGTTCAGATAGCCAATGACGACCTGAAGGGTTCCTTCTCGGGAGTAGGCATTGAGTTTACCATCCGTCAGGACACCGTCCACGTGCAGAACGTCATCACTAACGGTCCTTCGGAGAAGGCCGGTCTGCTGGCCGGTGACAAGATTGTGAGCATCGACGACCAACCCTTCGTGGGCAAGGTGGTCACCAACGAGGAGGCCATGCACCGACTAAAGGGTCCGAAGAACACGAAGGTGAAGCTGGGCATCATCCGCTATGGCGAGAAGAAGGTGCAGTACTTCACCGTCACACGCGGTGAGATACCCATCAAGAGTATTACGGCAGCCTACATGCTTGATGACAAGACGGGCTATATCCGCATCAAGAACTTCGGTGAGAACACCTATCCCGAGTTGCTCGTCGCACTGGCACAGTTAGGACAGCAGGGATTCCAAAATCTTACCATCGACCTGCGCGGCAACACCGGCGGCTACCTGGCATCTGCTGTACAGATAGCCAATGAGTTCTTGCCCAAGAACAGTCTCATCGTCTATACGGAAGGACGGAAATCGGCACGTCAGAACTACCGCAGCGACGGACGTGGCACCTATCAGCGCATACCGCTCGTGGTACTTATTGACGAGGGCTCGGCTTCGGCCTCTGAGATTCTGGCCGGTGCCATCCAGGACAACGACCGAGGCACCATCATCGGACGTCGGTCGTTCGGCAAGGGACTGGTACAACAGCCTTTGTCGTTTGCCGACGGTTCCATGATACGTCTCACCATTGCCCGCTACTATTCCCCGTCGGGCCGCTGCATACAGAAGCCCTACTCGTCGGGTGCTGACCAGGATTACGAGGCAGACCTGATGAACCGTTACCAGCATGGTGAGTATTTCTCACAAGACAGCATCAAGCACAATGGTCCTGCCTATCATACCCTGCACGAACAGCGTACCGTATATGGCGGCGGTGGCATCACGCCTGATATCTTCGTGCCCGAAGACACCCTTGGCATGACATCCTACTACAAGGAGGCAGCCATGACGGGACTCATCCTGCAGTTTGCCTATAACTACACCGACGAGAACCGCGCCAAGCTATCCACCTTCAAGGATGCCCAGGCATTAGCCGCCTACTTGCAGAAGCTGAACACGGTGGAGCTGTTTGCCTCCTATGCCGAGAAGAACGGGCTGAAGCGTCGTAACCTCCTGATTCAGAAGTCGCACAAGCTGCTGGAGCGTTACGTCAACAGCCGCATCATCTATAACATGATGAGCGAGCAGGCATGGCTGGAATACCTGAATGCCGATGACCCCGTCATCTCTACCACGTTAAAGCTGTTCAAGGAAAACAAGGCCTTCCCCGTCAACGAAGAGCGTGAAGAGAAGGCTCCGAAGAAAGTTGCTGTCAGCGCAACGACCAATGTACCTTATATGTATCAGTGGAAGCGGATGTCAGCAATGACCTGACTCTGCACGTAAGCATTCAACTGCTGTACCAACTCCTGACGTCGCATGCTGAGTTCGGCCCGCAAGGCCGGACTTGACAGGCGTACGAACAACGTCTGGTTGCGAATGACCACCTCCTGTGTAAAACGGGCGACAGCAGCACCGGCAACCTCCGGCCATGCCTCCACCAGCCGCTTCTGCAGCAGCGGTGTTTCCAATCCTTGCGCCCTCAGGTTACGCAGAATCAGCTCATGCAGTTCTTTTACCTCGCGCTTAAACATTGATGCACCCGTTTTCGACGTGAAAAACCTTATAATCCATATTCGACGTGGAGAGGATACGGTCAAGATGCTCACGGTTGGTATCCGTAATAAAAATCTGTCCGAACTCGTCGCCCGACACCAGCTTCACAATCTGTTCCACTCGGTCGGCATCCAGTTTATCGAAGATGTCGTCCAAG